>Ga0308169_10003467_pt1 | contig 15398 bp, 10 predicted proteins | sample PhyBR1_2_FD_202139 | JGI IMG/M metagenome (GOLD analysis project Ga0308169, IMG submission 202139) | Phyllosphere microbial communities from UC Gill Tract Community Farm, Albany, California, United States - DLSLSB.R1 | ecosystem: Host-associated > Plants > Phyllosphere > Unclassified | place... | reverse complement strand
GATTCGGAAGTTCGATCCGTATCTTAACGTCGATCCCGGCACGATGTCGCCGTATCAGCACGGCGAGGTCTACGTCACCGACGACGGTGCCGAGACCGATCTCGACCTCGGCCATTACGAGCGCTTCACCGGTGTTCCCTCGCGTCAGTCGGACAACGTGACCTCGGGCCGCATCTATCAGCAGATCATTACGCGCGAACGTCGCGGCGATTATCTCGGCGCCACCGTGCAGGTCATCCCGCACGTCACCGACGCGATCAAGGCGTTCGCCCGCGCCGAGACCGACGATATCGACTTCGTCCTGTGCGAGATCGGCGGTACCGTCGGCGATATCGAGTCGCTTCCGTTCATCGAGGCGATTCGCCAGCTGAAGAACGAGGAAGGTCGCGGCAAGGCGATCAGCATCCACGTGACCTTGGTGCCGTACATTGCGGCTGCGGGCGAATTGAAGACTAAGCCGACGCAGCATTCGGTCCGCGAACTCGCCGCACTGGGTGTTCAGCCCGACGTGCTCGTCTGCCGTTGCGAACACCCACTGCCGCCGTCGGAGCGCGCCAAGATCGCGTTGTTCTGCAACGTGCCCGCCAGCGCGGTCATTCCCGCGCTCGACGCGAAGAGCATCTATGCGGTACCGCTCCAGTATCACGGCGAAGGCCTCGACATCGAAGTGCTGCGCGCGTTCGGGATCGAGCCCGCCGAGGCGCCCGACCTGTCCCGCTGGACCGAGATCATGGACCGGCTGACCAACCCGCAGGGCGAAGTCACGATCGGCGTGGTTGGTAAATATGTCGGTCTCCAGGACGCGTATAAGTCGCTCAACGAGGCGCTGGTCCATGGCGGCATCGCGAATCGCGTGAAGGTCAACGTCCGCTGGATCGACGCCGAATTGTTCGAGAACGCGGAGAGCGACATCGCCGGCCAGCTCGAGCCATGCGACGCGATCCTCGTCCCCGGTGCGTTCGGCGAGCGTGGTGCCGAGGGCAAGATCGCATCCGTGAAGTTCGCGCGTGAGCGGAAAATCCCGTATTTCGGTATCTGCTTCGGCATGCAGATGGCCTGCGTCGAGGGTGCACGCGATCTCGCGGGCATCCCCAATGCGTCGTCGACCGAGTTCGGCCCGACCGATGAGCCGGTGGTCGGCATGATCACCGAGTGGATGGGCCGCGAAGGCCTCGAGACGCGGGCGGCCGAGGGCGACATGGGCGGCACGATGCGGCTCGGCGCGTATGATGCGAAGCTCGACGGCAACAGTGTGGTCGCCTCGATCTATGGCGGCACCGAGATTTCGGAGCGTCATCGTCACCGCTACGAGGTCAACACCGGCTACAAGGAAGCGCTGGAACAAGGCGGCCTCGTCTTCTCTGGCATGTCCCCCGACGGCACGCTGCCCGAGATCGTCGAACGTCCCGATCACCCCTGGTTTGTCGGCGTTCAGTTCCATCCGGAGTTGAAGAGCAAACCTTTCGACCCGCACCCCTTGTTCGCCAGTTTCATCGAAGCGGCGGTCAAGCAGAGCCGCCTGGTCTAATTTTCCTCTCACACCGGTAAAGGAACGCAAAGGGAGGGTGAGGAGGTTGCGCCTCACCCTTCCGCGGTCCGGTATTCTTCCTCAGCAGGAGGGTACGCCGTTACGCAGCCTGCTCGATCGCCGCGGGATCACTGCCATTCTCGACGGCCGCCAGCGGCGCGCCCGTCTTGATCGCGATGCTCTTGGGCTTCATTGCCTCGGGCACCTCGCGCATCAGGTCGATCACCAGCAGCCCGTCGTTCAGCCGAGCGTCCTGCACCAGCACGAAATCCGCCAGCTCGAAGCGCCGTTCGAACGAGCGGTTGGCGATGCCGACATGGAGCAACTGCCCCTTGGACTCGGTCTCGTCTTTCTTGCCGGCGACCAGCAACAGGTTCTGCTGCGCAGTTATCGCGATCTCGTCGCGGGTGAACCCCGCGACCGCGAGCGTGATCCGGTACCGGTCCTGCGCGATCCGCTCAAGGTTGAACGGGGGGTAGTTGTCGGACGTCCCGGCGCGCGCGTTCGTCTCGATCATGTCGAACAGCCGATCGAACCCGACGGTCGAACGGCGATAGGGGGTGAGGTCGAGTCGCATGTCAAAATCCTCATTTGAGCACTTTGTCGAAGCCCGGATCCCCCTGTGCGCGATCCGGGCGCACGGCCCATCAGGCGCCGTGCGGCGGTGATTTGGTAAGCCTCTGCATGGCGTCAAGAGGTGCCTAAAAAATTGCGAAAGGCGCGCTTTACTGCCCCCAAGTCAGGACATCATTGAATATCCCCCGGCTTAGTAGACTTTGCGCGCCAAGGTTCAGGGGAAAATGTTCATGTCGCTAACGCTTGCGCTGCTGCTGGCCGGTCAGGTCGCTACCGTTTCAACGCCGTCAGACCAGTCGACCGTTCCGCAAACCCCCGCCGCGGAGCAGGGAAGCACACCAGCGAGCGGTCGCCTCGGCAACCAGCAGCAGGGCGGAGGCGGCGATGTCGTCGTTACGGCGCGTCGACGCGCCGAGACGATCCAGACTGTACCGATCGCAATGTCCGTCATCGGTGGCACCGCACTCGCCGAAACTGGCGCGTACAATGTCAGCCGCCTGACACAGCTTCAGCCGACGCTGCAATTCTACTCCACCAACCCGCGCAACTCGGCCGCCAACATTCGCGGCTTGGGCGCACCGTTCGGCCTGACCAACGACGGGATCGAGCAGGGCGTCGGCATCTATGTGGACCAGGTCTATTACAGCCGCATCGCCTCGGCGACGTTCGACTTCACCGACACCGAGCGGATCGAAGTTTTGCGCGGCCCCCAGGGTACGCTGTACGGCAAGAACACCACGGCCGGCGCGATCAACATCACAACCCGCAAGCCCAGCTTCACGCCCGAGGCGCGGATCGAACTCACCACCGGCAACTACCAGTTCATCCAGGCTAAGGCGTCGGTGTCGGGCCCGCTGATCCCTGACAAGCTCGCGATCCGGCTCTCGGCAGCGGTCACCGAGCGTGACGGCACGATCCACAATGTCGCGACCGGCAAGGATCTGAACGCGCAGGACAACAAAAGCGTACGCGGACAGCTGTATTGGAAGCCGACCGAGACGCTCGATCTCGCCTTGTCGGGCGATTACGGCCAGCAGAATCCGAATTGCTGTGTGCAATATTACGTGCGCACTGGTGCAACACAGCGGCCTCTGATCCGGCAATATGCGGCACTCGCCGCCGCGCAGGGCTATGTCGTGCCGTCGACCAACGCGTTCGACCGGGTGACCGACGTCGATACGCCGTTGCGCGCGAAGCAGGAGCTGGGCGGCGTGTCGCTGCTCGCAAATCTAGATCTCGGGGCGTCGACGATCACCTCGGTCAGCGCCTGGCGGTTCTGGCATTGGGATCCTTCGAACGATCGCGACTTCATTGGCCTGCCGATCACCACCGTGTCGGCCAATCCTTCGCAGCAGACACAGTATAGTCAGGAATTGCGGATCGCCTCGAACGGCAAGCACACGCTCGATTACGTGCTCGGCGCGTTCTATTTCTACCAGACGATCGATACGCAGGGCTTGCAGGTTCAGGGGCCGGCGGCGAGTGCGTTCCTGCTCAATCCGACCAGCACGGGCGGCCGCAATCCGGCGACGCTGAACGGCCTGACCTCGCGCAACACGATCGGCTTTACCAACACCAGCGCGGCGCTGTTCGGCAAGCTGACCTGGAACGTCAGCGACCGGTTCCAGATCGCGCCGGGGCTGCGGCTCAACTACGACAAGAAGAAGGGCGACTATGTCTCGGTCGTCACCAACGGCACCGGCACGGCGCTGACCGCGGACCAGCGCGGGGTGCTCGCGCCGCAGAGCTATCAACCCAATTTCGACAATTGGAACCTGTCGGGCGACATCACGGCGGCCTACACCCTGACCTCCGACATCCATGCCTATGCAACCTATGCGCGCAGCTACAAATCCGGCGGGATCAACCTGTCTGGCCTGCCGCTGGACTTGAGCAACAATCCGATCCTCTCGGCTGCCACGGTCAAGCCCGAGAAGGTCAACCATTACGAGCTTGGCCTGAAGACGCAGTTCCTGGATCGTCGGCTGACGCTTAATCTTGCCGGCTTCTGGACCGAAATCAGCGATTATCAGGCAACCGTCACCAACGGCCAGCTTGGCGTGTTGCGCGGCTATCTCGCCAACGCCGGCAAGGTAAGGACCCGCGGCCTAGAGTTCGATTCGGCCTTCCGCCCCACCGACAGGTTCAGCGTCTACGCCAACGGCGCCTATACCGACGCGAAATACGTGAAGTTCGTCGATGCGCCTTGCCCGCCGGAGCTCTCGGGAGGGTCCGCCCCGACCGCGACCAGTCTGCCAGGGCCGGCCGGGACGGGGACGGTAAGTCCATCGAATTGCGACATCTCCGGGCAGCGCCTGCCCGGCGTTTCGAAATGGGCGTTTTCGTACGGCGCCGAATACGACCTGCCGGCAACGATCGGCGGGCTCGATGGCCAGGTGTATCTTGGCTATGACGGCAGCTACCGCTCGACCTTCTCGTCCAACCCGTCGCGTTCGCTCTATACCGACATCAAGGGCTATGCGCTCAGCAATTTCCGCTTGGGATTCAAGGCGAAGGACAGCTGGAACGTGTTCGGCTGGCTGCGCAACGCGTTCGACCACAATTATTACGAAGTGCTTGCGCTCCAGTCCGGCAGCACCGGTCTGGTCGTCGGACAGCCCGGTGATCCACGCACCTATGGCCTGACCGTGTCCCGCTCGTTCTGATCCTAGCCCGCTGATCGTCACGACGCGTTCAGGTTGGGCGCGCTACTCGTCGAATACGGCCCGGAGGGACGTCGCAGTCGGAAGCTCCCGATGTCCCTCCGGTTCCGGATCTACGACATCTTGCCGCATATCGGCGGCCTCTTGCGCGCACCCTCTGCTGAGCGCAGTCTGTTGCCGAGAAACAGGCAGGGGTGGGGATATGTTCTTCGTACGACAGGGGCCCTTGTGGTTTCGCATGACGACGGGCGTGCTTGTTCTCTGGGGGCTCGCCGGATGTTTCATGTGCCTGCAACAGGTTCGGCTGGGCGCAGACGCAATGGGTCAGTCAAGTGCCTATGATCGAGCGCTCTATGCGACGTTGCCCAACTGGTACGATCCGCTGTTCGCCGTCGCCGTGTTGACGGGCCTCGCCGGTGCGGTGCTGTTGTTCATGCGGCGCGCCAATGCCCGCCCGTTCCTGATCGCGTCGCTGGTCGCGACCATCGCGCAGTTCGGCTGGCTGTTCGCTTCGACCGACATCGTCGCGCACAAGGGCGCGAGCGAGACGCTCGGCTTCCCCTTCGTCATCATCGCGATCGCGACGTTCACGCTCTGGCTGGTCGGTCACGCCCGATCGAAGGGCTGGGCAGTATGACTCGCGCTACACTGTGCGAGTGCGAAGCGGCACGCTACTGACGCCCAATGTCCACGACCTACACCCTCGACACCGCGACGAGTCGCGCGAACCCGACGCCCGCCCCGCTCAAGCGCCTGACGATCCCCGCGATCCGTCGGCAGAAGGGCAAGACGCCGCTCGTCATGCTTACCGCCTATACCGTGCGGACGGCGCAGTTGCTCGATCCGCACTGCGACATGCTGCTGGTTGGCGATAGCCTGGGGCAGGTGATCTACGGGTTGCCATCGACCGTGCCCGTCACGCTGGATATGATGGCGGCACACGGTGCGGCAGTGGTGCGGGGCAGCTATCACGCGGTGGTCGTGATCGACATGCCGTTCGGTAGCTACGAAGCCTCGCCAGAGAAGGCGTTCGAGAGCGCGGCGTTTCTGCTCAAGCAGACCGGCGCGGCGGCGGTGAAGCTCGAAGGCGGCACCGCAATGGCGCCGACCGTCAAGTTCCTCACCGAGCGCGGCATTCCGGTGATGGGCCATGTCGGCCTCACCCCGCAGGCGGTCAACGTCCTCGGCGGCTACGGCGCGCGTGGTCGTACGTCCGAGGAAGCCGCCAAGATCGTCGCTGACGCACAGAGCATCGCCGAAGCCGGTGCGTTCTCGCTGGTGATCGAAGGCGTGGTCGAGCCGATCGCGATCGAGATTACCAACACCATCGCTTGCCCGACGATCGGCATTGGTGCCTCGGCGCAGTGCGACGGTCAGGTCTTGGTGACCGAGGACATGCTCGGGATGTTCGAGCGTACCGCCAAGTTCGTGAAGCGGTTCGCGGACATCGCCAATACGATCTCATCCGCGACGCAGACCTATGCGGACGACGTCCGATCGCGCGCGTTTCCAGGCACCGAGCAGGTCTACGCGCCCAAGGATTGATCCGCTTCCGTTTCGGTTCGGGCGCGGCTAAGGTCCGCGCCGCCCACCCCCTCACTATTTCCGGAGCATTCCTTGGCCCTCCCGCCGAAAACCGATCAAGCATTCCTGCGTGAGGTCGACGAAGAATTGCGACGCGACCAGCTCGCCGGGTTCTGGACGAACTGGGGCAAATGGGTCGCGGTCGGCGTCGTCGCGGCGCTCGCCGCACTCGCCGGCTTACTCTACTGGCAGCATCACAATGGCGAGGCCGCGGGCGTCGAAGGCGAGCAGCTCCAGGCCGCTTACGACTCACTTGGCGCGAACAACGCCGCAGCAGCCGCCAAGCCGCTCGCCGAACTCGCCAAGTCGAACCGCGACGGCTACCGCGCACTTGCGCTGTTTACGCAGGCCGACGTCCTGCTCCAAAAAGACGACCTGAAGGGCGCAGCTGCCAAGCTCGGCGCGATTGCGGCGGATACGTCGCTGGCAAAGCCGTTCCGTGACCTCGCGCTGGTTCGCCAGACTTCGGCCGAGTTCGACACGTTAAAGCCGCAGGTCATCGTCGAGCGGCTTCGTCCGCTGGCAGTGCCCGGCGGTCCGTGGCTCGGCAGCGCAGGCGAGATGGTCGCGATCTCCTATCTCCGCATGAACCAGCGCCAGCAGGCCGGCACTTTGTTCGGCCAGATCGCGCGCGATACCGGTGTGCCCGAGACGATCCGTCAACGTGCGGTTCAGATGGCCGGCGTACTGGGCGTCGACGCTGTTGCCAGCACGGGTGCCAGCACGGGTGCAAGTACCGGACCGACTGCCAGGGTGATCACTCCGGCTGCATCAAACGAGGATACCAAGGCGCAATGATGAAGACATATCGGGTGACGGTCGCCGTCGCCGCGCTGATGGCGCTCAGCGGTTGCGGAATCTTCAAGGGCGGCGGTGGCAAGAAGACGCCGACGCTTGGCGACCGCGTGTCGATCCTGGTCTCAGAGAACGAGGTCGAGACCGACAAAACGATCGCCGATGTCCAGGTTCTGCTGCCCGCGCCTGCGGTCAACGATGCCTGGGCGCAACCCGGCGGCAATCCCGCCAAGTCGATGGGCCAGCTCGCATTGGGCGACCAGCCGAAGCGCGCTTGGCAGGCCACGATCGACGGCGGCTCGAACCGCGAGCGCCTCGGTGCTGCGCCGGTGGTTGCCGACAACAAGCTGTTCGTGACCGACGTCACCGCCACGATCCACGCCTTTGCCGCCGATACCGGCGCGGCGCTGTGGAGCGCAGGGATCACCGAGGGCAAGCTCAATCGCGCGGCACGCTTCGGCGGCGGTGTTAGCTATGATGACGGCAAGCTCTATGCCACCGACGGCGTCGGCGACGTCGTCGCGATGAATGCAGCCGATGGCGCGATCCTGTGGCGCGCCAAGCCGGGTGCGCCGCTCCGCGGGTCGCCGACCGTGGCCAATGGCGCGGTCTATGTCCTCACGCAGGACAACCAGGTCTTCTCGCTCAACCAGGCCGACGGCAAGGTGCAGTGGGTCCAGTCGGGGACGCTGGAAACGCAGGGCGTGTTTGGCGTCGCCGCCCCGGCCGTAAGCCAGGGCACGGTGGTCGCTGGCTTCTCCAGCGGCGAACTGAGTGCCTATCGCTACGAGAATGGCCGTATTCTTTGGCAGGACGCGCTGTCGCGCACCTCGATCACGACGTCGGTGTCGAGCCTGTCGGACATCGACGCCGCACCGGTTATCGACGGCGGCCGCGTCTATGCGGTCGGGCAGGGTGGCCGCATGGTCGCGCTCGAACTGTCGACCGGGCAGCGTCTGTGGGAGCAGAACTTCGCGGGTATCTCGACACCGTGGATCGCGGGCGAATGGCTCTTCGTGGTCACCGACGATGCGCGCTTAGTCTGCTTGTCGCGGTCGAACGGCAAGGCGCGCTGGATCGCGCAGCTCAAGCGGTTCCAGAACGAGAAGAAGCGCAGCAATGCGATCACGTGGTTCGGTCCGATCCTGGCGGGCAACCGCCTCGTCCTCACCAACTCGCGCGGCGAGATCAATTTCGTCTCGCCGACCGACGGCACGGTGAGTTCGACGATCGAGACGAAGACGCCGTTCTCGTTGCCGCCGATCGTCGCCAACTCGACGCTCTACACGCTCGACCAGAAGGGCAAGGTCACCGCGTACAGGTGACGTATTCTCCCTCTACCCGCCGGGGAGAGGGAAGGGGCCCGGCGCACCTGCGCTGGGAAGGGTGAGGGGATTAGGGCTCGGATCGCGTCCGCCAACTCCTCTCACCCTTCCGTCGCCTACGGCTCTGCTCTCCCTCTCCCCAGAGGGGCGAGGGACTAGGTGACCTTTGCCGCGACACGCGCTAAGGGCACGCCATGTCCAAACTCCCCGTGGTCGCGATCGTCGGCCGCCCAAATGTCGGCAAGTCGACCCTGTTCAACCGCCTCGTCGGCAAGAAGCTCGCGCTGGTCGACGACCGGCCCGGCGTCACGCGCGACCGCCGCGAAGGCGATGCGTCGCTGATCGGCCTCGAATTCCGCATCATCGACACCGCCGGCTATGAAGACCACGACGCACAGACGTTGCCCGGCCGCATGCGCCAGCAGACCGAGGCTGCCGTCGAGCAAGCCGACGTCGCGCTGTTCCTGTTTGATGCCCGCGCCGGGATCGTACCACTCGACGAAGAGATCGCTCGCTGGCTGCGGACCGCCGACGTTCCCGTCATCCTCGTCGCCAACAAGGCCGAGGGTCGTGCCGGCGAAGACGGCATCCTCGAATCGCTTTCGCTCGGCTTCGGCGATCCCGTCCAGCTGTCGGCCGAACACGGCGAAGGCCTGGGCGATTTGTTCGAAGGCCTGCTCCCCCTGCTCGAAGGCAAGGAAGAACCGCCTGAGGAGCAGCCCGACAACGAATATGAGGGTCCGCTGAAGCTCGCGATCGTCGGCCGCCCAAACGCCGGCAAGTCGACGCTCGTCAATCGCATCCTCGGCGAAGACCGCATGATCACCGGCCCCGAAGCCGGCATCACGCGCGACTCGATCAGCGTCGACTATGACTGGCACCCAACCGGCGGCGAAGCACGGAAAGTCCGGCTGATCGACACCGCTGGCATGCGCAAGCGGGCCAAGGTGCAGGACAAGCTCGAGAAGATGTCGGTCGAGGACGCGCTCCACGCGGTCGACTTCGCCGAGGTCGTCGTGCTGCTGCTCGATGCGACGCTGGGTCTCGAGGCGCAGGATCTCCGGATCGCCGACAAGGTGCTGCAGGAAGGCCGCGCGCTCGTCATCGCGCTCAACAAATGGGACATCGCCGAGAGTGCGTCGTCGCTGTTCAACGGCGTCAAGCGCGCGCTGGAAGACGGTCTGAGCCAGGTCAAGGGCGTCACGGTGATGACCGTGTCGGGCGCCACCGGCAAGGGCATCGACCAGTTGCTGCAGGCGTGTTTCGACACGCGTGATGCCTGGTCGAAGCGCGTCGGCACCGGCGAACTCAACCGTTGGTTCGAGCGCGCGATCGAGGCGACGCCGCCACCGGCGCCGGGTGGCAAACGGATCAAGATGCGCTACGTCACGCAGGTCAAGACGCGTCCGCCCAGCTTCGTCATCTTCGGCACGCGCGTCGATCAGCTGCCGGCGAGCTATGAGCGGTATCTGGTCAATTCGATGCGCAAGGACTTGGGTTTTGGCGCGGTACCGGTCCGCCTGATGTTCCGCGCACCGAAGAATCCGTACGACGACAACGGCAGGGGCGGCGGCGGCGGCGGCCACTAAGCGATGGTGCCGGGCGTAGTCCGCATCGACGCCAGGGGCATGCGTTGCCCCTGGCCCGCGGTGCGGCTTGCCCGGGCGCTACGTGACGGCGCGACTTGCGTCGAGGTGATGGCCGATGATCCTCAAGCGCCAACCGAACTCGCTGCCGTCGCGGCATCGGCGAATGCGACGATAGAGATCATTTTGGATGATTTTAACCGGACCTTTGTCGTAACTTCTCGGTAGTGTGACAACACTGTGTTTACCTTGAAAGGGTATGCATAGCTCTGACCTTCATGGCGCTATTTGCTTAACGGGAGAAGGCGACAGTGTCGTTCGAAGGAAGCACCCTGATAAATTGGCCCGCGTTCGTGCAGGCGCGCAACGAGTTGGGTGCGGGCTTTGGCCGTATCCTCGGATATTTTCGCGAGGACGGCGTGAAGTCGGTGTCCGCGATCGAAGCCGCGATGCGGTCGCTCAATGCTGCGGCGATGGTGATCCCCGCACATACGCTCAAGGGTGAAGCGCGGCAGTTCGGTGCCGATCCGCTCGCGGACCTGGCCGAGGCGATCGAGGTCATCGCGCGCGATTGCGTCGAGATGCAGGATACGCCGGACGAAGCGCTGGAGCATATCGTCCGATTGCGACCGTTGTTCATCGAGACACTGACGCTTCTCGAGCGCGAGGCCAATCCGATCGTGGCCCGCAAGCCCGCCGCCGGTGGCTTTGGTCGCCGTGCCATACCGACCGGGTTCGGCGAGAACTGACACGCGTCGGTACGGGCTTGCCGGAATCCTCGATATCAGACCGCCAAATCAAATCCGCCATCCCGATTTTTCGTCAGGATGGCGGAAGGTAGATCAGCCCTTGAGATACGGAGCTGCGCCCGCCTTGGGCGAATCATGCTCCGAGATCGAGTTGAGCTGGATGTAGTTGTGGATGCCCATCCGCGCGATCATCTCGAACTGACGCTCGAGCGTGTCGACATGCTCTTCCTCGCTGGCGAGGATGCGGGCGAACAGGTCGCGACTGATATAGTCCTTGACCTCTTCGCAGTACGAAATCGCGCCCTTCAGCTGGACGGTGGCCTCGACTTCGAGCGCCAGATCCGACTTCAGGACCTCCTCGACGGTCTCGCCGATGCGGAGGCGGCCGAGCAGCTGGAAGTTCGGCAGGCCGTCGAGGAACAGGATGCGCTCCGACAGCCAGTCGGCGTGCTTCATCTCGTCGATCGATTCCATCCGCTCGTACTGGGCGAGCTTGTAAACGCCCCAATGCTCGAGCATCCGGTAATGGAGCCAATATTGGTTGACCGCGGTCAGCTCATTCTTGAGCGCCTCGTTCAGGAATTCGATTACTTGGGGGTCGCCGCGCATGGCCATATCTCCGTCACCTCTGACGGTCATGTAGCGGGCTGACACAGATCAGCACAACCCAAAAAATGGCGGTTTTCCGGGCTTTCTTAGCTGTTGCGACGCTTATGCAGCGGCGCGTTCCTCGTCGATAATGGCTCGCGCTATCGAAGCACACTGCCCGCATTTGGGTTTGCGCCCCATCGAAAGAAACGCCTGGCAGGGCGTCGTGCAACCGCCTCGTGCGCAACTGCGAACGTCGGATTCTCGTATGGCATTGCAAACGCAGACGACCATGGGAACTCCCTAGCTGTACGCATGGAGTACCGATACTGCGAACCAGTCGCAAGCGGTTTTGCGTCTTATTCGCAATTACGATGTTCGGCTCGTCGTGAATGCCGAACCGCGCATCGGTTGCCACGCGAATCGCGACAGGCTGCGCCAGAGCCACTCGAGCGGCCCGTAACGAAAGCGATCGAGCCACGGCTTCGACCAGGCGAGCATCAGCAACCAGATCGGCACGACGACCAGATAAAGCTGTGCACGGGTAAGGTTGCCGTACAGCCCGAGCCCGTATCCGTAGAATATGGTCGTGCAGACGACGGTCGTGCCGAGATAGTTGGAGAATGCCACCCGACCTGCTGCCGAGACGCGGGTCGTCAACCAGCCGCCAGGTCGTGCGAGCAGGATGATCGCGGCCGCGTAGCCCGTGATCGTGAGGGGCCTTAGCGGGGTCGACAACGTCAGCCACGACAGCGCGACATACCGGGCGTCGAACCCATGGCTTACGTCGAACGTGGCGATGGCGGCATAGGCCAACCAGCCGCTCGCAATCCCGGCGATGGCGATGACGGTATAACGCTGTCGCGACCATGTGCCGGTGAGGAAGCCGGATCGTAGCCCCGCCATGCCGAACAGCATGAAGCCAAGCGTCTCGGGACCGCCGACCGTCAGGAACGTGATCGGGCCAACCGCATGGGTCCATCGCCACGCGACCTGATCGACCCATCCGGCGCGCCCGACCGCCAGTTCGCGCGCGATCGCACCGCGAGAGGGCTCGCCGAACTGGTCCGCCAGCGACTGCCAGTTCGCGATCGCGCGCGCCGTTGCGCCGGGCCGGTGCGCGGCGGCGTGGAGGTCGAACGCGTAGGCGCTGAGCGTCGCGAGTTCGACCGTCTGTAGGGCGATACACGCCAATCCGACGCCGATCAGCCAGCGCACCGGCAACTGTACGAACATATACGCGATCGCGCCGACCAGCGCGTAGTGCGCGAGGATGTCGCCCCACCATAGCAGGTACAGATGCGCGACGCCGAACACGAACAGCCACGCCATCCGGCGCAAATGCACGGTTGCCGGATCTTCGTCGTTCACCTTGGCGCGGTCGATCACCAGCAGCATCGATGCGCCGAACAGGAACGAGAACAGTCCGCGCATCTTGCCGTCGATGACGATGAAGGTGGTGGTCCAGGCGATCAGGTCGGGCGTGCTCGGCCAGCCCATCGAGGCGGGGGTCATATAGGCGAATTCGGGGAAGCCGAATGCCGCGATGTTGGCGGCGAGGATGCCCATGACGGCAACGCCGCGGATGAGGTCCAGCGTGGCGATCCTGGCGGGGGCGGGGGTCATGCGGGCGGAGTGAAGTATAGAAAGTACAGACGCTCGCGCAGCATCTCACGAGAGCGGTGCATCGCCTGGGAGAAGGCAATTTCGACCGCGAGCAGGATGAGGTCGAGCGTGGCGGTTCTGGCGGGGGCGGGGGGCTTGCGGGAAAAGTGAAGTATAGAAAGTGTAGACGCTCGCGCGGTATTTCCGTGAGGTCGTTGTCCACGCTGGAAGACGGTATGGGCGCGCTCGGCGGCGTCGCAACATCGGCGGCTTGGGCGGGGGCTGGCCGACACAGATGGTGCTCGATCGACGCTCGGATCCGGTCGACGCGTCTTGGCAGCGCTGTAGGCGTGGAATGCTTCGATCATGGTCCGACGCTGGCATATTGGGGTGGTGTAGGACAGTCCGCGGTGAAGGGGGTTGCGATAGGCTGCCAAGGCTGCCTGTCGCGACAGGGGCGCCTCACATCGAATGGATTCATCTCCCCGGTCTCGCCATTGCTCTTACCAACGCCGGCAGGTTCCCGTCACCTCAGCGGAAGCTGGGGTATCCACATTGGCGAGTGCTGCGACCCGAATGGGGAGATCCCAGCTTTCGCTGGGATGACGGGGGTGGAGGGGATGGCGGAGTGACGGGGATGGCGGGAGCGACGAGGAAAGCGGGAGTGACGGGGGACGGGAAATGTGTGGGAGATCGAAGCATGATCGGACGACATCGCTCGCTTCCTTGTTCTCCCGCGAAGGCGGGAGCCCAGACTGGGTCCCTGCCTGCGCGGGGAAACAAGCTGCGTTTGTGGCTGATTTATACGTTTTGAAATTCAGCCACCCCGGCGGAGGCCGGGGCCCAATTGGGGGACGGTGATGGCTGGGGGCAGCGCTTCGTTACTGCGGCTTCCCCAATTGGGCCCCGGCCTTCGCCGGGGTGGTGGCTTTGGTTTGGCGCCGGTTAGGGGGGACTTTCACAACGGCGGTGTTGCCGCCGCGCTCAAGCCAGCGCGGCGTCGACACCCATCAGCTTCGGGAAGAAGCCCTCGTGCGCGGTGCGCAGCGTATCCAGCGCGATGACGTCGTCGCGGTCGGGGCGTTCGAAGATCAGGCGCTTGCCGCCGGTGCGACCCAGGGGTTCGGCTTCGACGTCGGCGGCATGGGCCGCACCGAGGAAGTCGAGCAGCGCATGGTCCTCGACCGTGACGATGTAGACCCCCTGGTCCTCGGCGAAGAACGAGCGTGCGCAGTCGAACGGCTGCTTCCGGTCGATCATCGCACCGATCCCGCCGGCGAGTGCCATCTCCGCGAGCGTCACGGCGATGCCGCCGTCGGACACGTCGTGGACCGCGGTCAGCTGGCCGAGTGCGATCGCCTCGCGGATCAGGTCGCCGACGCGGCGTTCGGCGGCGAGATCGACCGGCGGCGGCGGGCCGGCGTCGAGCTGTTCGCGGCCGTGGCATTCGCGCAGCCAAAGCGACTGGCCGAGATGGCCGCCGCGCGTGCCGACCGCGAGGATGATGTCGCCCGAGCCCTTGAACGCGATCGTCGCATTCTTCTGCCAGTCGGCGAGCAGGCCGATCGCGCCGATCGCCGGGGTCGGCAGGATCGCCGAGCCGCCGCCGGTCGCCTTCGATTCATTGTAGAGCGACACGTTGCCCGACACGATCGGGAAGTCGAGCGCGATGCAAGCGTCGCTCATGCCTTCGAGGCAGCCGACGATCTGGCCCATGATCTCGGGGCGCTGCGGGTTGGCGAAGTTTAGGCAGTTGGTGACGGCGAGGGGCAGCGCGCCGACGGCCGTGAGGTTGCGCCAGGCTTCGGCGACCGCCTGCCTGCCGCCCTCGACCGGGTCGGCGAAACAATAGCGCGGGGTGCAGTCGGTGGTCATCGCCAGCGCCTTCTGCGTACCGTGGACGCGGACGACCGCAGCATCGCCGCCCGGGCGCTGCACCGTGTCGGCGCCGACCATGTGGTCGTACTGCTCCCAGATCCAGCGGCGCGAGGCGACGTCCGGCGAGCCCATCAGCGTGAGGAGGTCGGCGGCGATGTCGCTGCTGTGCGGCGCGTTTTCGAGCGGCGCGGGCTTCGGCGTCGGGACGTGCGGGCGATCGTAGAGCGGCGCTTCGTCGGCGAGCGGCCCGAGCGGGATGTCGCAGACGGTCTCGCCCTTGAAATTCAGCACCATGCGGCCGGTGTCGGTAACGCGACCGATCACCGCGAAATCGAGCTCCCACTTCTTGAAGATCGCCTCGGCCTCGGCTTCGCGGCCGGGCTTGAGGACCATGAGCATGCGCTCCTGCGATTCCGAGAGCATCATCTCGTACGGCGTCATGCCGGTCTCGCGCTGCGGCACGTCGTCCATCGTCAGCTCGATGCCGACGCCGCCCTTCGACGCCATTTCCACGGCCGAAG
>Ga0308169_10003466_pt1 | contig 15398 bp, 15 predicted proteins | sample PhyBR1_2_FD_202139 | JGI IMG/M metagenome (GOLD analysis project Ga0308169, IMG submission 202139) | Phyllosphere microbial communities from UC Gill Tract Community Farm, Albany, California, United States - DLSLSB.R1 | ecosystem: Host-associated > Plants > Phyllosphere > Unclassified | place... | reverse complement strand
TTAACGAACCAACAAGTGCTCACCAGATTGTTGAACGAAGAAATCATTCTCTCCGATAATATCCCGCACCTGTGAGCTCAATGTCTAATTCAGCAATAGTCTGGCGTAGAGAGATCTGATACGGTCGACATGAACTCACCCTAACATAATCGATACTCTTCAACTCTTGAACCATTTTCTTGAAAACACAAAACGCCTCTGCATACCTCCTCATGTAACCCACGAACACCGGCACCTGTCTCCGAACAGCTCGTCATCAGCTTCGTCCCAGGCGTGATGATAGAGAACCAGCGGACCTGATTCTTCTCTTGCGCTTGAATAATCGATTCCGCATCCTCCCTTGTCAACGCCATTGGTTTCTCGATAAACACTGCTTTCCCAGCCTCCGCAGCAGCTACCGCGAAAGGTACCTGTATGATCGTCCGATCTCTTGACAACAATCAGCGAATGAAGGGCGTCGAAAGAATCAGTCGGACGTACATGATATTCATCAGCTGTTAAGATGAAAACAACATCGATTTCCGAATACTTCAACATATCATAACTGTTCCTTTGGCAATCCTCTATCAGCTCGAACTCAGTATAGCGATAAAACGAAGTCGAAAACGAACTAATCAGTGAAAGTGTTTTCGACCCCGAACTTCGTCGAGCAGTGATCCAACGCATCTTGACTTATATCTGATAATGCCGTCACTCGATACAGGTGATTCATGAGTGCGAGAGTCGGGAGATGAGTGACTTTAGTTTCAGTCAACAAAACTACGTCAGTCTCTCTCTCTGGAGCGTGAGAGAGGCGGAGAGGATAGAGTGTACCTTGTGCTACTTCTCCACAGCCTGCTATGGCGACTCGTAGGACTCGGGAGGACATGCTTGGGAGGAGGGGAAGGAGATGAGTTGAGGAAGAGACGAGGATTAGCGAGGAAAGGGAAGGAGAGGGAAGAGGAACAGCTTACAGCAAGTCTTCAGCTGGAGAGGGAGAATGGACCGGAGCAGCAACGAGCGGAAAGGAGAATGTAGAGCGGAATAAGAAGAAGAAACGAGAGAATGATTTCGCAAGAATCGATTTCAGGTTGGTGCGCTTTCATTCCAGTGCGGTTCACGACCTGGACTGGTGAGAAGATCGAACGTTTGCAGATAAAGTTGTGATTCGGTAGCAGAAGGGAAGTTTGCGAGGCAGGAAACTGGAAAGAAAAGAATCCCGCAGAGTTCAGAATCGCTCAAAAGCAAAGTCGTTTGCTTCGGCCATAAGGAGACTCGTCGATAGAAGATAAAGATATGCTATATTATGACACGCCTCTCTCAGCTACACCCCTTCACACGAAACCTATCGTTTCCCATGAACTTTGCCAACCCTCTCCTCGAATTTCTGTACCATCAACGCACTAACCTTGTCCCAAACGGTACTCAACGCCGCCGCATGCAACGGAGAAGTGAAAGCGTATTCGAGACTGAGATCCACCTGAGTTTGTGGTCGATCGGAAGAAGAGGGAGAAGAGGGGAGAGGGGTGAAAGTCCAAATATTGACGAGGTGTCGAAACATTGAAGCATCTTTCGCTGTAGCCTACAATAACCTCCACCCTTGATCAGTACAAGATCACAGAGGGAGGGATGGGGCAGAGTGAGAGTGTTTGACGTACTTTGACTGAATTGGGTTTGATCATTTCAACTTTACTGATATAACCCTCATCGAATCCCATTGCTCCAATCCTTAATTCCGCATCCATGCTCCACCGATCCCCCTCCTGTCCTTCCTTGACGTCCAACCAACCTTTCTCGCTCAGTATCGGTCGACTAGTTGAATTCGAAGCGGTTGCGTGAGATGCAGAGAGGACGCGAGATGACGAAGTGAAGGGTAGGAATTGATGGTATGAATCCACGTCGGCTATGACTGTGTATAACTCTTTTGGTGTGTATCTTTACTCACTCGAAAAGAGGGGGGGCTTAGTTCGAGATCGCGAGGAAGACAGTAGTGAGAGACTGACTCACGGCATTACTTTTCCCTCGTTGTAAACCCAATTTGACCCTCTCTTTACTAAAGTTCCTTTCTTGATTGGTGCATTCGAATTAGACGTGTTAGAAGTGGATTGAAATGGGTTTGGAAAGTTGAACAAAGATCTCGATTGACTTCGAGTGGGTATCCGTTGAATGAGGTTGGAAGTAGCTGATCTAGTGCAAGCCATTTCTAAGAGTCTATCTAGATTGTCTATCGAGATCGAAGCAAAAGTAGAAGTGAATGGGAGGAAACAAAGATCGTTCGCTCTCTTCTTGCTTCCTAACATTCACCTGAGATGTCTTCGGCTTCTCAGTATAGGGATAGAACCCTTATTGCTACTATAGGGGACGAGGTAAGCCTCCCTTCTCTCCCTTGCTCACTCATTTGGGGTCCTCATCATTATCTTCGATCATCTTGTTCAGGACACCATCACTGGATTACTCTTAGCTGGAACTGGTCACATTGATGGGAGAGGCAAGAAGAACTTCATGGTAGTAGACGCAAGTGAGTTCCTTTCTTTCTCTCTCCTCTCGCAGACCCCCACCGCATCGTCATTCTTTCTCCCCCTTCTCTTCCACTCTCGAGGTGCGTGCAAGGGAGCTCATCACTTTGATGAGAGCTATCTAGAAACGTCTGTGTCTACTATCGAGTCGGCTTTCGCAGAGTTCACCGAAAGAAACGATATCGCAATTCTCCTTATCAATCAGCATGTACGTTCTCTCTTTTCTCTTCAGCTCTCCAATCGAGACTAGAGCTGAGGATAGGAATGAGTAACTACAGGTAGCGGATCAGATTCGACCCATTGTCGAGAAGTACGAACAAGCGTTCCCTGCTTTACTCGAAATCCCTTCAAAGGATCATCCATACGGCGAGTCCGAATTCGCTCCACATCCCCTCTCGCCAGCAGAACTGATGTTGTGTTGATTTCGAGCTCGCAGACCCGAGCAAAGATTCCGTTCTCAAACGAGTCAAGAAGCTATTCGGAGTGAGTTTCTCTTTTATCCTCCGTTTCACTTATCCTGATTGACACTCTTTCCTCACATTGTTAGGAGTAAACAATCGATCTTTACACACAACATTATTCCGCTGTTTCCATTATACCATTCCTATTCTTTCGATTTCTCGCTGTTTTCTACCCTTCGACCTTGCAAACTCTCAATTGTATTCCCTCTTCCAAACCTCCTATCCAATTCGTTCGCAACTTCGAAGAGACGCTTTCGAAATTCAAGACAGTCGAAGATTGCAAACAGAGAGCCAGAGAATCTATATTAACAGGGTTTACTGCAAACGAACGAACGCCAAGTCAAAGTACAGGAACGAAAACAGACTTTGCCAGCAAACGACAAACCACTCGATGAACCTCCCAACTTCCTCACGATAGCCTAACGAAGAACTCTTTCCCTTCCTCTCCCTCCTTCGGTACAACCTTCCCTTTCTTAGCCAACCAATCCCCACTCTCATTCCTCAACCTCTCACTAGTCATCGGGAACCTGAAAGGTACCAACTGATCATCTCTTCCGAAACCTCCATCTTGGCGGGAAGAGAGGAGTGCTTGTCGGAGTGCGAGAGCTACTGAGGCACCTAAGAAGAAAGGTGGTTCCTAACGACAACTCGAAACTAGGTCAGAGAAAAGGTCCAAGGAGGAGAGGGGGAGATGAGGCAAGAATGTCACTTACTCCGATTCCTTTCGAAGAGTGAATCGTACCGAGATTTGGCCAGTCGACGTCTCGCAAGAGTTTCACGTTGAATTGTTGTGGAACATCGTTGAACCCAGGAATCTTGTATGCACCTGAAGAACAAACCTCCTCGATAATCAGTTCCTGAGCAACGTCTCATTGAGAAAGAGAGAAAGGGAGGAAACTGACCAGGACCAGTAGTGAAGATCGCTCCATTCTGTAACCAGAGAGATTCTTCGATAGTTGACCAACCCATTCCCTGTACTGCAGCACCTTCAATTTGTCCGTAATCAATGTTGGGGTTGATGGATCGTCCAACATCCATTAGGATGTCCATTCGTCGAGTTGTGTGATCACCGGTTAGGAGGTCGAGTTCAACTTCCGTCGCTGCTACTCCTTGAGTATAATCTAATAGAAATCACGAACCAAGTTTCGTCAGCTCAGGAGACCAAAGCCCGAGACGATAAAAAGGAACGACGAAAAAGTGAAGAATGACTTACAATCGAACAAGTTCCCTTGTCCCTCCTCCTCGATCTGATTCCAAACGTATCCTAAATCCTTCGTCGCATGTTGACCCGTCGCTGCCAAACTAATCCTCTCACCATAAGCAGCAGCCGCGAGTGCAGCCATCGTCGCGTCAGGTCCGAGTTTCTCCCTGAAAGGTGCCAAACGAGCATTGAGCTCTTTGCAAGCGTTGTAGACGGCGTATCCGTTCAAGTCGGAACCGGCAGAGGCGGCAGTTGGAGATGCGTTCGCGACTGTGTTCGAGGCGGATTCCGAGGTGAAGACGGATTCGAGAGGGACTCGGAGCTCTTGGGCGGCGATTTGAAGACATTTGATGTAGAGTCCTTGACCCATTCTAACGTGTTTGAGATAAAATTCAGTACAGGAGTGAGACTGTACGATGAGAGAAAGCTTTGGACGTACTCGATACCTCCATGAGCGACGAGAACGCTCCCATCGAGATAGATTATCACGTAAGCCATTCCTTGATTCATCGCCTTGACTCCCTGTGAAGCACACAAACGGTGATGATTTGGTCAGGGGAAGCTCTGGATTCGTGCAAATCGAGGTTTACTCACGAAGGCCAATCCAAACTTTGTCGGTACTAATGCCAACCCTTTCTTCCTCCATCTGTTCTCTCGATTGAATTGTTCGATCTCCTTCTTCCTCCTCTCGTAATCGACATCCACCTTGATTCTTTGAAGCATTGTCGGAACGTGGTAATCGATGACTTTCTGATGATAGGGAGTTTTTTGTCCTTCTTCATACAAGTTGATTTCTCGAATGTGATCGATATCGAGGTTAAGCTTGTGTGCAATCGCTTCTATGTAGTTCTCGGCTACTAGCATTCCTTGTGGTGCACCGAATCCTCGGAAAGCGGTGTTTGAAACAGTGTTCGTCTTGCAGACTCGCCTGATGTGAATGAGAATCTTCAAGCTCAGTTCCCGGTTCATGACGAAACTGAGAGGAAGCTCAACTCACCCTCTGACATCGACGTGAGGGATGTAGTAGCAGTTGTCGACATGAGCGAGGAAACGATCAGTAACTCCTCCTGAGAGATCAAGCGAGTAACCTCCGTTCGCGTATCCCCTATTGCACCATTCCGAGATCAGTCGAGTTCGTAAGCATAAATCGAGCGGAGTGAGTGCTTACATGACGTCGAGAGCAGTGAGTTTTCCCTCTTTCGTACATCCGACTCTCCATTTCGCGTAGAAAGGATTTCGTTGACCTGAAATCTTGATATCTTCGCTTCGCTCCAGCATGCATCGTACTGGTCTCTTGACTTTGCGAGCGGCAACAGCGCAGACTGAGGAGAGCTGTGAGTATTCGAAAGCAGGTATCAGCGAAAACTCGTGCAAGGTTTCGGATATCAACTATCAACTCCTCACCAATGAAGTCCTACTCTCCTTTCCACCGAATCCTCCTCCGAGACGTTTCGCACGAGTGACTATTCGGTTCCTCGGCATACCAGTAACTTGAGCGGCGGTATGTTGGGTTTCCGTCAACGCCTGAGTCGAACTCCAAATCTCCATCTCTCCCGCCTCATTCTTCGGTACGACGAGACAAGCGAACGTCTCGAGATAGAACTGTTCTTGACCGCCCATCGACGTTTCACCTTCGATCACGACCTCCGAATTGGCGAGTGCATCTTCGATCTTGTCTCCTCGAGCGATTCTTCGGTTGTAAGTCTCATGGAAAGAGTTGGCGGCGATGGCTTCTTTGACCGTGAGTACTTTTGGCAGGTCCTCGTATTCGATCTTGACTGCTCGAGCGGCTTTTTGAGCATCAAGCTTGTTGGTAGCTACGATCGCTCCGATGATTCCTCCATGCGAAGTGACTTCATCAACAGCGAAGAAGAGCTCGTCTTTGGCTGCGGCTCCCCATACGTTCGCTTTTGGTGAAGGAAGATCTCGGTGGTCGACATAGGTGAGAACGTTGGGCATTTCGAGAGCGGCGGAGGCGTCGACTGAAAGGATTTTGGCGTGAGCACGAGAGGAGAGGACGAGGGCGAGGTAGGTTTCGTGGGAGTAAGTGGGCATGTCGTCGAGATAAGTCGCGCTACCGGTCGTGTGATTAAGTGCTGAAGAGTGAGGTTCTTGTTTCCCGACGACTTCTTTGGCGAAAGGATCCGAATTGTCTCGCTTCGACGTTTGAGGATCTCGTTTGATGAGCTAACAAAGCAGAGAAGGGATGAGCGAACTCTCGAAAAGACGACACGAGAACGAAAGGACGACTCACCTCTGTCAAGTTCGCTTTCTCACTTTCTGATACTCCCTCGACTTCATCCAAGCTGATTCCACATTCACTAGCGACCTCAATGAAGTACTTGAAGAGGAACGAAATTGCAAGGGTCCTTCGGAAAGAAGCCATTCCTCCTGGAACTGTGAAAGGGAGAGCGAATTCCTCTGCGAGAACGTCGATCGCTCCTTGAAGAGTTGCTGATGAGACGGGTTTGCCCGTGATGAAGTCTTCAGTCTTCTTTGCTGCGATCGTGTAGGCGGCCATTCCACCGAATGCGAGCTTGATGTGTGAGAAAGTGTTGGAAGAGTCGAGTCGGCAAGAGAAACACGCTGTCACGATGGCGATGTCGTCGTCTCTTCGTTTCGACTGCAATACTCCACGAAATCAGTCAAGTTCATCAGACGGGAGGGAATCAAGATGAAACGTACCTGCTTGTAAGCTCGAACGATCTCCTTCTCTCCCTCTCCCTTTGGCTTGAATAGCGGTACTTCGATCTTCGAGATGATTCCATCTTTAGGCAATCTCGTCTGACGATATCCGATGAAGAAGTCGTCGAGATGGAGAGTGATGGGTTCGGCGTTGTTCGTAGTCGGAGAAATGGCGGTGAGTCGAGAACGAGTTGCGAGCCAAACGGGATTGAGATCCGAGATAGGACTGTGAAGCTCTCCTACTCAGCTCAGCAATCCACAATGGGCGAAACGAGAGTGCTCACGAAGCAGTAGCGATGTTACCAGCGACACTTGCAGCGTTTCGTACCGACCTCCCGGCGAAGAGATGAAGTTGTTCCTTGATCGCTCTCAACGGACCAGTCTGTTCCCTCGGTAGCCTGTCGACGAGCTTCTTGAGGATCGCTTCCAGTTCGCTCAAGGTGAGATTTGCCGAAAAGGTGAAGACCGGTTCATCGTCGTCGAAATTTGGGAGAGTGAAATCGAAAGCTTCTGGAATATCTCCGACAAAGATGCATGCTGGGTAGAGAGCACCTTTGATCGAAACTTCGATGGCGAGCTCTGAGGATCCTCCGACAACTTTCGCATCCGGCATCGCTCGTTTCAGGTCGATCAACTGTTCGAGAGTCGTTGGTCGATACCAGTTTCTCGTTGCCGATCCGAACTTGAGAGGTTTGAGCTTGTGTTTGCTGAGAGCGGGAGGAAAGATGAGTTCTGTTCCTGGGCGATAAGGTTTGAAGGTGAATTTGGGGAATGAAACGGTCGCAGCTGTCGATTCTCCTTTCGTTGAATCTCCTCCCAATTGACAGCAGTCCGCTCGTCCACATCCTTTCGGCTTCGACTTGACTTGAGCTGAAGCTGACATGTCTTGATCTGAAGGTTCGATGGGTGCGGTTCGTCCGATGTTCGCTGCTGATAAAGGATCGATTCGAGGTGCCGAGGATTCGAGGATCGTTTCTCCAGGAAGCGAGACTGTTCGAGACAATCGCGTGAGGACTGTGAAGTGAATTAGAGAGGAAGAGCACAGGACTCACCATCGGTACTGACTTCTGCAACCTTTTCAGCAGCAGGATTTACTCCTTTACAACATCCAGATCCAGCTTCGTGTACTCTTTCCGGTTCCATTCCAGAATCTTCGTAATTGAAAGGAACGACAAAATCTTGATCGACTACTCCAGCACCGTTTTCTGCATTAGAACGAGGGGGAGAAACGGTCAGCGACAACGAGAAAGGTCGGTTCAAACTGTGTAGAACTCACGCTTAGGTGCCAGATATTCCCCGACGAAGGATTTAACAGCTCGGAAGATCGGTGCGTAGCCAGTACATCGACAAAGGTTCGAGTCGAGCGATCCTCCCAATTCAACATCGGAAACTTCCAACTTTCCTTTGTAAGCTGCATCTCGTAAGAGTGCGTAAACCGACATGACGATTCCAGGGGTGCAGAATCCACACTGCTCGCAAGACGAGAACTCAGCTCGAGGAGAAACATGAGAGCGGAAGAGAAAGCCGTGCGAACCTGGGATCCTGATAGTTTCGCCATTCTCTCTTGCAAAGGATGAGGATTGTACTCGTCCCCAAGAGCCTCTACCGTCAAGACGTGTTTCCCATCGACGGCGACCAAAGGAGTCAAGCACGAGTTGATAGAAGAGTGAGTGAATTGACCAGTTTTGGGATGTTTCGCTTGAAGTACGACGATACAGGCTCCGCAACCTCCTTCTCCGCATCCCAGCTTCGTTCCAGTGAGACCAGGTTGTGACCGAATGAAGGAGAGTAGGGAAGTGTCGGGATCGAAATGGTTTCCTTCGAGAGAGACGGGAGATCCGTTGAGATAGAAGGAGAGGGTTGAAGAGGCGATTGATTCGTAAGCTGTTGAAGCCGTCTCTCCTCCAGAGTAGTGGTGAGGTTCGGCTGAAGGTGTCATCCTGATACGAGAGGCTTTGATTGAGAGGGTGGAGGCGATTTCCCTTATCGAAGTGGGGTTAAAGAAAGGGAAAGGGGGAAAAGGGTGGATAAGGTGGGTTCGCGTCGTCAGCTGACTGAGATTGAGTCTTGAGGTGTATCGAATGAGTAAAGGAAAGCAAAGGTAGCGGGACAAGAAGAGAGATTCGAGAGTCCGTCGAGTTCCGTTGTCCCTTCCCGCCAATCACTTCAACTCTGAATCGACATTCTACTACTTTGAATCTCATGCTAGACCTCTCAGCAACTCATACCTGATCAACACAAAGTCGCAAGAGATGACAAGAGATAGGGAACAACTCATTCAACAAGTTCAAGATCAAGGGGGTTACTACAGCGATAGAGACGCATTCGAACAGAACAGAGCTAGAGACTATCCTGCACTCAAAGGTGAGTCCATTTAGACTACTTTCAAGCTAATCAAAGCTGATCCTTCCCCCCACTCTTCGCCTCTTCTCCCTCTTTTGAAGACGTCTACCTCGACTACGCTGCATCTCCACCGGCCCCTATCACTCCCGTACAACGCTTTGCAGCTACTCTCACCGACACCCTCTACGCTAACCCTCATTCAGCTTCGACTTCAGGGGCAGAAACTTCCCTTTTAATCGAAAAGACTCGCTCGAGAGTTCTGTCAGAATTGTTCAACGTTCCGTCGAGTGAGCTGGACAAATGGGATGTTGTGTTTACTCAAGGAGGAGCTACGAGAGGGATTCAGATGGTTGGAGATGCGTGGAACTGGAGAAGAAGCGAGGAAAACGAGGAACGAAATGTTGGATTGAGGTATCTCGTTGAGAGTCACACAAGGTGCGTACGCTGGAGAGAGAACGATTCCGTTTATCGCTACTGATCTCATCGCTTCGTCTTCCCACAGTTTGGTCGGACTTCGAGGAATCGCGCTTTCTCGATCCGCCTCTGTCGAATCACACTCAACACCTTCTGCCCTTCTTCTCGCCGCTTCCCAACATCCTTCGCCGCATTCCCATTCTACGTCGCCAACTCTCTATACCTATCCAGCTCAATGTAACGCCACAGGAGCTCGACTTGGGCTAGATTTCGCAAAGAAGATCAAACGAGCGGATCCGAATGGAGTCGTGCTTGTCGATGCCGCAGCTTACTGCGCTACGAAATCACTTGACCTCGGCTCATGCACGCAAGAGGATGCGCCAGATGCTGTCGTCGGATCATTCTATAAGATCTTTGTGAGTGTCGAGATTTCCCTCAGATTGACGTCTTCCTAGTTGCTCCGCCTGCTGAGTACTTCTTTATCCTCACAGGGATGGCCGACTTCTCTCGGGTTCCTCGTCATCCGTCGTTCATCCTCTCATCATTTCCTCTCGACTCCTCATTTCGGCGGCGGTTCAATCTCATCCCTATCGCTCTCTTCACCATTCTCAGTCACTCCTCGCACGTCGTTCAACAAGATCAATCCAACGATCCATCAGAGGCTCGAACAAGGGACAGTACCGTTTCTCGAGATTGTCGCACTGAGTGAAGCGATGGATTGGTTTCAAGAAACTTATGGTGGATTGAAAGAAGTCGAACTGCACGTCAGTGCATTGAGGAACCTGACGAGGGAGTTGCTGGAAGAGCTGAGGCATGAAGCGTGTGAAGGAGGGACCGAGGGACCAGTCTTCATCGAACATCAAGCGTTTCAACCTCTACCTTTCGACTCAAACTCGCCTCCTCCTCATCTTCGACCCTCATTCGAATCTCCTGGTCCGACAATTGGTTTCTCCCTGCTCTCCCCGCCGAGTCCCGACGTGAACGAAGAAGATTTCCGTCAAACTCACGTTGGACACGCTCATCTCTCTCGACTAGCCATCGTCAACGGCATCTCTCTTCGAACGGGTGGACTATGCAACGCGGGAGTATGGACGAGGGTGTTTGGAGTGGATGATGAAGAGCTGAAGGAATTGGAGAAAGCCGGGAGATCGTGTTGGGATGATCGTGAGCTCGACGATTCATCTGATGACGCGAATAGGTAAGGTACTGATGTACTTCCGACGTATAACACAGAGGAGTACTCGCCCTTCTACCCTTATCGACCTCTTGGAATCGCTCGTATTTCGTTTGGAGCAGCTTCAACAGTCGACGATGTTCTCGCTTTCGTCGAATTCCTCAAGAAGTTCTTCGTGCGAGGGAAAGAGGTAGTGCAGCTCGACGTGAAGGAGAAATCAGAGGGTCTGAATGTAGTCGAGGGCAGTAAGGGAATACGGAAAGCGAGACTAGGCTGTCTACTTCTCTGTAAGCAAACCCTCTTCTCCCGTAGTTCTGCTCAAACTCACAGTTTTTCCATCGATAGATCCGATCAAGTCTTGCGCCTCTCAATCTATTCTCCCAGAGACTTGTCCTGAAGGTTGGCCAATCACCTCGACCGGTCTGCTCTACGATCGAGAATTCATGCTCGTCGATCCTTCATCTGGCAAAGCTCTTTCACAAAAGCGATACCCTCGCATGGCTTTGATCAAACCTTCGATCGATCTCGACCGAGGAGTTCTTACGGTCAAAGCGAAAGGAATGGAGGATCTCGTTCTACCGTTACCCGAACTCGCAGGATTGGGTACCCCGCCTCTCAGCTCGACCTCCTCCGATGGTGACTCTATCGATATCGATCAGAAATCCACGTTGCTCTGTGGAGAGCTCGTCACCTCATCGAGAGTTTCTCCACTCGCCGATCGATGGTTCGCAACTTTCCTCAATCTTCCTCATATTCAGCTTCGTCGATTACCTCTCGATTCGACTTCTCGCCACGCTCACTTCAACTCTTCACCTTCTTCACTGCCGACTGCTCCTCTTCCTCTTCGCCTCAGTAACGAAAGTCCTTTCCTCCTCGTCACCGAATCGAGCGTTCGACAAGTCAATGATTGGATCTCGGCAGATTCGACGGATCAAGTCCACCACACTGCATTCCGACCAAACCTGATCATCGACGACCTCGACTTGTCGATAGCGGGACAAGTCGATGCTTTCTGGGAAGATGAAGCGGATTTAGTCAAGATTGGTGAACTAGTGTTTGCCAATCTCGGTCGATGTCGAAGGTGTTTGATGGTCGGTATCAATCAAGTGAGTACTGTTCCACCATATCATTCGAGACGCCGAGTACTGATGAATCGCTGGTCTCGCAGGTCACTGGTGAAAGGACAAAGGAACCGCTTTCGACCCTATCGAAACATCGCAAATCGACGACGAATGGTCGCGTCGAGTTTGGCTCTCACATGTACTGGAGACAAGATCTAGCGTCTGGAGAGGATGCGGGCTTGCCGAGATTGAGGGTCGGAGACGAAGTTAGTTTTTCGTTGTCGAGGTGATCGAGTCTGAATAATCTCTCTGTTGTCGCTTTCCTCTCTCAATGTTCAGCAGTCTGTTGTTGTACTTATTCTCTTTGTTTCGTTTCGCGATAGTAAAGCAATGTTCAGTACAGATTCGTTCGTTCGTTTCGATATTGCAAGCGGTTTCCTTCTTCGCAGACTCAATCTGTCAACGACACGGTCAGTGAGTGAAAACATGTCCAGAGCGAGCATGGCCAACTCACAGCGAAGTTTGGCGAAAGGAACGATTTGGACTCCCATCGAAAGGAAAGCTTGTTTGGTGATCGAGAAACTAGGTTGATCGTGATTCGGCCAGTGGACGTAGCTGAAGTGAATCGGTTTCAAGCTGATGGCTAGATTGTAGAGTGACAGCGGAGTAGGAGTATCGTCGAGAAAGGATAGGCTGATTAGTCGAGGAGGAAGAGAGTTCACAAGATAGTTGCCTGCTAGAATCAACTCGAATTCCTTTCCCGATCTTTCCCTTCCGACCAAAGTCAAGTAGTGTAAGGATCCCAATCCTGGCAATACGCTGAACAGATATCGTTCGAGACCTTGATGGACTGCGAGGATATTGAGCATCCTCAAGTTGGGGAAGACTTGAAGAGGGAGTTGCGAGGCGAGATCGAATGTGAGGAATGCAAGTGAATGTGTCGAGGTGGCCATGATGATAGGGAAGAGTTTGGGAGCGAGAGTGAGATCGGCGATGAGAGCGAGAGAGGAGATGCGGAACTGAGAGGGGAAAGGTTGCTGCTTCGGGATCGACCACGAATGACATACGATGCTGACTGCTGGAAAGGCGGGAGGAGCACCGAGAGCCATCACTGCTGAGATGCGAGCTTGATGGTAGGCGTCCAAACGAGCTGCTATATCGTGGAAACAAGGATAATCTTCGAATCTCAGCGAATTGAGATCGGGCATCGTGTTGAGCAAATGTTGAAAGAGACTGATCGGAGAGATGATGGGACTCCTGTGTCTTTGGTCGAAGGTGCAGCGAAGGATGAGGGTGTGACAGAACTTGGCGAGGTAAGGGAAAGACTGGAGCGAAGCGAAAAGTCGAATCGAAATGGGATTGATGCTGTAGCTGTATCTTGAAGCCTCGCCGCTACCTTCAGGGTAGAAGCACAGATTCAATCCAGGGTTGTTTGCGCGCACTTCGTCGATCGTGATGGGGACCGTTCGGTAGAGGTAACCGCGAGCGATTTCGAGGAATCGAGGATGAATGCGAGCAAACTTCGCCAAGTCGGCAAAGGTGAAGTTCGAGGACATGAGAATGTATTGAAGTACTTCGACAGGTAGGCGATAGAAAGCGGATTGGTAGCGCATGTTCTGAGGCGGTCGAGCAAGCTGAGAAATATCGAAAGCTGTTTCAAATCGAGGGTTAGTTCGATAACTCCGTATTTCAAGAGGAGGACAGGTCTTACAAGCGATGTCAGAAGATGACTCTGCTCCCATTCTAGGTTAAATTGTTCGAGAGATTCGGACCGACTCTCAGTCTGTGATGAAAAAGAGCGAGAAGAGTCAGCAGTCCTCTCTCCCACCAGCCTCGGGCCTGTAGTACAAAGGATCAACAGCACTGATCCTTCCTGAGGTGGTTTTATGGCTTCTAAAGTTGGTGCCATTGAGCAGGAGGCGATTACAGATCAAGGAGAATAACTCGACTAGAGAGGCTTACAGAGGTGCAGAGAGCTTACAGTGGATCTTGAAGCGTGAATTGAGATTCACTCGATATATTCGAGCTCTTGATGGAATTGTACTGAAGTCGAGTGAAGTGAAAGAAGGGAAGAATCGGAGTGAGCAAGAAGTGAGACTTCGACTGAATCTGCACTCGTAGTTCTAGCTTTTTTGCTAGCGATCCGGTACTTCAACTGCAAGAGGAGTCGCGGCTGGGACACGGGAGCCAAAGAATCGCAAAATTCGAGTCGAGCGATACTCTCGCAATGACTTCGACTCTCGAGCTGAACCTAGGAGCAAGACAGACTCGCAATCTCGCAAGGACAATAATATCGGCGTCAGACGGAACGGAACAAGAGTTTACAGATAGACAGATACGTTCGCAGAGGTAAAAAAGGAAGAAAAGTCGATTCGAGCCAAAAGTAGTATCCCATGAAGCTTTGTTAAGAAGAGTAGAGGAGACAAGGAAGCTGTACAGCAGGCTCCTTGCAATCTTTGTTTGCTATGAACACTCTATTGCGAGATGCGAGAGACTTGTTCTGTTAGTTGATTGTCAGTATCGTTTCTATCGAAAGCGAGGAAGATCAGGGCCTTACCGATGGCTCCGTACCTCAAGCGAGCGCCAACTTGATCTTCTTCTTGTCACACTCTGCCACGAGTTCCGTCAAGTCTCCTCCATCGAAGCGAATTCCCAGAGTCTTGATTCCAGTTGAAGGCGGAAGGTTCTTGACAATTTCGACCACTTTCTCGAGTCCGACAGTCATCTCAAGCACAAATGTGACCACACACGGAGGGATTGCGTCGAGGAGATTGCCTGGAGAAACGAGTTTGTCGAGAGTCGGAGAAGGTGAACCGGAGATAACGATGATGTGGAGATTTTGTAGCTTTCTGAGAGTCTTCATGATATCCTTGTAGGGCTCCTCAACGTTTATGATGTTCAAGAGAGCCGGTAAATGGAGTACGAGACGTTCGAGATTGGTGAATTGGGTGAGGGAGAAGAGTTGGGATTCATCCGAGCACTGAACTGTGAGACACTGAGTTTCGTGGAAGGTGGGATAAAGATTCTCTGCGTAGGTGATGATGCCATCTTCGACGTCGAGACTTTGAAACGATGCCTTGAGTTCGGCTTGTCTGAGGTAGAACCAAAGGTGTTCCGGGCATCGAAGGTGAAGGATAGGAGGGGATAGATTCGACATCTGAAATCGACTCAGAACCGGATCGAGACAGATTATTATCGTAGGGTGTACGTCCAAGAAGATTTGGCGCGGTTTCGGGATCATCGAAATGGCGAGACTGGGTGGCTGGAGTGGATCCGTGATTGCGATCGCTTGTGGGTCTGTTATCTGCGAGGAGACGCAGAATGTGAGGTCCTGTGCGCAACGTCGCAGGCGTGGGAAGAGTTCGAGAGATCGAAGAAGGAAGCAAGACTGTCGAGTGATGGCGTGAAAAGTGACGACGGTATCTGCGGGAGTCTCTGCTTCTGTCTCATTGATCAGAATCTCGATGTTTCGATAAAGAAGAGGTCGAGCGATTTCGAGCATGACTTTCGAAGTTTGGCAACAATGAGCCAGAGATTTTTTGTCGTCGACTGCTTCGAGTACGA
>Ga0308169_10003465_pt1 | contig 15412 bp, 9 predicted proteins | sample PhyBR1_2_FD_202139 | JGI IMG/M metagenome (GOLD analysis project Ga0308169, IMG submission 202139) | Phyllosphere microbial communities from UC Gill Tract Community Farm, Albany, California, United States - DLSLSB.R1 | ecosystem: Host-associated > Plants > Phyllosphere > Unclassified | place... | reverse complement strand
CCCCAGCAGTCCCAAAAAACCGAAGGAGAAACCGCGCGTTTCAGCAGCGGAAAAGCGCCGCCATGTATCGACAGCGCGTGTACTCAAGGCGGGGTTCGTTAGCTGAGACCTTTAAAAGACTGGCTCTTGAGCCCACGCGGTCGTACAGTTGCGTGCCGCGCAGTTAGCAGAGGCGATACGGTACGCACGGGGACGAACGCGTGGGCATGCCCACCCTACGTTACGCAGCGGCCAACGAAAAAAGGGGCGCATTTCTGCGCCCCTTTTTTCCGACCAGACTGGCTTACTTCGCCAGCTCCACCGGCTGCTGTTCACCAAACACCAGCTGCCCGGCCCGCACGCGCACGGGGATCGAGTCCTTCGGCCCGAAGCGGCCCGACAGGATCGCTTTCGACAGCGGATTTTCGATCTGCTGCTGGATCGCGCGCTTCAGGGGACGGGCGCCGTAGACCGGGTCGAAGCCGGCTTCGGCGATCTTCTGCAGCGCTTCGTCGTCGAGGTCGAGCGTCATCTCCATCTTCGCGAGGCGCTCTTCCAGGCTGCGCAGCTGGATCTTGGCGATCGCGCCGATGTTCTTCTCGTCGAGCGCATGGAAGACCACGATGTCGTCGATGCGGTTGATGAACTCCGGACGGAAATGTCCGCGCACCTCGGCCATCACGGCCATCTTCACCACCGCCGGCTCGTCGGTGTCCATCGACTGGATCTTGTGCGAACCCAGGTTCGAGGTCATCACGATCACCGTGTTCTTGAAGTCCACCGTGCGGCCCTGGCCATCGGTCATGCGGCCGTCGTCGAGCACCTGCAGCAGCACGTTGAACACGTCCGGGTGCGCCTTCTCGATCTCGTCGAGCAGGATCACGCTGTACGGTTTGCGGCGCACGGCCTCGGTGAGGTAACCGCCCTCCTCGTAGCCGACATAGCCCGGCGGCGCGCCGATCAACCTGGCGACCGAATGCTTCTCCATGAATTCGCTCATGTCGATGCGGATCATCGATTCCTCGGTATCGAAGAGGAAGGACGCCAGCGCCTTGCACAGCTCCGTCTTGCCGACGCCGGTAGGCCCAAGGAACATGAAGGAGCCGTACGGACGGTTCGGGTCCGACAGGCCGGCGCGCGAACGGCGGATCGCGTCCGACACCGCTTCGATCGCCTCGTCCTGGCCGACCACGCGCTCGTGCAGCTTTTCCTCGATGTGCAGCAGCTTGTCGCGCTCGCCCTGCATCATGCGCGAGACGGGAATGCCGGTCGCGCGCGAGACCACTTCCGCGATTTCCTCGGCGCCGACTTGCGTGCGCAGCAGTTTCGGCTTTTCAGCCTCGCCCGTGTCCTGGCTCGCCGCTTCCTCCGCGTGCTTCAGCTGCGCCTCGAGTTCCGGCAGGCGGCCGTACTGCAGCTCGGAGACCTGCTGCCAGTTCGACTGGCGCTTGGCTTCCTCCATCTGGTGGCGGATGCGCTCGATCTCTTCCTTGATGTGGGTGGTGCCCTGCACCGCCGCCTTTTCCGCTTTCAGGATTTCTTCGAAGTCGTTGTACTCGCGCTCAAGGCGGGCGATTTCCTCGCCGATCAGCTCGAGCCGGCGCAGCGAGGCTTCGTCGGTCTCCTTTTTCACCGCTTCGCGTTCGATTTTCAGCTGGATCAGGCGCCGCTCCAGCTTGTCCATGACTTCAGGCTTGGAGTCGATCTCGATCTTGATCTTCGAGGCCGCCTCGTCGATCAGGTCGATCGCTTTATCGGGCAGGAAGCGGTCGCTGATATAGCGGTGCGAGAGCTCGGCCGCGGCGATGATCGCAGGGTCGGTGATCTCGACCTTGTGGTGCAGCTCGTATTTTTCCTGCAGGCCGCGCAGGATGGCGATGGTCGCCTCCACGCTCGGCTCGTCGACGATGATCTTCTGGAAGCGGCGCTCGAGAGCGGCGTCCTTCTCGACATACTTGCGGTATTCGTCGAGCGTGGTCGCGCCGACGCAGTGCAGCTCGCCGCGCGCGAGCGCCGGCTTGAGCATGTTACCGGCGTCCATCGCGCCTTCGGCCTTGCCGGCGCCGACCATGGTGTGGATCTCGTCGATGAAGACGATGGTCTGGCCCTCGTCCTGGGCGAGCTCCTTCAACACGCTTTTCAGCCGTTCCTCGAATTCGCCGCGGTATTTGGCGCCCGCCAGCAGCGCCGCCATGTCGAGCGACAGCACGCGCTTGCCCTTGAGCGAATCGGGCACTTCGCCGTTCACGATGCGCTGGGCCAGGCCTTCGACGATCGCGGTCTTGCCGACGCCGGGTTCGCCGATCAGCACCGGATTATTCTTGGTGCGGCGCTGCAGCACCTGGATGGCGCGGCGGATCTCGTCGTCGCGGCCGATGACCGGGTCGAGCTTGCCGAGGCGCGCGCGCTCGGTCAGGTCGAGCGTGTATTTTTTGAGCGCCTCGCGCTGGCCTTCGGCGTCCTGCGAGTTGACGTTCTCGCCGCCGCGCACGGCGGAAATGGCCGACTCCAGCGATTTACGCGCCAGGCCGTGCTCGCGCGCCAGCCGGCCGGCGTCGGATTTGTCTTCGGTCAGCGCCAGCAGGACCATTTCCGAGGACAGGAACTGGTCGCCGCGCTTTTGCGATTCGCGGTCGGCGAGGTTGAGCAGCGCAACGAGTTCGCGCCCGACCTGGGTTTCGCCGCCGGTGCCGGAGACTTTCGGCAGGCGCTCGAGGCCGCTTTTCAGGGCGTTCGTCAGCGCGCCGACGTTCACGCTGGCGCGCTGCAGCAGCGAGCGGGCGCTGCCGTCGTCCTGGTTCAGCAGGGCGACGAGCAGGTGGACCGGATCGATGTACTGGTTATCGTTGCCGACCGCCAGGCTCTGGGCATCCGCCAGCGCTTCCTGGAGCTTGGTCGTCAATTTGTCTTGCCGCATGGTATTGCTCCCTAGTGTTTATCAGTTGGGAACAACATAGGGGCCGGCGCATGTTTTTCAAGGTGCGCAGTGCCTGAGCGGCAAGACTTTTCGAAGTGGCAGGCTCAGGCGTGATCGGGACTGAGAGCGGTCCGGACGGAATTGTCCGCGCCAAGATCGCGCACGTTCTTCTGCACCGCGATCACGGCGAACAGGCTCAGCACGAAGGACATCGCATAGAATCCCTTCTCGCTCAGTTGCAGGCTCGCGTTCCACAAGCCGACCGCCAGCAACAGGATGACCGCGCACAGCGAGACCCAGCACAGCAGGAAGTACAGGCCGGTGACGGGTACGCCCTCGCTCCGGTCGCGCACCGATTTTTGCAGCGAGATCGCGGCGAACAGGCCGTACAACAGCAGGGTCAGGTAATAGCCCTTCTCGTTGAGCTGCATCTGGGCGTTCCACAAGCCGAACAGGTAGGCGCTGGCGCCGATCAGCAGGGCGGCCCAGGAGGCGCCGATGAAGGCGGTGGTTGGTCGTTGCGTGGTGGTCATGGGAGCTCCGTTGATTGTCCAGCGGAAACTCTGCCACGGCGCAATGCGGTGGCGTTGACGTAAAGCAGGGTTGGAGGCCGGGATGTGCCGGATCCGTAGGGTGGACTCCTGAGTCCACGCGGCCGCAGCCGGAGCGTATCGCAATGTTGTTATGGCTGCCCTGTTGGCGTACCGCGTGGACTCGGGAGTCCACCCTACGATTAACGCGGCGCATACACCGTGGGTATCGCAGTCAGATTAACCCCGAAGCGCGCGCCAGGTCGCAAAGCCTGCCACGCACAGCAGGATCGACCCGCCCAGGTGCAGCAGGGTGTGCGCCAGCGCCCAGCCGTAGGCGCCGCGCTGCATCAGCGCCACCGATTCGCCGGAAAAGCTGGAAAAGGTGGTCAGGCCACCGAGGAAACCGGTGACGACGAACAGGCGCCATTCGGGGCTCAGGTGCGGATAGGCGCTGAAGAAACCGAGCGCGATGCCGATCAGGTAGCCGCCAACCAGGTTCGCCGCCAGCGTCCCTGCCTGCACGTGCGCATGGGCGTTGGTCAGCAATACGCCCAGCCCCCAGCGCAGCCAGGCGCCGAGCGCGGCGCCGACGCCGACCGCAAGCCAGCTCAAGCCCGCGCTCCCGCCGAACGCCACTTCGCTTTCGCACTGTCGTCGGTCATGCGCGCGTCGACCCAACGCGCACCCTCCGGCGTCTGTTCCTTCTTCCAGAACGGGGCGTCGGTCTTCAGGTAATCGATGATGAATTCGCAGGCGGCAAAGGCTTCGCCGCGGTGCGCCGCGCTGACGGCGACCAGCACGATCTGCTCCATCGGCGCCAGCGGCCCGACGCGGTGGATCACCAGCGCGTTGTACAGCGGCCAGCGCGCTTGCGCCTGCGCGACGATGTCTTCCAGCGCGCGCTCCGTCATGCCCGGATAATGTTCCAGCTCCATTTCGGACACGGATGACCCATCGTTCATGTCGCGCACCGTGCCGACAAAGCTGACCACGGCACCGACGCGGGCGTCGCCCTGGCGCAGGCGCGCCAGTTCATGGCCGAGGTCGAAATCCCCGGCCTGCACCCGCACCTTGTTTGCCACGGCGGTCATTTACCCTCCCGGCCCGTGCGCATCAGGAGCTGTTCGATCCGCAACGCCGTGCGCTCGTCGACCAGGGCCGGCAATGCGCACAGCGCGTGCAAAGCCGTGTGGCGGCCGGCCGGCTTGTTGCCCGCCTTGAGCGTTGACTGCAAGGCCTCGACCTGCAATTTGAGGCGGTCGCGTGCGAACTCGGCGCCGCTGTCGATCCCGGCCGCGACTTCCTGGCGCAGCAGTTCGGCCAGCAAGGTCGGGCGGTTGGCCTCGAGCAGGCGCGCATAGCCGTCGCGGTCGGCGTCCAGGGCATTCAGGGCCGTATCGAAACGGGCGTCGAGCACCGGATCGTATTCGGCGCCCGCCGCCAGCAGCGCGGCCCAGCGCGCGCGCCAGTCGGCGGCGGAGACTTGCTGGCCTGGCTGGGCCAGGGAATCCTCGAGCTCCTGGCAGGCGCGCAGCTTGTCGCGCAGGGCGCCGGCCAGCGCCAGGCCGGCGGCGCGGCGCGACAGGTCGGCGTGATGCTGCACTTTGGCGATGGCCTCGTGATAGCGCTTCTCGACCCGCGCTTCATGGGCGCGCGGCACTGGGCCGGTCGCATGCCATTCGGCGGCGGCATCGCGCAGCAGCTTGGGCGCGCTGGCGGCGGTGGCCTCCGGCGCGGCCGCTTCCAGGCGCGCGCTGATCGCTTCCTTGGCCGCCTCGTGGGCGCGGCGCTCGGTGTCGGCAGCGTGCGCGGTTTCCTTGCGCCGCGCAAACAGGTCGTCGCAGGCGGCGCGGAAACGCTGCCACAGCGCCTGCTCGGCCTTGCGCTCGAGCGGCAGCGCACGGGCGTGTTCCTGCCAGCGCGCCTGGATGTCGCGCAGGTGGTCCACCGCGTGGCGGTCGTGCGGATCGATCGCCAGCACTTCGTCGATCAGTTCCTCGCGCCCGGCCACTTCCATCTTGCGCTGCTCTTCCAGCGGACCTTGCAAGGTAGTGAGCGCGGCGCCGAATTGCTGGTCGAGGCGCTTCTTGTCCTTGCGGTCGATCGCGCCCAGGTGGCTCCAGGCCAGGCGCAGGCGCTGGACGGTGCCGGCCACGTGCTTCCAGTCGGCCTCGCCGGATTCCAGGCGCGCGATCTCGGCATTGGCCTCGAGCACGATCGCTTCGCCGCGCGCCGCGTTCGTATGGCGCTCGTCGGCCAGGTGGCGGAAGTGGGCGGCAGCCGGGGCATAGGCCTGCGTGCAGGCATGGTCGAAGCGTTCCCACAGGCTTTTCGGCGCCGCGCCGGACAGGCTGTCGAGCGCCTTCCAGCGTTCGCGCATGCTGCCGACCTTCTTCGCCAGTTCCGCCATCGGCAGGTTCTGGGTCGGCAAGCCTTCCACGGTCTTGATCAATTCTTCGCGCGAGACATTGCCGCCCCAGCGCGCCCAGTCCGACAGGCGCTTCAGTTCGGCGCGCAGGTGGGCCAGGCGGTCGGCCTGCTGGCTGGTCAGGCGCATGCCCTTGCCCTTGCTGTCCTTGAGCGACTTGTCGAGTTCGGCCGCGTGGGCGAGCGAACCCTGCTGCAGCGCCGCTTCCAGCGCGTCCATGTTGTCGAGGAAAGCCTGGTCGGCGCCCTTGACCGCTTTGGGCGGACGCGGCGTGCCGCCCTCGCCCGCTTCGCCTGCCGGGGTGGCCTGCGCCGCGGCGCTGCCGTCGGCCACCGTCTCACGTGGCTCGCGCGCCTTGCGCACCGGCTGCGGCAGGCTCGCCAGCAGCGCGTCGAACTGCGCTTGCAAAGCATTCCCCGCCGCGCCCACGGGCAGCGGCGGCAACTTTTGCCAGGACTTGCGCAGGCTGTCGGCAAGCAGTTCGGCGACGGGTTGCGCCTGCCATTCGGCCAGCGCGGCTTCGCGCGCGGCCAGCGCCGCCTGCGATTGTTCGAGCGTGGCCAGGGCGCCGGAGAGACGCGCATGTTCGGACGCGAATTCAGCCACCAGCGCGCGCGGCAGCGAGGCAAATTCGGGCGCGGCGAGCGCAGCAGCCTGCTCGGTCATCATCTGTTCCAGGCTGGCGGCCATCGCGGCGGCATTCAGGCCGGCCGTTTCCAGGCCGCGCAGCGCGCCCAGGCGATCGATCATGGCGCGCTGCAACTGCACCTGCGCTTCCAGGCGGGCGCCGAGCTGCGCACGCAGGGGCGTGAATGCGTCGACCAGTTCGGGTGCGGCGATCACCGCCCATTTACGGTCGAGATCGGCCACCTGGTTCGGGGTCAGGTGGGCGTCGGCCAGCAGCGTGCGCGCCTGGTCCAGCGTGGCCTGGCCACGGACCAGTTCGGCATCGTGATGGCGGATCGCATCCAGGCGCGACTGCATCAGCTTGGCGACGCGGCGGTCGAGGTTGCGCATGGCCGCATGCACGCGCTCGAGCGCGGCGCGGCTGTGCACCAGCTCGGCGGCGGTGAGGCGCAGTTCGGAAAATTCGCACTGGAGGATGAAGTCCACGGCGCGCGATTCATCGCCGTCCAAAGCTTTCAGCTGGGCGGCCTGCTGTTCGCGTGCGGCCGAGCCGGCGCGTGCGGCGGCTGCACCTTCAGCCGGAGACCGCTTGTCCGGCGCGCCGTCCGGCGTCCCGGGCCCGGCTGGCGTCCGGGCGGACCTGGCCGGCGCGTCCGCTTGCGCGCCGCGTCCGTTGCCCGTCTTGTCGCCCTGACGCTTGAATAGGAATTCGAACATGATGAAATCGCGCTTCCAAAACCCCCATCATAGCAAAGAACGATGACGGTTTTTTCTGGCGTCCCCGGCCGCGGGCCCGTCCTAGTGCACGTGGGAGACCGGCAGACCTTGCCGATGAGCATGCTCGGCACGAAGGGTACGGCTGGACGGCACGGCCCGCCCGCGGTGTTCGGCGCGGTAGGCGTCGTAGGCCAGCATCTGGTTGGCCACCGCAAACCAGGCCTCGCCGGCGATCACCCCGCGTGCGATCGGGAACAACTCGCGCTCTTCGCGGTCGAAGCGCAGTTCGAGCGCCAGGCAGAAACGCTCGATCGCCAGGCAAAAGGCGTCGACGCCGTCCTCGTCGTCGATGCTGCCCGCGGCGAGGCGGCAGGCGGTGCCGAGGGCCTCGGCCGCGCTGCGGCTGAGCATGTCGAGCTCGCACAGCAGCGGCTCGGCGCCGGCGCCGGCGCTGGTCCGGCGCAGCGCCGGCAGCAGGAAACGGTCGAGCTTGCGACCCTGGCAGCTTTCGTAGAGCCGGCGCAGGGTATCGCACACGTAATCGGCCTGCCCCCCGGTCAGGGCGCTCTGGCGGGCATAGCTTTTCTGGACGAGCTGCTGCACGGCATGCAGGCTGACCCGCATATTGGTTTGTTCAACGGAAAGCGCAACGAGGGTGTAGGTCGCAGTAAGCATTCGGTCTCCTCTCGGCGTCGTCAACGCATGCGCATGCTCCGCAGGGGAACACGGCCTGGCTGGACATTGGTTTTGGACAGGCTGGTCGGATGTTTTTTTCTTCTCTTGAGCCTGAAAGAACTAGTAGTTTAAGGAGCAACTGGGGTGCGGGTTTGATCTGGATCAAACTCGGCCAAGCCCGCTGAGCGCCGCCTGTCAACTGGCCCGGGCATCATGCCTTGCAGCTTGCGTGGCTTTTGCGCAAGCTTAGTTGGCTTGCGCCACTTGCCGCGACAAGCCGCTACCAGCGCGCCCGGTAATCCTCGGCCAGTCCGGCCAGTCCCGTCACCGCGCGCCGCGGCGCATCCGGCGCCGCCCTCACCCAGCCGTCGAAACGGCCCACATGCTGGCGCATGCGGCTGCTTGCCACCAGCAATTGCTTGTCGTCGCGGCGGGTGCCCTCGGGCGTAAAACGCAAATCGAGCAGGCCGTCATCCGTGCGCAAGGTCCAGCAGCCGTCCAGCCCGACCGCCACCGCGACCGGCCCGAGCGGAACCAGGACGCCGTCCACCCAGAGCGCGTTCTCGGCGTCGCCGAAGTAGCCGCTTTGCAGGTTGAAGCCGAGCCGGTCGCCATGGGCCGAGATCCAGCGCCAGGCCGTCCGGCGCCCGAGCAGGCCGTTCGAAAAGTCGTAGCTGGCCACGCCGCCGTCGAGCGCGTAGCGGCGTCCGCCCGCTTCCAGCTGCCCGGACAACGCCAGGCCCGGCGACTTCTGGGTGCTGTGCACGCTGCCCCCGTCGAGGGCGGGGCCGATCGCGAGCAGGCGCGGGCCCGCTCCCGCATAGGTGGCGTCGATCCGGAAGCGCCCGGCGCGCAGGCGCAGCAGGTGGCCGTGCTCGCCCGCGGCTTCGATGGCGACATGGCGGCCCGGCACGGTGAAACGCGCACCCTCGGCCACCGTGGCGCCGACCGAGGCCGTGATGCTTGGGATGCCGAGCGGAGAAAAGGCGGCAACGACCCGCCGTGCAGCGCGGTCGAACACATAGGCAAAGGCGGTATTGCTCCAGCCGATGTCGACGACCGCCACTCCGCAGAAGAGTTCGTCCGTCACGAGGGCGACGAAATGCCAGCGCTTGTGATGCAGGCGCCGCCACAGCGCATGGCGCGCATGGGGCGCGGCCAGCCTGGCCCAGCCCGGGGCGCCGGCCAGCCCCTGGTAGCGGCCGCAGCGCGGCAGCCCATCCGGGCCGACGGCGTCCGCCGGGGCCGGCGGCAGGATCATGCGGCCTCGCCCACGGTGGCGCCGAGGAGTTCGGCGAGGCGCGCCTGCAGGTAGGCCGGCTCGCTGCGCACGAGATGCACCTGCGGACAGCCATGCCAGCGCGCGCAGCGTTGCAAGGCCAGCGCCACGTCGCGCAGCAGCGCCTCGCTCTCGCGCAGGCCCGGTTCGAAAAACACCGATTTCACTTCGAACAGCCCGTCGCGCCGGTGGGCCTTGGCGTCGATACGGGCCACCAGCGCGCCGCGGCGCAGCACCGGCAGCGTGAAATAGCCGTAGCGGCGCTTTGCCGCCGGCGTGTAGCACTCGAGGCGGTAGTCGAAGCCGAACAGTTCCAGGGCGCGGCGCCGGTCCCAGACCACCGGGTCGAAGGGAGACAGGATGGTCGTCAGGGTCGGCGCCAGTTCACCGTTTTCAGCCTGCCGCGCCAGCTCGAGATGGTCGGGGTGGATGTAGACCGGATCGTCCCAGCCGCTCACGCGGGCGCGCAGCAGCAGGCCGTCATCGACCAGTTTATCGGGGTCGACGTGCGGGCGCCGCGTGCGGTGGTAGTCGGGAATCCAGGCGGCGCGCGCCAGGCCCAGCGCCTTGACGGTCCGCAGCGCGAAGCTGCGCCGCACCTCGGGCAGCGCCGGCATCTGCGCATCGTCCCATTCCGGGTGCACGCGTTCGGCCAGGTCGTAGACGCGCTGGAAATTGTGGCGGCGCGCGATCATCAGCGCGCCGGAGGTGAACAGGACTTCGAGCGAGCGCTTTTCCGGCTTCCACTCCCACCAGCCTTCCGCCTTGGCGCCAACCTTGCCGTCGCTGCGTTCGAAATCGGAGGAGCGCACCGGGCCGTTCGTCCGGATATGCGCCAGCAGCGCCGCCACCTCGCCCGCCCGTTCGCGCATCCAGGTGGCCGAATACTTCCAGCCCATGCCGCTCGGGTCGAGCATGCGGTGGCGGTACAGGCCGTAGTCTTCACGCGGGATGAAACAGGCTTCGTGCGCCCAGTACTCGAATAACTTTCCTTCGGCTAACAGCTCGTCGAGCCATTCGGTTGGATAGTCGCCGAGCCGGCTCCACAGCACGAGGTAGGGACTGCGCGCCACGACGTTGATGGTGTCGATTTGCAACACGCCCATGCAGCGAATCGCGTCCAGCACATCGTCCTTGACGGCCTTGCGCCGGCGCGGCGTCAGCAGGCCCTGGGCCGCGAGGTGCAAGGCGCGCGCGGCGCCGATCGAGAGGATAATGTCGCTCATGTAAATATTTTAATGAGGTTTCGCGCTCCGGCGCGTGGCTGGCAGGAATTTTTTTGAACGCACGGTCCGGCTGCGCTATAGTGCAGCCGATTCCCCACCACTTCTCCAGAACCGATTCCCCATGCGGCTGTTGCACACTTCCGACTGGCACCTCGGCCAGACCCTGCACAATTACGACCGGACCTACGAACACCAGTGCTTCCTCGACTGGCTGCTCGACACGATCGTCAGTGAAGAGGCCGACGCGCTCCTGATCGCGGGCGACATTTTCGACAACGCCAATCCGTCGTCCTACGCCCAGCGCCAGCTGTATGGTTTCCTGCAGCGGGCCAAGGCGCGCGTGCCGCACCTGCAGATCGTCGTCATCGCCGGCAACCACGATTCGCCGGGCCGCCTGGAAGCACCGGGGCCGCTGCTGGAAGCCCACGGCACGGTCGTGATCGGCAATGTCGTGCGCGGCCGCGACGGCGCGATCGACCTCGACCGCCTGGTCGTACCGCTGCGCGACAAATCGGGAGACATCAAGGCCTGGTGCCTCGGCGTACCCTTCCTGCGGCCCGGCGACGTGCCGAAGGCGGAAGCCGAAGGCGACGCCTACCTGAACGGCATCGCCCTGCTCTACCAGCAGGCCTTCGCGCTGGCGCAGGCGCGGCGCGAGCCGCAGCAGGCCATCCTCGCCATGGGCCACTGCCACATGGTCGATGGCCAGTCCTCGATCGATTCCGAGCGCCGCATCGTCATCGGCGGCACCGAGGCGCTGCCGGCCTCGATGTTCGCGCCCGAGATCGCGTATGCGGCGCTGGGCCACCTGCACCTGGCCCAGCGCGTCGGCAAGAAGGACCACCTGCGTTATTCGGGCAGCCCCTTGCCGCTGTCGTTTGCCGAAGTCGGCTACCAGCACCAGGTCGTACGAATCGACCTCGAGGGCCCGGTGGCGCGCGAAGTGACCCCGCTGCACGTGCCGCGCGCGGTCGAGCTGCTGCGCGTGCCCGCCAAACCCGCGCCGCTGGCCGACGTGCTGGCCGAACTGGAGGCGCTCGAACTCGACCCGGACCTGCCGCCGCAATGCCGGCCTTATTTGGAGGTGCGGGTGCTGCTCGACGGCCCCGAGCCGAGCCTGCGCGCCCAGGTGGAAAGCGCGATCGCAGGCAAGCCGGTGCGCCTGGCGAAGATCGAACCGACCCGTAAAACCGTCACGCGTGAGGATGGCGCCGACGCGCTCACGCTCGACCAGTTGGCCCAGCTGCAGCCGGACGATATCTTCCGCCGGCTGTGGCAGCAGCGCTTCGGCGAGGACGCCCCGAACGAGCAGCTGACCGCTTTTGCCGAACTGATGCTCCCCGGCGACCCGGAGCGCGCATGAAGATCCTGCGTATTTCGGGACGCAACCTGGCGTCCCTGGCCGGGGATTTTTGCGTCGATTTCGACAGCGAACCGCTGGCCTCCTCCGGCCTGTTCGCCATTTGCGGCCCGACCGGCGCCGGCAAAAGCACCCTGCTCGACGCCCTCTGCCTGGCCTTATATGGCAACACCCCGCGCCTGCAGCAGCGCAGCAGCCGCGGCGCCCTGCCCGACGCCGGCGGCGAATCGGTATCGACCACCGACGCGCGCAACCTGCTGCGGCGCGGTTCGGCCGAGGGCCATGCGGAAGTCGATTTCGTCGGCAACGATGGACTGCACTACCGCGCACGCTGGAGCGTGCGGCGCTCGCGCAACAAGGTCAGCGGCCTGCTGCAGGCCTCGAACATGACCCTGCACCGCTTGCCGAAACTTGTCGCCCTGGGCGGCACCAAGACCGAGGCGCAAGCCGAGATCGCGGCGCGCATCGGCCTCTCCTTCGAACAGTTCACGCGCTCGGTGCTGCTGGCGCAAAACGAATTCTCGGCCTTCCTCAAAACCGACGAGAACGAGCGGGGCGAACTGCTCGAAACCCTGACCGGCAGCGCCGTCTACAGCGAGATTTCGAAGCGCGCCTTCGAGCGCTACAAGCAGGAGCAGGATGCCGTGCGCCGCCTCACCGCGCGCCTGGCCGACGCCAGCCCGCTGGCCCAGGAAGCACGCGCAGAGCTCGACGCCGAACGCGCCGCGGCGGAAGTGGCGCTGCAGGCGGTCGACGTGCGCCGTGCTTTACTGGAAGCCCAGCTGCGCTGGCACCAGGAACGCGAACGGCTGCGCCAGAACGAGGCGCAGGCGGAAAGCCTGCTGGGGGACGCGCGTGCGCAGGTGGAAGCCGCCGCCAGCCGGCGCGTGCGTCTCGCCACGCTCGACGAGGTGCAGGCGGCGCGGCCGCTGATGGCGGAACTCGCTCGCCTCGACGCCGAACGCGCCCAGCTGGAAGCGACGCTGGCGAACGGCCAGGGCGAACTGGCGCGCGCGGTCGAAGCGGCGCGCCTGGCGCTGCAGGAAGTGCAAGGCGCCACGCTCGCATTGGAAGCCGCCGAAGCGGCGCAGCTGGGCGCCGCCGCGCAGCTCGATGCGGCCAAGGCGCTGGACGCGACCGTCACGACGCTGGCGGCGGCGCATGCGCAGCTTGCCGGGCGGCGCGACGAGACGGCGCTGGACGCCGCGCGCACCCGTAGCCTGCTCCTTGAGGCGGACGCGAAGCTGGCGCAGACGCGCGAAGCCGAAACGCGCAGCGCCGGCTGGCTCGCCGCGCATCGCCGCTACGAAGGACTGGCCGGCCAATGGCCGCGCTGGGACAAGCTGTTCACCCAGGCCGCGCAGGCCGCCGCGCTCGAGGAAGCGAACCTCGCCGCGCTGGCCAAGGCCGAGCGCGCCCGCGTGAACGCGGCCGCCACCGCGCAGGCGGCATCGGCGTCCGCCGAACGGGCAGCGGCGCGCATCGCCGAACTCGATACTGCCCGCCAGGCGGCAGCAACGGCGCTGGCCAGCTTCGATCCCGACGTCCTGCATGAAGAACGCGGCCGTCTCGAGGCGCGGCGCGAACAGCTGGCCGCCGCCGTTCGCATCGCCAAGGGTTTGCACACGGCGCGTGAGCACCTGGCCCGGATCGATGCCGAGACCGAGCGCACGCGCGCCGCGCGCAGCGCCGCAGAAGCACAGCTGGCGGCCGCCGTTGCCGCGGCGCCGGCCCTGGTGGGCGCCGCCGAGCAGGCCGAACACGCCTTGAGCGCGGCCGAACTGGCGATCGCCGATAAGGTCGAGGCCCTGCGCGGCGCGCTGGTGGATGACGAACCCTGCCCGGTTTGCGGCAGCGCAGCCCACCCGTACGCGCACCAGGACGCGCGCCTGCATGCGGTCTTCGACCTGCTGCGCGGGCAGGTTGCCGAGCGCCGCGCGCACGTGCAGGACAATCTCTCCGAACAGGCCACGCGCCGCGCCCAGTTCGATTCGAACGGCGAGCGGCTCGCCGCGCTCGCCGGCGAGCGCTCGGCCCTGGTCGGCGATCTTGGCGAACTCGATGCCGCGTGGAGCGCCAACCCGGTCGCCGCAGAGGCACCACCGGCCGGCGAGCGCCAGCCATGGTTCGAGGCGCAGATCTCGACCGTGCGCGAAGCCTTGGCGGCCAACGACACGCGCCAGCAAGCCGCGCGCCGCGCCGCCCAGGCGCGCGAGTCGGCCCAGGCTGCGTTCGAGGCCGCCAATGCCGAACACCTGCGCATGCGCGATGTGGCCGCCAATGCCGGCAAGGCGCTGGTCACGCTGGAGAACGAACACAAGACGCTGGGCGCCCAGCGCGAGCGCGAGCGCAGCGCACTGGACGCCCTGCTGGCCGAGCTCGACGCCGTGCTGGCGGAATCCGCCGGCGACGGCTGGCAAGCGCTGTGGCGCCGCAATCCCGCACAGTGGCAGGCGGCGCGCGCGGCGGAGGCCAAGGCCTGGAGCGCGCAATCGAACCAGCTGATCGAGCAGCGCGCCGCCCTGGCGAACCTGGAAGCGGCCCAGCGCGAAGCGGCCGTGCGCGCCGAGCACGCGGCCGGCGCCGCTGCCGCGGCGGCGCAAGCTGCGGCGAACAGCGAAGCCGATCTGCGCGAACGGCGCCTGGCGCGCGCCGCCCTGTTCGACGGCCGCGCCGTCGGCGAAGTCGAGGGCGCGCTGCGCCTGGCGGTCACGGGCGCCCGTGAGACCCTGGCGACGCGCCAGGCGGCGGCGCTCGATGCAGCCCAGCGCGAAACCCGCGTGCGCAGCACGTTGGCGCAAGCCCAGGAACGCATCGGCGCGCTGCAGGACGACGCCCGAGACGCCGCCGCGCGCCTGGCCGACTGGATCGAGGACTACGCCGCCCATCACGCCGACCTGGAACCGATCGGGGACCAGGCGCAGTTGGCCGGCCTGCTCAACGTCGGCGCGGCCTGGCTGGCGCAGGAACGGGCGGCGCTGGCGGAACTCGATGCGGCGCTGGCCAGGGCCGCAGCTGTGCTGGCCGAGCGCAAGCAACAGCGCGACCTCCACGAACAGAGCGCCGCACCCGACGGCGCCATGCAGGACGGCGCCGCCGTCGCCGACGCCCTGCAGGCGGTGCTGGAAGAACGCAGCGCCGTGTATGAACGGGTCACCGGCCTGCGCCTGCAGGCCAAGCAGGACGACGAGCGGCGCATCAAGGCGCAATCGATGCTGGCCGAGATCGAGCGCCAGCAGGCGATCGAGGCGCGCTGGGGACGATTGTCGGAGCTGATCGGCTCGGCCGACGGCAAGAAATTCCGCAACTACGCCCAGCAATTCACGCTCGACGTCCTGCTCGGCTACGCCAACAGCCACCTGAACCAGCTGGCGCGGCGCTACCGCCTCGAGCGCGTCGACAATGCCGGCGCCCCATCGCTCGCGCTGATGGTGCGCGACCAGGACATGGGCGGCGAAATCCGCTCGGTCAACTCGCTCTCGGGCGGCGAGTCTTTCCTGGTCTCGCTGGCGCTGGCGCTGGGCCTGGCCTCGCTGTCCTCGAACCGGGTGCGGGTCGAATCGCTGTTCATCGACGAAGGCTTTGGGTCGCTCGACAGCGAGACGTTGGGTGTCGCGATGGACGCGCTCGACGCGCTGCAGTCGATGGGCAGGAAGGTCGGCGTGATTTCG
>Ga0308169_10003464_pt1 | contig 15414 bp, 22 predicted proteins | sample PhyBR1_2_FD_202139 | JGI IMG/M metagenome (GOLD analysis project Ga0308169, IMG submission 202139) | Phyllosphere microbial communities from UC Gill Tract Community Farm, Albany, California, United States - DLSLSB.R1 | ecosystem: Host-associated > Plants > Phyllosphere > Unclassified | place... | reverse complement strand
ATTTTGAATAATTATTTTCGCGATCAATTCACTATCTGTGATTCCGTTTCATCAGCTCCGATGCTGTCTGGCAGTCGACACAGGTCTGTACACCGGGTAATGCAGCGCGCCGCGCTTCCGGTATTACCTCCCCACATCCGCAGTGAGTTGCAGACTGCCGCACCGGGCGATTTGTCAGCATGCGGATCTTCGCTTCCAGCTGGCGCTCAATGCGTTCCTGTGCGATATCTGTTAAATCGGCCATATCAAAATTCCTCTACTGCCCAGCCGCCGCCGGCCTTTTTGGTTTGCGCCTTGATGGCGATGAAACGGAACGGGTACATGTCCGCCGCGATTTTTATCTTTGCCCGTGCATCGTCCTGCCAGTGACCTTTGACTTCGTGGGCCTCCAGCTCACCGCTGCTGAGCATCACGAAAAAATCAGGGCTGTAGAAGGTGTTGTCAGCCAGGCGTAGTTTCAGGCCTTCGAACTTGTACCAGGTGATTTCCCCTGCCCGCTTGCGCAGCTCAAGATGCTGCCCATACGCAGCTTCGGTCTTGTTCATCTGCCCGGTCTTAAGGCGCCCCAGGGCAAACGCGTTATTGGTTCTCAGCATCGATTTGCTCCGATGAATACCATTATGGTTACTATTACCATTTTGGTAACTATTTTCAACATAAAAAACGCGCTAACCGTGGGAAATTACTACCACCGTTAAAACGCCCTGTATCGCTCTGTAAGCGATTTTACCGATTAACCGCTGTATCTACGGGTTGACTGCCATTATCGCAACCTACCCCAAAAAGCGGCGGGAATTTAGTGCATAGCAATTCATATTTGATTCCTCGACCGAATGCGGCTGAGCATTGCCATCGCAGCAGCGTGGCCTGGTCCCGGTCCTGATTGCGCTTTTGCCCGCGGCTTTTCCGACAGCAGCGGCACGGGTACGGGTACTGCTTCACCACGGTCCACTTTCTGCGCCCAGGTCTTCAGGTGATGCGCAGCGCGCTTCTCCAGTTCCGGCGTAGTCAGGTTGCGCTGGTTCATCTCAGAACGCATGTCGCAGCAAATCCAGTAAAGCACCGGCTGGCGCCATGGGAAGGTTTCAGCGCAGCTGTGCAGGTAGCGATCGCGACAGTAGCGCCTGAACTCGTCCATAACGTCCTGAACCTCCAGGCCAAAGTGATTAGAAATCGACTTGCTGGCGATCGCCATAAATTCCGCCAGGTCAGGAGCAAAGGAGTTGCCATCACAGCAACGCTGTATGCACGCGTTTACGACCCCCTGAAGCTGGACGTCAGTGAGAGCTGAAATCGCCTCTTTCCAGCGTAACGACGGTGCCCTGCCGTTCCTCGCCTGCCACTTGTCCGTGTAAATACCCTGCATCTCCGCCCAAAATGCGTAAGACCTCCTGCTCTGTTCGCCCTTCGCTGCGCAGCTGCTCTGCCATTGCGACGACTGAGGACTCGACTGCATCGCCCCGCCACGGACCACAGTACCCATCAGCTCTTCGATTCTTTTCATCGCGTTTATTTCCTGTTGGTTTGCGTCTTGCCTGTTGGTTTTTCAGGTTCTGGGCGAACTTCTGCTCCCACTGTACGTGGTGGAAAACTTTGCCCTCGGCCTGCCAGTACGTCACGAATTCAGCCAGGGTTGTCTCAGCTGGTGGTTCGGTCAACACCAGCCCCCACTGGGCCGCCTTCAGTAAAAAATCATCGTCCGGTCTCCACCCTGCGTGCATTGCAAACTTCCCGTCGACAGATACGCCATTGGATGGTGGCCGGTTATCGATCAGGGCATTCGTCACTTTCGGGGAAGAATGACCCTCTCCACGCGCCTGCGCGTTAGTGTGGGGTTTATCTTTTAGATCTTCTCTTCTCTTCTCTTCTCTGGTCCGCTTTTTGTCCGCTTCAGATGCGGACACTTTGCGGACGTTTCTTTTGCGATCTGCATCCTGTGCACGGCGCTTGGCAGACTGTCCGTTATGCGCTTCAAACCTTGGCATGACTAGGTTTTCATCCTCTTCCTGTAGCCAACCAACACCTATCATTGCTCGTGCAAATCCCGGAAAGCCGATTAGGTCATCGAGCGTTTCAGGACTGTACCCATCCAGATAACCGTCAACAGAGTGGACATCGAAAAGACACCATGCGGAATGTAGTCCGCCAACTATCCGCAATCTGTCCGCTTTCAATGCGGACGCCATGCGGACAACTTTTGGATGCGTGTGAAGATCAGCGCGCATTTTTATCCAGTCGCCAGCCATCAGCTCACCTCTGCCGCTTCTCTTCCTTTTGCGATTAGCTCGTTCATCCGTGAGCGGTGCGCTGCCGTGTGCAAGGTCATGCACTCAACACAGGCGCCGTTGACAACATAGCGTTCTGCCGTATGACCGTTTCGGCAAATTTTCCCGGTATAAAATCGGGTTTGGCCTGCCAGAGCGGCGGCATGTCGGGTGATCACCTTCATCGTGCAGTTACCTCAATTTCATGTGTCAGAGAAATAGATTACCGATTAACGGAAAATTAATCAATCACATTTGAATAATGGTAATAGTTATAAATGAAGGCACAAAAAAACCGCCTTCCGGCGGCTCTGTCGTTTGGGTGGTAAGGTCAGGCTGGTTCGTAGAAGAAGCCGATCACCTGTTCGCGCGTCAGGTGCGCATCATGCTTGCGGCAGGCCTGGAAAAGACCATCCATCAGACGCTTATTTGGCGTGCGGCGTCCGTAAACAAGGTGAACCTTGATGTAGTTAACGGTTGTGCCTGCCTCGTCAGCAAGCTGTTTACGCTCAGCCGTTGATAGTGACTGCCAGAAATTTTTAAAGTCAAATTGGCGCATTTTAGCCTCACGATAACGATTCTGATCGACCAATGATTACCTAAAGGGTAACTAACTGCAAGCACAGTTACCAAAATACCTTGTTTACCAATCTGGTAACACCTTGTTTAATACGCACTACACGTTTGTTCAACAGGAAAAATTACCAGCAAATGAAATCGATATCTGACGTACGTCGCGAAAATTTGATCTCGATTATCGACAGGGATTACCAGGGCAATCAGTCGCTCGCAGCTCGCGCCATTGGCGTTCGGTCTAACCTCGTCAGCCGCTGGTGCGGTGAAAAGGGTATTGGCACTAAATCAGCTCGCAGAATTGAAGAAGCCACAGTTAAGCCAAAATACTGGCTCGATACTGACCACTCCACGCAGGAAACCTTCTATCCCGATGAAACGCTGATGCATGAAGCGGGCAGCGTTGCGGCCGCTAATCTCGCAAAATGGATGAAGGAAAACAGAGCACTGAACACTCAGGCGCGACTCTCTGAAAAATCCGGCGTCAGCCAGGCTACCATCAACCGGTTACTGTCCGGCGAAGCAGGCATTTCAATCAAAAACCTCTCGCTTATCACCACGGCGTTCGGGCGGCAGACGTACGAAATGCTGATCCCCGATAACGACAGTCGCAATATTCCGTATGACCGGGCCGCATATGCTGCGCTGCCGCAGTCTGAAAAGGACAGCATCCTGTCGTTCATTGAGTTTGTGATAAAGCAAAACCAGGCTAAGTAAGCCAGCAATACCGCTCCTCTTTTCCTCCAGCCTTGAAATCCCCATTCATCACTCCTGCCCATACCTGTTACCTTTTTGGTAATTTTTCTCTCCATAACGATTGACACCGAATCGAATATGAATAATATTAGGCTCAACAGTTACCATTTTGGTAATAGCAAATCGCTCTTTAACAACCTGGATGGGCAGTCACGAACCTGAATTCTGTGGCCCGCAGAATTGCATGCTATCCCGTAGAACCGGAAAGCAGCATGGACAGTGATACACACTAATAACCATCCAGTGAGGATCATCACATGGCTATCAAAGACAGTCGCGGCATGGTCTGTAAGGTTGTGAGGCTCGGCTGCCAGTACATGTACCGGCTGAACGAGACAGGCACGCTGAACAGAACGGTGGTCAATCGCGAGCAGCTGATCAACATGGTGAAGCGTAATTATGGCCTGAAAGGTCATATTCTTGCGCCCTCACCTGTTACCAAAACAGTAACAATAGAGGTGCCAGCATGAAGTTTCAGTGCATCGACGGCAAATACATTTTCACGGTCTGCGGCCTTGGCCTGCAGCAATGTTTCACGTCATTCAGTTCCGGCGTGGAATGGGTTTTTACAACAAAAACTGCAGCAGCATGCGCTGCTGAGATGGAGGTGCGCTCATGATGAACGCCTACGCAATGGCTGACCTGATTGAGGATCAGCGCGACAGAGCTGAGCAGGCTGCTGCAGATCGCCAGAAGTGGATTGATGAAGAAACAGAGCGCCTGCTGGCGCTCTTTCCTGACCACCCGGAGGATTTCCGGTCGATTCACCTACATGATGAAGTCCGCAGCATGACGTACGGCGAGGCTGCAAAAGAGCTGTATGCAACATTTGCCTACGACCTGGCGAATCATCAGGCTCAGCGGAATTTCCAGTTGCACGCATTGGGGTGGAAATGATTAACGATCCCGGCATCTATTTTGACGTCAGTAATGACGACTACCACCGCGGCCCCGGAGTCAGCAAATCGATGCTGGATGCTGTGGCCATTAACCCTGCGGTTATCCCATGGCGCTGCGAGGCGCCTGTTGATGCAGAGAAGCTGAAAGCGCTGGATATGGGCACCGCCCTGCACTGCCTGCTGCTGGAGCCGGAGGAGTTCGATAAGCGCTTCATTGTCGCGCCGGAGTTTAATCGCCGCACGAATCAGGGAAAGGCCGACGAAGCCGCTTTCCTGAAAGACTGCGACGGCATGGGCATGACGGTGATGGACTTCGAGCAGGGCCGGAAACTGCAACTGATGCGCGGCAGCGCAATGGCCTACCCGCCGGCGCGATGGCTGCTGGAGGAAGAAGGCTATTGTGAAGCCTCAATCTACTGGGACGATGAGGAAACCGGGGAGTTGTGCCGCGTGCGGCCGGACCGTTTCCTGAAGCAGCAGCCGATAATCGCGGACGTGAAGAAAGTGGCCGATATGGACCGCTTCGCGCGGCACGTCGAGGAATTCCGGTATCACGTGCAGGACGCGATGTACTGCGAAGGCTTCTACCAGCACTTCGGCGAGTATCCGCGCTTCCTGTTTATTGCGGTCAGCGAAACCATTGACTGCGGACGTTACCCGGTGCGCGTCTTCGAGCTTTCCGAAGATCACAAGGCTGATGGCCACGAAGTATATCGCTGCGACCTGCAAACCTATCACCAGTGCCGCCAGAGCAATATGTGGGGCGGCGTTGAAACTCTCAATCGTCCCTACTGGGCGAAAAATAAGGATTAACTGATGAATGATTTAGTCGAAACGCATAACCAACCAGCAACTATCAGCGCCAGCAATGCGGTTTTTAACCCGCAGGCGCTGAACCAGCTGACCACCTTCGCTAACCTGATGGCTGACTCCGCAATCAGCGTACCGGCTCACTTCGTCGGTAAGCCTGCTGATTGCATGGCAGTTGTGATGCAGGCCATGCAGTGGGGCATGAACCCTTACGCAGTGGCGCAGAAAACACATGTCATTAACGGCGTGCTGGGGTATGAGGCGCAGCTGGTTAATGCTGTTATCTCCAGTTCCAACGCCATCGTTGGTCGGTTCCACTATGAGTACAGCGGAGACTGGTCGAAGTGTACAAAATCGGTTGAGCAGACTGTTAAAAAGCCAGCCAAGGGCGGTGGGACTTACGAAAAGGTCGAGCGAGTAAAAGCGTGGTCAGACGCTGATGAAGAAGGTCTTACGATCCGCGTTGGCGCGCAGCTGCGAGGGGAGGCAGAGGTTACCTGGGGGGAGCCTATCCACTTTTCCGGCGTGATTATCCGCAACTCGCCGCTCTGGGTGACCAACCCGAAACAGCAGATGGCATACCTTGGCGTCAAATACTGGGGTCGCCTTTACTGTCCGGAGGTGATCTTGGGCGTCTATACACCGGACGAGATGGAACCCGCGCCGCGCGCTGAACGTGAAATTAATCCAAGCAGCGGAACAGACCTGAATCAGCTGATGCACCAGCAGGCAGAGCAGCCTGCAGCACCAGCGGAAAATGCGGATCTGGTGGCAAGTCTCCATCAGATGATTGATGAAGCGGACACGGTAGAGCTTGCAGCCACGGCAGGTGAAGCAGTGGCTGCAGCATCAGGAAACCTTCAGGAAACCACATTCCGCTCGCTGCGCGCCAAGGCGTTAAAAGTCTATAAACACCACAACGCACGGCGCCAGATTGAGGCGCGGATCAACAGCCTCGACTCCGGCGCACCGGATGCAGCAGACGATTTTAAAAAGGTTGAGGCCGAGCTGGAGAAGCTGAAGGCGCACCTGGGCGAAGAGCTTTATAGCGGCTTCGTTATTACGCTAGGCGACATGCGCGCCGAATATCAGTAACCGACACCACTGTTTAACCAGAGAGGCCGCTATGGGCCTCTTTTTTTTGGAGAAAAAACTCATGAAAGGCGCAATTCGCAAACCTGAACTGCTGAAAATCGTCCCGTTGTCTGAAAGCAATATCACCGCGCTGGAAAAGGCCGGCGAGTTCCCGAAACGCTTCCCGCTCACCGGGCGCACCGTGGCCTGGAACCTCGATGAAGTCGAAGCGTGGCTGGATCAGCGCCAGCAGAACCCCGAGGCGGTGCAGGTCGATGAGTCGATCAAAGCAAAGTTCGCAAACAACCGTAACCACCGCAAGGCAGCACTGCGCGGCACCATGCAGATGGCGGGCTGATCATGACCCTCGCATATCGAAACCTCGCACAGTACGCGGCGCAATCTGAGCGCGCCGGAAACTTCACAGAGGCCGCTGCTCTATGGCAGCGCGCCCAATCATCAGCCAGTGGTCTTAACGGCCACTGGGCGGCCTGCAGGGCTGAGTTCTGCCAGCAGGCGGCTCAGCGTCTGGCGGCATAAACCAACGTTCCGGAATTTCCGGACGGTTCGATAACAACGGCGCTGCCGCAGGAGTGAGAGATGGAAACTAAATTTTTATCCGATGGCCGCAAGGTCGTCGTTGTAGGCCAGCTGAACAACCAAGAAACGATCGTACAGGAGGTTTTTGTTAGTCAGGCTGGTGACGAGTTGCCGGGTGGTGAGAGATTTGTGGTTAAAAGCCTGCATGACCAGCCAGTTGAATCGTGGTTTTCTCGCGAAAAAATAAAGCAAGAGAAGTCTATCGCTGACGGTAAGTCGAGAATTGAAAGTATCAACGCTGAAATTTGCGATCTGCGGAACAAATTAAGCTTCTGGAAAGAAATGATTAAGCAGGTGAAGGCATTCACTGACAACATCAATGAAGCTGATTTATCTCACTTCACCGATATTATGACAGGTCAGGTTCGGTTTGCTGTTCGTCGTGATTATAACCTGCCATCAATTGAAAAATTTGAAAATTATATGTCGTCAATTGACAACTACTATGGGAGAAAAGAATTTGACGGCATTAAGTGCCTGTCTGTTTTGGGTAGCACCAATGGAAATATTGCCTTGAGAGTAAATCGCTATTCAGATGGTAGTGGTGGTTACGATGATGTTGAGTTTTACAAAACCATCGAAGAGGCAAGGAAATGCGTGAAGCGAATTGCTATGGAACGCTTTAATAAACGTGGCTTATCCATCGATGAGGTTAAGAAATGCCGTGCGATGGGCATTGAATTCAGCCTAGATGAGATGAAGCTAATCAAAGAGCGCCTTTTTGCATCTTCAGAGAAGAGTCTCGCCAACTACCAGGAACAGTTCGATAAGCAGATTAACCAGATAAACGATGGTAAAAAAGCTATTGAACAGATGTTAAACGATGCAATTAAATAGACCAATTAGCCGGCCTTTAACAGCGGCGCTGCCGCAGGAGTGAGAGATGAGAAAGGTAATAGTTACTCCCGCAAAGGGTTATGGTGAACCATATGTGGCTGAATTCCACCAGTGGAGTGCAGAGTATGAAGAGTTTGAAACTGGACCTGGTAATTACTCAGTGGCAATTGTTGAGCTTGATGATGGCAGCGTGAGAACGCCCCCTGCGCACTGGATAAAGTTTGAAGAACCACAACAAGTCGCCTAGAGCGGCTTTTTTTACGCCTGAATTTCGGAGCACCCCATGTCAATAAACCCATACTGCGCGGCTCTCGAAGCCCTGCGCGCAGCACCAACGCACAAGCTGAAAGAAGTCGGTGACCAGTGGCGGTCGCCGGATCGGCTGTGGTGGGGCATCAACTCTAAATTTGGTCCGTTCGTGCTGGACCTCTTTGCCGACCGTCATAACGCGAAATGCGAGGCGTTCTACACAGCTGAGGATAATGCGCTCACACAGGACTGGAGTGCACGCCTGGCGGAACTGAACGGCGCCGGATACGCCAACCCGCCATACTCTCGCGCCAGCCAGCACGACGGCCAGTACATCACCGGGATGACGCACATCATGGCGCACACCGCCGCGATGCGAGAGCTGGGCGGCCGGTACGTTTTCCTGATTAAAGCGGCAACTGGGGAGCTATGGTGGCCGGAAGATGCGGATCACATTGCGTTTATTCGCGGCCGCATCAGCTTTGACCTGCCAGTGTGGTACCGGCCGGCAGAGGGCCAGCCCTCGGAATCATCAGCAGGGTTCGGCGCGGCGATCGCAGTGTTCGATAAAGCGTGGCGCGGGCCAAAGTTTGATTACATCAGCCGGGACGAACTAGAAGCGCGCGGTGCGGCGTTTATGCGGCAGATTGAGCTGGCGGCGGCACGGTTGCAACCACAAACCCAGCAACAAAATATTCCCGAAATTATTCCAGCCCTGTCGGTACCGGAAACTGAAAACGATGTCTGGCCAGTTGAAGTGATACGGCTGGCCGGGAAGATAAAACATCTCAATGAGCTGACACCAGTGCACCATCGCAAGGTAATGCAGCACATCAACCACCTGCTGCTGGACCGCGCGCCATCCGGAACGATACTCGTCATGGCTCAGTCACTGACATCAACCTTTAAGGAATTCCCGAATGCGTGAAATCATCGTAGACAATTTCGCTGGCGGCAGCAGGCGCATTACACAGGAGAAAGTAGCATGATCTGGATAATGCTATACCTGATGATCGCCGCATACCTTTTTGGTGGCAGCGAGGGTGATGCAGAACGCCTGTGGTTACGCGTTCCCCTCTGCCTGGCATGGCTTCCGGTGCTGCTGGTTATCGCGTCGAGCGCGCTGGCAGTGCGGGCGTTTGGTGAAAAATAGTTACCCCTTCCCTTTTTCCTTCTCGATCCACCCGTCAACCATGTCGGCCCACTGCTGCAGCATCATGCGGCGCTGCGTTGCGTATTCCGCTTTGTTATACACAGCGCGGACGTTTCGCTGTTCGTGGGCCAGGCATTTCTCTATCCAGTCGGTATTAAACTCCCTTTCATGCAGCAGCGTGCTGGCCGTCCTGCGGAGGTCATGCACGGAAAACCTTTCCATTGGTTTGCCTTCCTTCTCCATCATCGCCAGGGTGTGGCGAATCGCGGCATTTAGTGCTGCCTCAGACAGCGGCTCATTGGGACTGAAGCGGCCGGGGTGCAAATATTTAGCGCCACCAAAAACGTGATCCAGCCCTACCAGTATGTCGTATGCCTGGTCAGAAAGAAAAACGCGGTGCGCGCGGTTCATCTTCATCAGTTCAGCGGGGAGGGTCAGCGTGCGTTCCTCCCAGTCAACCATGTCTATCGTCGCAAGCCGGAACTCACTTTTACGGATCATGGTGTACAGGACAAATTTCAGAGCCATGACGATAGTCTTAGACGTGCCGGTGCGCTCGATCGCGTTAAAGAATATGCCAATTTCCTTCTCAGATAGTGAGCGGGTGCGCGGTGTAAACTTTGCAATAACTCCTGCGCTGATGCGCTCCGCCGGATTGTCACACTCATACCCGCGATCCTGAGCATAACGGAATACCTTGCTCACTAACTGCCGCATATTGAGCGCAGTAGACGGCGCGCCCCGGTCACGGACTTTTTCGCACTCCTCCAGCAGCCTGGTATGTGTGATTTCATGCAGGAGTTTATTGCCGAAGACTGGGAGAATCTCTTTGTTAAGGATCGCCATGCGAAGCTGTCGGGTGCTTTCAGCGACCTTCCACTGCCGCGCCCACAGGGCAGCAAAATCCTTAAACCGCGTGGCAGTCCGTATAACGCTCTTTCCTTCCTGCTTCTTGATGGCCGGTGACTCACCCTTCTCAAGAAGCTTTCGGGCATCGTTCAGGCGGTCGCGCGCTTCGGCGAGGGTGATACCGTCAGCGCCATATTTCCCGATCGTCAGCGTTTCCCGCCTACCGTGGATGCGGTAGTCAAAACGGAAGCTGACGGTACCGGATTTCGCTACAGCTACATATAGGCCGTCACGGTCTGAGACCTTATACAGCTTGTCTCTTGGCTTCAGGTTCTTCAGTTTTGTGTCTGTCAGCATGCCGTGTGTTCGCCTTTAAAATACCGTCAATTATAACCAGATTGGTTACGGTAAAAGTGCGAAAAACACTACCCTGGAAATTCCATACCGTCAATTTCACCGACGGTAAAAACATGCTTTCAGCGATTGTTACCGATCGTTGTAACGAGAAAGGCCACCAGCAAACGCTGATGGCCTCTAAGTTTTGCAATCGACAAAAATCGTTGATGCGAGTCGGTATACAACTAGTGTTTCAGGATATACAGGGTGCGGCTATAAGCCACGTCTTCGGGATTAGTCATCGGGTAGCCCTGCACATAAGGTTTGATCAGGCGGCCGTTGGTGTACTGATAGATCGGGGCTATCGGCGCCTGGTCGGCGATCATCTGCTCGGCGCGGTTGTAATCATCGTTGCGGGCGCTGTCATCAGTTTCCCGGCTGGCCTGCGCCATCAGCGCGTCGTACTCGCTGCTTTTGAAACGTGCAATGTTGCCGCTGTGCGTGGATGTCAGCAGGCTGAGGAAGGTAGACGGCTCATTATAGTCCCCTACCCAGGAAGCGCGGATCACATCGAAATTGCCGCTGTTGCGGCTGTCGATATAGGTTTTCCACTCCTGGTTCTGCAGCTTGACGTTGACGCCCAGGTTTTTCTTCCACATCGAGGCCACGGCAATGGCAATCTTCTGGTGCGTTTCGGAAGAGTTATACAGCAGGGTCAGGTTGAGGGGGTGCGTCGGACCATAGCCCGCCGCTGCCAGCAGCGCCTTAGCCTGGGCATTCAGCTCTTCCTGACTGTGCTGCTGAATAAAGCTGGCTTTCGGCTTGAATCCGGCCGTCACATCCGGCGTGAAATGCCAGGCGGGCTTCTCCCCCGTTCCCACCACTTTTCCGGCGATGATTTTACGATCGATGCTCCAGCTCAGCGCCTGACGCACGCGCACGTCGGCGGTCGGGCCTTTCTGGGTATTGAAGGCATAGTAATAGGTGCCGAGCTGATCCGGGGTGTAAACCTCATGCGGGATCTGCTTTTTCAGCAGGCCGTACAGCTCTTTTGGGAAGGATTCGGTGATATCAATATCCCCGGCGCGGTAGCGTTTGGTGGCGCTGGACTCTTCGCTAATCGGCAGGAAGGTGACTTTAGTCAGCACCGTATGGGCGTTGTCCCAGTAGTGCGGGTTGCGAACCAGTTCCAGCTTCTCGTTAACCACGCGGCTTTGCAGCTGATAGGCCCCGTTGCCAACCAGATTTCCGGCTTTGGTCCACTGGTCACCGTACTGCGTGACCACTTTTTGCGGCACCGGGAACAGGCTGAAGTTGGCGGTCAGGCTGGCAAAATAGGGAACCGGCTTGTCGAGCGTCACTTTAAGATGGGTGGCATCCATCGCGCTGACGCCAAGCTTATCCGGGCTCATCTGCCCTTTAATAATCGCCCCGGCATTCTCGATACCCGCCAGTTCAGCAAACCAGGCGAAGGTGGAGGTGTTTTTTGGGTCAACCAGACGTTGCCAGCTGTAAACGAAGTCGGCGGCGGTGACAGTGTCACCATTTGACCAGCGGGCATCTTTGCGCAGCGTGAAAATCCACGTCTTGTTATCGTTGGTCTGCCAGTCGGTGGCGACGCCGGGAATGATTTTCCCATTGGCATCCTGATTTGTCAGACCTTCAAACAGATCGCGGATCACCGGAATTTCCGGCAGCCCGACCGCTTTTACCGGATCGAGAGAAGCCGGTTCATCTTTAATGTGGCGGACAATTTCCTGGCGCGCGGCCAGCTGCGTTCCCGCCGGAACATCGGCAGCATGCGTAACAGAACTGATAACCAGCGCTAAAGCAGCCAGCGCAAAGGGGGACGATTTCCTCATAACGGTATCCTTGCAAGCAACGTAACGTGATGTGCGGCCGGGTTATTTTCACGGCTGACTGTAACGCAGATTGTTACAGCGTAAATAGTATTTTATTCATTGTGTGAGCGATGAAGGCTGGCGGGCAATGTGCTAGCTTAATCACTGGCTAAATAACTGGAGCACTGCAGATGTCGTTACTTCACCCGAGACCGCTGCGCGGTCGTCTTGATGCCGTGGCGCAACCTTATGGACAGTCGGTACTGGGTGCTCCGCTGCTGTGGTTCCCGGCGCCCATGGCGGATGAAGAGAGTGGCCTGATCCTCGCCGGTACGCACGGCGATGAGAACGCCGCCGTGGTCACCCTCTCATGCGCTATGCGCACGCTGCAGGACAGCCACCGCCGTCACCACGTGGTGCTGGCGGTAAATCCGGATGGCTGCCAGCTTGGCTTACGCGCCAATGCTAACGGGGTTGACCTGAATCGTAATTTTCCTGCCGCCAACTGGCAGCCCGGTGACACGGTTTACCGCTGGAATAGTGCGGCCGACGAGCGCGATGTCCAGCTGTCGACCGGGGATTTCGCCGCGTCCGAACCGGAAACCAAAGCGCTGTGCCAGCTGATCCACCAGATTGCCCCGGCGTGGATTGTCAGCTTCCACGAGCCGCTGGCCTGTATTGAAGACCCGGACAGCAGCCCGCTCGGGCACTGGCTGGCGAGCAAAACCGGCCTGCCGCTGGTCACCAGCGTGGGCTATGCCACGCCGGGTTCGTTTGGCAGCTGGTGCGCCGATCTGGATATGCCATGCATCACGGCAGAGTTCCCGCCGATTTCCGCCACGCGGCCACCGAACAGTATCTCGGCGCCCTGGTGGATTTACTCAGCTGGCAGCCGTGACAGCTCAATCCGCCCGCAGCTGAACGGCAATACCGGGTCGGCATCCACCGCCAGCCAGGTGGGGCCATCGAGGTCGACAAAGCGCGCCTGAGGCACCAGCGGCAGCGCGGCGCGGATCGCACGTGAAGTGCACAGCATACAGCCGAGCATAATGGCGAATCCCTGCGCCTGCGCGGCGGCGGCCAGCTCCAGCGCGGCGGTCAGGCCGCCGGTTTTATCCAGTTTGATATTCACCATCTCATAGCGGCCGCGCAGTGCAGGCAGGCTGTCGACGGTATGACAGCTCTCATCAGCGCAGATCGGCAGGGGATGAATAAAGTTTTCCAGCGCCGCATCATCACCCGCAGGCAGCGGCTGCTCAAGCATCGCCACCCCGAGGTCGGCCAGCAGCTGGCAGCGCGCTGCCAGCCCTTCGCCGTGCCAGGATTCGTTAGCGTCGACAATCAGCGTCGCCTGCGGCACCGCGCTGCGGATCGCCACCAGCCGCTCAGTAATCAGATGATTGTCGAGTTTGATTTTTAGCAGCCTGGCGCCGTTCTCCCACAGCGCCAGCGCGCTGCTGGCCATCATTTCCGGCCCGTCGATGCTGACGGTCTGCGCCATCTCAATCACCTGTGGCTGTGCGCTGTCGGTTAACTGCCACAGGCTGCGCTGCGTACGCTGCACTTCCAGGTTCCACAGCGCGCTGTCGAGGGCATTGCGTGCCGCCCCTGCGGGCAGGCTTCGCTGCAGCTGGGCGCGATCCATCCCCTGTTGCAGCGCGGGAAGCAGCTGAGTAATTTGCGCCAGTACGGAGGCTTCACTTTCACCATAGCGGGGATAAGGGGTGCACTCACCAACGGCTTTTATGCCATCCTCTTCCAGTTCGACCACCACCACGCCCGCCTCACTGCGCGCGCCGCGGGCAATGACAAACGGGCTGTGCAACGGCCAGCTTTCCGGGTAGACCTTGACTGCTCTCATACTCAGCTCCCTGATTTCATTATAATTGGACAGCATGACGGATATTAAACTGTCGCACACCTCAAGCATGGCATACACTGGACCAGGTTAAACACCATTAACATTAAAAGGATAGATTATGTCTCAGACCGTACACTTTCAGGGCAATCCGGTTTCCGTTGACGGCCAGCTGCCAACGCCGGGCCAGAGCGCAAAACCGTTCACCCTGGTGGCCAAAGACCTTTCCGAAGTTTCTCTGTCAAACTACGCGGGTAAGCGCAAAGTTCTGAATATCTTCCCGAGCATTGATACCGGCGTATGTGCCGCTTCAGTGCGTAAATTCAACCAGCTGGCGGGTGAAGTCGACAATGCCGTGGTGTTATGCATCTCTGCCGATCTGCCGTTTGCCCAGTCGCGTTTTTGCGGCTCTGATGGCCTGAGCAATGTGGTGACCCTCTCCACGCTGCGCGGCAACGAATTCCTGCAGGATTATGGCGTGGCGATTGCTAATGGCCCGCTGAAAGGCCTGGCTGCGCGCGCCGTTGTGGTGCTGGATGAAAAAGATAACGTTATCTACAGCCAGATGGTGAACGAGATCACCACCGAGCCGGATTACGATGCCGCCCTGGCATCACTCAATTAAAAATGTAGGGGCCGATCCTCTTTTTCGATCGGCCCGTTTACCCGACAATCACGGCCTATTCCGCTTCGCTCTTCTTCTGGCTCAGCCCATATTCCCGCAGCTTATTGGCAATCGCCGTATGTGAAACCCCGAGTCGTTTCGCCAGCTTGCGCGTGCTTGGATACGAAAGATATAAGCGCGTCAGCACTGAACGTTCAAAGCGGCTGGTGATCTCATCCAGCGACCCTTCAATCGCATCATCCCCCAGCGGCAGCTCCATCGCATACTCCGGCAGCACGATATCCTGCGGGCGCAATTCGTAACCTTCCAGCTGAGTTAATGCACGATAGAGCGCGTTCTTCAGCTGACGCACATTGCCAGGCCAGGTGTAGCGGGTCAGGAAGGCATTGAGCTGCGCGGAGAGTTTCGGTCTTGCCACCCCCTGCTCGTCGGCAAAGCGCGCCACAAACATTTCGGTCAGCGGCAGGATATCCTGCGGGCGGTCGCGGAGCGGCGGCAGATTAAGGGTTAACACGTTGAGGCGATAGAACAGATCTTCGCGGAATTCGCCGCGCTGCACCATCTCCATCAGGTTTTTCTGCGTCGCGCAGATCACCCGCACATCGACGTGCACCTCATGCTCCTCCCCAACGCGGCGGAAGGTGCCGTCATTGAGGAAGCGCAGCAGCTTGGTTTGCATGCGCGGCGACA
>Ga0308169_10003463_pt1 | contig 15415 bp, 25 predicted proteins | sample PhyBR1_2_FD_202139 | JGI IMG/M metagenome (GOLD analysis project Ga0308169, IMG submission 202139) | Phyllosphere microbial communities from UC Gill Tract Community Farm, Albany, California, United States - DLSLSB.R1 | ecosystem: Host-associated > Plants > Phyllosphere > Unclassified | place... | reverse complement strand
TTCGCGGACGAAGCTCTAACCGCGGCCTTGCGCTCGTACTTCTGTCGCCCAAAGAAATGGCCCGACCGACTGTGTCGAAGCAGGCTCGGCTTCAACAAAATCTGGGCCAGATCCAGGCTGATGAGAATGGCCAAGATGCCTGTGGCAACACAACCTCGCGGGCATCTTGTCTCGCTGAACCGACGTCACTCTCTTTGCTTCTCGTCAGCCACCACCCCACTTCGTCGCCATGGCCAGAGTCAACTCAAAATCATCTGTTGTCGCGAGAGACACGCAAAGGTCAGCCTCAGGCAATGACAGTCAAGCATGTTCCGTGACACACCAAATTCCAATGAGCCGGAGCAGGGGAGCGCATCCTCACGACTTCTGAGATACCTGGCACTTGTTTAGTCGCAAGGCAAACCTGAGCCAGCCAGGCGTAGTGCCCGGAATGGCCTCGCCTGTATGCCCAGATTCTTCAAACAGGCTATGGGAATAGAGATGCGCGCAGGAAAAGGTATGGCCAGCTCACCAGTTGCCTATGCATGATACGCAACATGAGGATATGAATCCAGTACTATACAACGTCATGAAGGCTCGTCAATTGCGTCCTTCATTGGCCCATGAACATAAATCCCAACATCGGAACAGATCGTTCGTCTCATCCGAATCACATCCTGCGCGTCAGTTTCACTTCACCGACCAGCTTGGACATCACTCACGCATATTCCATGCCCAGCCTCGTTTTTGCCTCCTGCAGCGCCCAGAACATCGGCCCCCTCCTCTTCAACTCGTCCTCTGGCGCCTCGTCGCTCGAGTAGATGAAGGCATCTCGGACCAGCATGAGATTGCGCTGCAGCTCCTCCACCTTCTCGATGGGGATCGCAGCGAGGATCTCCTCAATCCTGTCCAGGTCGGTCGGGAGGAGTCGGACCGAGAACTTGGTCCAGTCCAAGGAGGTCGAAAAGGGGTAGTGCGTCCCCTCGGCGGTGAGGACGGGGATGCAGCCTGCATAGATCGCGTCGTTGACCCGTGGCGACCAGCCTGCCATCAGCACTGCTTCTGCAAACTGCGTGGGGGTTTTGGCTGCGGGACTCACCAGCGATGCCTCGCGGTTGAGGGCAGAACCGGGCCTGGCCGAGGTTTTTCATATAGTCCCAGCTGATCCAGTCGCTCTGCGCCCCTCCGCCCTTGACCAGTTCCCGCTCGCCCGCTCCACCACGATCGCACGTCATCCTCAGTCGCTCGGTCTTGCCGGTACCCCAGTACGTCCCAGCCCACGTAACGAGCTTGGGCCTCTCCCGAGCGGGCATGACCTGCGAGACATCGCCAAACGTCTCCTTGAGGGCCGGACTCTGGCACGTCCGGGGCGGGATGACGACGTCTTGATGCGGGCGGTAACAGGGTGAGTCGTAGTCGCCCATGACGGACCAGACAAGGACGTTGTCGAGGATCCAGTCCGGGTAGAGGTTGTGGTTCTCCCTTGCCGACCACATTTCCCTGTCGTCAGCGCCTCCATCTGAAACCAATGAACGGCACTTACCAGGCGAAAGCGATGCAGATGCCCCAGTCGTGAGTGAGCGTCAGAGCCACCTTCTTCTTCCCCTCCTTTACGCCCGGGATGTTCTCCATCGCGTGGTGCATCACATCGTGCAGCAGGAACTTGGCGCCATCGCAGTGCTGGTACACCGGCAGGACGATTAACTCGGCCTCTTCGGCCGGCACGCTAAGGTGGCGCATGGCGCGGTACATGATACTGTCCGCGGAGAAGCAGTGCTTCGTCTGGAGCTTGTGGCATGCCGCGGACTCGATCTCTTCCTGGCCTGGGTAGCCGTCGACGACGTGCAGGGCGGGGAACGACGCGTTCTTCCCGTACTGCATTCGGAAGGATGGTAGGAGGAGGTCTTCCCAGTTGCCAGCGCGGACGTCGTTGACCAGAACGGAGTCGAATGGGCGGAGCTTTCCCAGCGCCGATTTGGTCGCCCCGAAAGGTCTAGGGGTATCGATCGAGGCGAGGGATAGAGGGTTGACGCGGCGTGACGGGCACTCGGCCTGTACGCAGCGGCACGATCCAGTTTGGACGCAGACGGTCGGGGAGGAGCAGTCGTTCCAGCAGGGTGGGAGATCTTTCATCGCCCACTGCACGGGTTTGAGGGTGTTCTCGCCCTTGACACTAAGAGGCGGAGACTCGAGCAGGGCCGCGCTGTGGTGCCAAGCCTCCTCGGCTCGGGAGCAGGTCGCGACCCGTCGGGAGCTGTTGAAGGGAATGTCACCGGTGGATCCGAAGCGGATATCAGCGGACTCGTCTGCAGGTAAGTCACGCATAGACAGGTCCACCACACCCAACTTACAATCGTCTTCGAGCAGGGGCCAGTCGCCCTCGACTGGGCAGCACAGGACGTTCAGCCTCACGTCAAAAGCGCTCGCCGGCTCGAGGTGAAGTGTCGAAGCCTTGATCGAGGCATGGGGCGAAGCCAAGAGCTGCGTCGTGTTGCCCGGCAGAAGGAACCGCAGACTCGAGTCTTCCTCGGACACCTATCGTCAGTGTTGACGCTGTCTTCAATCACACTGAGCCCACTTCGAGATCGAACACAGCCTGACCGTCCACCTTGGTCGGTAACAGCTCGAATCCGAGCACCTCGCTGTCGCCCAACCTAGGCAGACCCAGTAGACCCCGCCCTTTCTCTTCTTCCAGCCTGACCCTCACCACCCGCTCCCTCCTACTCGCGCCCTTCTCTTGCCGGACAATGAAGACACTTGCGTCCCAGTTGTACGAGACCACCTTCTCCCGATCCACGGTACACTTCGCATCGTCGCCCTTCGAGGGGCACTTGACGTAATCGAGGTATCCACCGCGGTTAAAGCCGATGTTGACGGTACACCCATCCAGCCGTGCGAGATCCCGACTGTTCTTGTTCGACGGCAAAGTCGTCGCGTCAAGGGGCGTTTCGAGCACGGTCGAGCTCGGGCAGTTGTGCGCGAGGTACGAGTACGTCCATTCCTTGTTGAGTTTGTGAATATTGGCGATGGCGGCCTGAAGACCGCTCACGAGCGAGTGCTTCGGTTTCCATCCTATCACCTTCTCCGCCTCCATGTTGTCATAGGTCCTCCATGACTGCTCTGCAGCCCGCCCGGAGCCGATATCTTTCGTGGTGCCCTTGGACCCGGTCAACTCGGCAATGAGACGGACGACCTGTTCCTGCGGTGTCCGCGACCCGGAGACCAAGTTGAGCGTCATCAGCGACGAGCCGGTCCCGCGACGTTCCATCTTCCGTATCGCCGCGATGATCCCGTCTAATGCATCGTCGACGTGTATGAGGTCCGAGGGCGGGGCGTCCGAGTCGTACTGCGTGTGTCCCGAGATAGCTCCGTTGACGAGAGCGCGGTGGATGAATGTCTCGGCGACGACGGTGCGGGCGTGGAAGCCAAAGATGGTAGAGAAGCGGACAATGGCCGCGCGTAAGTTTGACCCAGCGACGTTTCCACCGGTCTCGACATGGTCCTTGAGCGTGTGCTCCGCTGCGGCCTTGGTGCGTCCCAGGACTGACATCGCCTCGCCCTGCTCCGGGTACACCTCGACCCCGCTTCCGAGCACGATCCACGGGACGGACGCGCTGCCCTTCCACCATCGCCTTTGTTTGCCCCCTTCTAGCGCGGACAGGATGTCCTTCATGCTTCCCACGTTCGCGTCCTCGCACTTCTGGGGGTCCGTTTCACACCATTCCAGGATGGACACGCCGGCGAGGTTGACGATGCCGCTGAAGGAGTTTTGCGCGAGAAGCTCCCCGACGGAAGTGGTTGATGAGCGGTAGTAGCGCACCGATGTCGGGAGCAGTAGCGAGGGCGGGCGGGGTTGCACGTCTAAGACGTACACCTCATACTCTTCCTGTAAACGGGGCACAAGTGCCAGACCTACAGCGTGAGCGGGGGAACAAGGAGGTCCGACTGTCTGACGCACCTATCTGACCTGCCCCACCCGTGATCAAGACCTTTCTCTTACCGCCAGGCACCCAACGATCGACGCCCAAACCCTTCAAAGGTGAGAACTCGACTCCTGGTCTTTTCGTGTCCGAGTGAGTCACCCTGTCCAGTCCCAGATGCGCCAGTCGTTCATCCTCGAACCCGTCGTTCGTGACTATCGAGTCATCCGTCGACCGAAGGGCGATGAAGGCCGAGGCGAGGAGGATGGTGAGAAGGATGTACAGCCGGGGGCGTAATGACCCTGTGAAACACACGCGTGACCGGGCCATATCATCCAACGAGGAGCAGAGTGAGAATGGGTAGCCAGCAAAGTGGTCGTCCTAGTTGGGTCGAGATCGAGTGTAAGTTGTTCGAGACTTGTTGTTATGACGTGCCGGCTATCTGCTACCAGCGTCGAACACTGCCTGGTCAGGAGGGCGTCGGTGCAACGACACAGCACCCTACACTGCGCGGCTGTGAATACTGATGTCGACTCCCTCGAGGCCTGGGTGATTACGAGTGAGGGGTCGTGGCCCTGTATGTACTACCCGTAGCTATAAGGAGAACGCTTGCTTGCGCACACAGACCCGGCTCACGGGCATCGCGCCAAAGGACAGGGCAGGATGGACCAGAATGGCGTCGCCCTGTCGAGAACGGGGGCCAAAAACCGAGTCTCAGATTGCGGTCAGGCACACTGTCCGAGCCTCCACTCCCGAACAATGTACGACCTCACCCGCTGATCCAAGACCTCAGCTTACCGAAAGCAGCATCATACGGCCCAGATCCCTTGCGGTGTTACCGGTCTGGAACCCACGAGGACGACATCAAGTCTCGTACAAACTCGAGTCGCAGGGCTCGCGGGGGAGGACGTGCATGTGCCACGCGTGGCCGGCCTGTCACCGCAGCGGACGACGCCTCGCTATGGGTGACGCAAGAACGCACGGGCGCCGCCCGGCTGCGTGCGGTCTAAAGTGTCTCGGGTCCACGGGCGTTAGAGTTTACGAGATTTGACCCGTAAGGCACTTGTCGCCAGCGCGGCACAGCGCGGCAGGCAGGGCAGATCGACACCCCCTTGCAGTTGCCTCTTTTGGCCTCCGCCCTAATCTGGTTATTTATTGTAATGATGCCTGGTGTTGTGTTTCCTGAGGCTTGTGACTCGCGCGCCGTTCCTGAGCCGCTTCCGCACGATTGAGCCCGAGCATAGGCTTCTCAAGCTCAGAGACATTACGAGCTTGCGCTACAGCACTTATAATTGCTCGCCTTCGGATTCCCTTGGCCCCTTTTGTTCGGTTTCGTCTCATCATCGGATCCGGTAGCGGTGTCTCTGACGAGTCTGGACCCGGACGTTGCACTGTCCGTCGGTCCGACGATCGCTTGGATCTTCCGTCGACTTTGACGCGTTGTCAAAGGACTCGGCCTTTTACCGCCTCTTCTTGCTTCCTGCTGCACTCGACATCCACGACCAACACGAACGACGCTACACGATGCCACCACGATCGCCCGTACTGTTGATGGTGCTCGCCGCTATGGGTGTGCTCATCCTGCCCGCACTGTACACGCACCACCGCGACCCGACGTACATTCCGTCGCTGTTCCATTCATCGCTGCCGGCGCATATCGTTGTTCCGAGCGGGGGGAACAACGACCTTCCCATGACGCTTGAAGCTAGGTTGACGGACCTGCTTGCCCGCCCAGCCTTGGAGCAGTGGGAGGCCGAGCTCGCCAGCCGACACGGCTGCCCCTTTTACACGTACTCGCGTAACACCTACTTCTTTCACACCGAGGACAAGGTCAGGCTGTGGGAAGGTATCAGCAAGTCGGACATCAGGCGGTACCGGTCGAAGATGGTTGAATACTTGAGAAACGTGGAGCGGGAGGGACAGAAACTTGTGTGGGAGAAGGGGATGGACGATCATGTCCCGTTGGACAGGCGTAGGGGGTTGATCTTTACCGGCGGGAAGGGCGTGAGTCCGGCACGAGCCACTGGACATCTGGGAATCAGTGCTGATTATAGAAAACGATCGAGAGGTTGAAGCTCTCGCTGCACATGTTGCGCAATGTCATTGGCAGCACTATACCGGTCGAGCTGTACCATTATCCGGATGAGATGGAGGACGAGGCGGTCAAGAAGGAGCTGGTCGAGAAGTACGATATCACGATACGAGCCATCGGGCAGCGCGTGGGCAGCGATGAGAACTGGGGTGAGTCGAGACTCTTGTGGCTGAGACTTGGCGAACTGACGCCAGTCATCAAGAACGAGGCGTTCATCGCTACCGACTTTACCGAGTTCGTCTACCTTGACAGTGTGGGTGCAGCAGCCGTACATCGGGTCCAGGGTACTGATAGCAGGACAACATCCCTCTGCGTGACCCTGCCGAGTTGTTCGACTCGGTTGAGTACAAGAACAGCGGCTCGGTGTTCTGGTCAGACTTGAACAAGGACCACCGTGAGTGCAGCAGATTGCGTCCACCTGGAGCATGGCTAACAAGCAGCGGACAACGCAATCTTCCGTATCATGGGCCGATACTGTTCGGACGAGCACTGGCCCGCCGAGACAGGTGAGCCATCGCTTGTCCGGATCACTACGAACCGAAGCTGACATCAGGCCAAATGCTGTTTGACAAGCGAGGCAACAATGGGCTCAACCTTGCCATCTTGCACATCGCCAACCATATGATGAAGGAGCGAGACATGTACTACTTCCTCAGCTACGGCGACAAGGACACCTTCGTGAGGCCTGCGCCCAGAATGGCCCCCTGCGCTGATGCTGATCCTCAGCGATACGCCCACTACGCCTTGGGTCTGGACTACCAGATGAATTCGCACCAGTTTGCCACGGCCGGCGGATACCAAGACGGGCAAGGCCAAGATACCCCTACAAGCTTCTGTGGGCATTCTCGTGCGTGTCTCCGGTCCAGGTCGTCATGTGTTCGCGCTGACCAGCAGTGATCCAGTGGGGTCTAACGCCACAGTCGATGGTCAACGATAAAGACTACCACCCGGAACCGTTCTTCCTGCACACTATCCTTGCCAAGCATAAGGAACACCTGCAGCCGTCTAAGCTGTTCTCGCATGTGCGCAAGCCCCGCCTGGACCGGATCAACGAGCCACTGCTCGTCCGCACCCTGTATGAGTTCAGTGGACAGTGCTTCGACATCAATCTAAAGGGACCGGATGGGCATGCCGATACGGAGGATGGAATGGGAGACGGTCAGGGCGTACTGGTCATCCCCACGAAGGATGTCGTCGGAGCGAAGACGTGGAAGGGGCTGCAGGCGATCAGCGACCAGTTTGTGTCCATCTAGGCGGATGGCTGCGCTGGGACGAAGAAAGGGGCCGCAGGCGCGGGAGACGGACCTTGGACCTGCACCAGGATTGCATATGCCTGATCGAGGCGGACGGAGCGAGGTGGCGAGCGCAGACCGCACGCATATTTTTGGGCTCAGAGGCTTCAGCTCCATCATACTGAAAGCTATAATGCCGGCGTTGTACCATCACTTTTGGGCGCTCATAACAGCATGCATACCATTCGATATAAAGCACCTGCCCTCGGCTTGGCCGCGCACCTGGCCGCATGCAGCAGCACAAAGGATCACCAAGGGGTAAATTGATTCCGCTCTGAGCGCTGCACCGCCCTGATTGCACGTTGACGGAAATGACCGCATTCACCCTCGAATCTGTTCCCGGTGCTCGAGCCAAGACCACGGCTGCACGGCTGATTTCTTGGAACCACCTCGGGTCAATAAATCGCGCCTTTTCTGACACACACTTCACCCATCGTCCTTGCCACTGCTCAGATCGTACGAGCTACACGCTAGAAAGACGGATAGATCGCTCAGCGGTGAGTGACCCGATCAGAAGACCCATCCCACGCCACGCGTCGATAGACCAAGGCGACCTGGCATGCCGACGCGAGGCGGGGAAAGACCGACCGGACTAGCCGCCTGGATCGACATCGTCATGATCCAAAGGCAGAAGCTGATCCTGCAGCTTTGGAGCATACATCCCCCTCCATCCCTATCCACCTTTCTCTCGCATCCTGTCGCGAGACTCACGGGCGTGCTACTTTCGCTCGCGCGTACCCACCTCCGCTCTTGACATTCGCGCCGCTAGGCCACTTTCCAGCCAGCCATGGGCAAATCCCAGTCGAAGCTGAGCAGCGACGAGCTTGCCGAGCTTCAGAAGAACACGTACTGTGAGTCCTCTCCCTTCGCGCCCCGGATGAGAGTTACAGCTGACATCCAGTTGACAAGAAGGTGAGCGATATTTCTGCACCCTAGTGTGGAGGGGCCTTGGCTGACGCCCCACTGCAGGAGCTGCAACAGTGGGTGAGTTTGACCGGTCGACCACCATATCGAAGCTGACACGCAGTACAAGGGCTTCATCAAAGACTGCCCAGGAGGTCAACTCAACAAAGAGGGTACGTCGTCCCATTTCTCCCAATAAACACCGTCTTCACTCCCATGTGCCGCCCTTCCTCCCCCCTGCACCGCTTTATCCTCCGATTTCTGTAAAGCCCCGGCTCTCGTAGCTGCTTCGAGTCCTTTTCCTATCGTCACCCTTCGCCCGACCGCTCCACCTATAATTCCACCCGGTCCCGTGAACCCCGCTCACCCGCAGAGTTCCAGAAGATCTACCGGCAATTCTTCCCCTTCGGCGATCCCTCCCAGTTCGCAGACTACGTCTTCAACGTCTTTGACGAGGACAAGTCCGGCACGATCGAGTTCAAGGAGTTCATTTGTGCCTTGAGCGTCACTTCTCGGGGACGGCTGGACGAGAAGCTCAAGTGTGAGTTTTGCGACCCGGCGTACCATCCACCTCGAATTACGTTGCTCGCGCGGTTTGCCCGGCGCTCACTACAGGGGCGTTCCAGCTGTACGACATCAACCAGGACGGATACATCACCTACGACGAGATGCTGCAGATCGTGCGGTCCATCTATAAGATGACTGGGCAGATGGTCCGGCTGCCAGAGGACGAGGACACGCCCGAGAAGGTGAATAACGCGACGTGATGGCGGCTCGGATCGGGCCATGAAGTCAGGACTGACACGCAGCGTGTGGACAAGATCTTCCGGATCATGGACTTGAACAAGGACGCCAAGCTCACGTTCGACGAGTTCAAGGAGGGATCCAAGCAGGACCCGACGATCGTGCAGGTGAGCGCCGGCCGTCATCGATGGTCATCGTGTCAAGCTGATGGACAGGCCCTCTCATTGTACGATGGACTGGTATAGATGTACAAAGATCGAGGTCGGCGTGTCAGATATTGTTGCGATACCTGTATTATCCACTTAGACGAGAGAGAAGAGCCAGACTTGGGGCGAGAAACACGATCCGACTCGAAAGCCAATTGATGCGACATATATATGCGCACCGCACCCTGGACCCGCATGCCTGCCCCGGTCGTTCGGGAATTGTACAACATCGCGTGCTCCTGGGCGGCCTGCTTGACGGCTTTGTATGAGTGATACGGCTTTACCTACCCGATAGATCCGGCTCCGAGGGCCACCCGCCCGCCTGCTCATTCTCCTTCCGTGCATCCTCCTCCGCCCGGTCTACAATCTCTCTCAGAGTCCTCACTTCCTCATCAGTCTCCCCATCGACGGTCTGCAGCTTCACCACCTCCCGCCCGAACACCTGCGCGAAGCGAGGCATCAGTCCGCGTGCGACATCCCGCACAGAGGGCAGACCGACGGGGATGATCCCGTTGTTGGTCGCCGTGCGCGTGATGAGGTCCTCCAAGCTCACAGCGCGGACGTCGGCCAGACCGCACGCCATGACCAGGTCGAACCATTTCAGCGGCTCGGGAGTGATGTTCATCGCGAAGCCGTGGGATGTTATGCGGTGGCGGAGGTGGATTCCGATCGAGGCGACCTGGGCTCAGCGCTATGATTCCCGACCCCTCCGATATGGAGGATGGAGATGGTGGCGTGAAGGCGCATCGAACTTGCCTTCTCCGTCGGCGAGGCAAAGACGCCTACGTGGCCCTCGGGGTGAGGCGCCAGGATACCTTCACACCCCTGATCGCGAACATAATCCGCCAGGATGCCCTGTAACCAGTCGACATAGCATTTCGTGGGCGTCTGAGAGTGAGCAAGTGTCCATCGCGTGTACTCGGTTTGCCTCGCCCGCTCGCAGGCCTCCAGGCAGTGTAGCGGAAAGGGAACTCCAACTCACCTCCATGTTGTTCAGGTCGAGGATCGGGTAGCCTACAAGCTGCCCGGGACCATGATACGTCACCTGCCCTCCTCGTTTCGTGATGAAGAAGCTGGCGCCGACGTTTTGGACTTTCTTCTCCTCCGGGTGGAGGGTATCTGGGTTGGGCGAGTTATCTCTCCGGCCGGTGGTGTACGTCGGCGTGTGTTCTGCGGGTCAGCCCAATCACCCAGCTCGGCCCTGTCCGAGTTCGAGAGGCACCAGTATGCCCCGACTTTTCCTCAATTCCGGGCGATGTGCTGAACCCGACAGGAGACAAGTACGAAGCGAGACTTACCAAGCAACAGGACAATGTCGTTCTTGCCCCCACCCTCCGCCTTCCGCGCCAGTCGATATTCAATCAGCTCGTTCTGCACACGCAGTCCGATGGGGTACGGCAGTGGATTCCGGAAGACATGGTACCGTATTGGCGGGAGCGAGGCAGCGGCAGCGCTGCTCTTGGACGAGGTCGCGCAGGAGGGGCTGCTGGCGGCGTTGTACACCGGTGCCAGAGCGCTGAAGAGGCGTGATGTCGTTGTGCGCATGGTTAACTACCTTTCGATCGGACCAGGTCGCTCTGGATGATGCTGTGAGATGTGATGAACGATGAAAGCAGCTTGGACCGATTGGTCAGGCTTCAGTCGGGATTCGACTTTGGTGGACGGTAAAAGTGGAGGTTTGGAGGCGGAGATGTCCGATCCCCGTGCCGTCTATTCGGCATTCCGTCCGACGATGCATGCTGCTCGAATGGGGACACATGGTGATGGTATTGGTGGTCGCACAACGCGCCCACGGTCAGCCGATGAAAGACCACGACTGATTGGTCGCACGGTTGGCAGAAGAACATAGATGTATGCTGGCAAGGAAGAAGATCTATACACAGTACGAGCAAGATTCGTCTACCCCTCGAAACCGCTCTCGCCAACGGGCTACAACTCACTTCCCACAAACCCCCGCCCAAGCTACTACGAACCTCTCCTCCAAGCCGGCGGCGCACTGCGCCAAAGCAATCTATCGAAACAACAAGCGCGTTCCACACTCCACCTGACATCAAATACACAAGACATTCACATGTCATCCCTCCCCGCGCCCGCCCTCCTGAGCGACCCACGCGTTTAACCATCCCTTTTCGCTCGATATGCCGGGAGCCCGCAGCGCTCGACGTTCGCCATCCTGCCGCCACCTCACGCGTCATCACTGAGCCACACCGCATCCCCAGCGTATCAAACGCTATGCAGCCGCCGCTCCGCGGCCCTCAGCCACCCTGGTTGATTCATCCATATCAACAGTTCCCTCTCGTCCGTCCCGGTCGACGTCCATCCACTCATCGTCAGAGTTCCGTCTTACAGCATTCAGATCCTCCCCAGCTGCCGGGTCCTCCTCCGGAAGTGGCTCCGCCGCTCGTCCGACCTCGGCAATCTGGTTCGCAAGGTCCAGGCGCTGGTGCACGGATGGAGCGAGCGTGGAGAGGAACGTATCGTTCATTGGCGTCTGCGCGTCTGACATGGGACCCGCAAAGGGGTCCACGGGCGGAACGGGGATCGAGCGTGGATGAGCACTACCTGCCTGCGGAGCAAGGAACGGGTTCAAGTTGGTGATGCCGTCTCCGGTCTCGTCCGCCTCGAGAACGGCTTGAGGCATGTCGATATCGCCAGAAGCGTTCGCCGAGTCCTGGACAGCCGTGGTATGCCTGTGCAGCGTCGCGGATCCCGCCATAGCGGCGCTTTCGGAGCTGGAGCTGGCATTGTCGGCCGCGAGCAGCTCGTCGACACTCCTTCCCGCCGGACCGAAGCCGACGCTTGTACTGGGCTGGCCGTTCGGCGCGTCAGATCCGGGGTGAGGAGGTGCTCGATCCGATGTCGGCGGCAAGCGGATCGAGTGATTTGAGGGCTTGCGCGAGAGGACCGATGCTCGGCGAGAAGCGACTTCCCAGGCGTCTTCCGTCTCAACATCCTCTTCGAGATTGGCGAAGGTTCGCTGGTATGAGCTCGAATCCACCTCGGATGCATGATAGCTTACGCAAAGGGGACATGAGAAGCCTGGGTGATGTTGCATGAGAAGCGGCCTGATGCACTTGTAGTGGAAGACGTGCGAACATGGTCTACGCGTAAGCTTGATTACGCCGCAGCGAGAAAGCTTACGCAATGAACAGCGATTGACAAACCGTGACCGAGAAGAGACAGATACAGCAGTCTGTCACGTTCGTCTTGCCCTTCTTCGCAATGCCGTTGACCGGGCTGTCCGGTGCCTTCGTCGGCGTGCCCACGCCGCCGCCACCCAGAGCTTTCAGCTGCTTGAGCGCGTTGGTGCTGGAGATTAGCTGATGCAGAACAAGACTGGTGGGCAACTGACTTGAATTCGTTGGCGGCTCTTTGCCATTCGCGTCCGACTTCCACCCTCATCTTGACGCATCGGAACATATCCTCATGTCCCCCTTGATAGTCCACTCCAAGCTGCAAAATATCCCCATCCTGCACATGAGCACAACTAGGATCCCAGGGCACCAGCAACACTCACATTCAACATGGTCGGCCTCGACTCGGTGTTTGGACTGGAAAGCCTGATATGGTTCAAGAACGTGCCCGAGCTGCTTGACGTGTCGCGAATGTAGAACTGAGCGTCAGCCCAGCTATCTCCAGTACAGCTGCCGGCTTACCTTGCCGCCATTCTCGCACCATATCTCGGCGTGCGCCCGGCTCACGACTTTACTCTTGAACGCGACCTTGTTCGAGCACACGTCTCCCCCTCCGCCCGCGATGGTCAATGTCGGTCCGGACACGGCGGGCGCCGCTCCTGCTGCGGCCCCGCTGCCGCTCGCTGCACCTGATGCCCCTGCCCCCGAAGCAGCTGCCGTCGCTGCTGCTCCGATCGACGGGTTTTTCTCGGTGAACCTGCCGATTTTCAGCAAAAGGGCCGGCGGGCGGCCATTGATTGCGGGACCAGTGTTTGTGATCGACGCTGCGGCGACTGATGGAGAAGTACCCGGCGGTACATAGATTGACATGAGCTCCCGCACGACCGGGTCGAATGCGAGTGAGCGGGAGTTCTCGAGAGCAGGAACGAGGCGGATGCGGTGGGTCTTGACCGTGCCTGCTGGTACGGATAGATCGGCTGAGTCTGAGGGGGTGGCTGCCGAAGCTTTCGTCAGCGCAAGTTGAAACGCTGCACTGCAACTCACGCTCCATCGACGCTTGAGCGAGACTACCGCTCCCGCTCAAGGGTGTGCTGACACTACGGTTGATAGCTGATCCCGCAGAGGGTGTTCCGTTGGTTGACTGATCCTGACCGCTTTGACCCCTCGAGGGCGTGTTTGCAGAGATGGGGTTGCCCGCTTCGACAGAGGGACTTGCAGCGCGGTTGGAGAGCGTCGCGGCGCGCGCCCGTGTACGCATGAAGCTGGGAATGAACGAGCTAGAGCCGCGAGGAGACGCCGGACTGACGGGCGCGTTCAGCGGCGATCCGTTCGGCGATCGGCCGGTGAAGCCCCCCGACGGGAGAGGGATGTGTGTGGGCCGATTGTGGCTTGATGTAGGGCGCGACATGGTGGTGCTGTCCGCCGACAAAGTCGAGCTGTTGGAGAGGTTCGAGGTGGTCTGGGGGTTGGGGCCAGATGGGGCGTGTCGGCGATGACGGGACGAATCGTTTGAAGACGATGATGAAGCGCGGGTGAGTAGAGCGGACAGCGCCGGGCGGCCGGTTGGCAAGCCTGCGATGCCGTCGGTAGACGATCGCGCGGAGCGAGGCTGCTCGTGCGGGACGATCAGACTCGAGTACCCTTCTGGCGGAGGAGAATCGTCGAATGGGACGAGGTTGAGTCGAGCAATCCGATCAACGACGACGGTATTGGTACGACGTTTGGCTCGTTCCTGGGCGGCGAGGACTTCAGGGGGTGTGAGAGCCCGCGCTTCCCGAATCTGCACAAGGATGTCCGGCTGGAAGCTGTACGTGTAAGCCCGTGTAACAGACATGGTATTGATGTGAATGGAGTGGGGTTTCGCGGAGGGCGGCTAGCGTTGGGCGGTAGACTCGGTCTCGAGGTCGAGGGTGGGTTCAGTGTGGATCAAGGCGGGGAGCGAGGAGGTGTTTTCGTAGAAACAGAAGCGCGGGAGAGCAATGACGTTGTCGATAATGTCAAAGGAGTCTCGGACACGGTGGTGCACGGTACAGAGTGATCCGCAGCCAGAAGGTAACGAAGCAACGACGGAGAATTGGGGCAAGGGCAAAGGGCGCACAGGCAGGTCCGGGCTTAAAACGGATAGAAACGAGGACGGATTGACTCACCTGATTGGAGAGACCCGTTTGAGGATGTGCGTCACAGATCAACGGAGGCGTCGCTGGTGCTGTTGTTGATGTCGGGAACGTGACTGCTGGCGCCCGGTGTCTATCGGGCTGAGGCTGGACGGTAACGGAGTGATAGCGTTGCTGACGCGGGTGAACGTCCGTTGGCGAGTCGGTTGGACGGGGGTTGATTGATTGACCTGATTGCCTGCGTTAGGGTCCGGTCGAGATCGTGATGCCAGGGGAGGGCGATTATGAGAGTGTGAGAGGTGTGGTTCGGTTGATGGCGTAACGGGCCGGGCCGGGGCTTGGAGTAGGGGGCGGACGTCGTGCGCCGGGCGTGGATTCGTCTTCTGTATGCACACCGACTAATGAGTCGTTACCAAGGGCTACCGCTGTATGCGAGGGGGTCGATCAGAAGACTGTTGCGGCAGCAAGCAGGTGAAAGGCGGATGATTTTGCTTGGTGATCAAGGTGAATCGGTGACGAATGCAGAAGCCAAGTGGAGTTGGCATACGTGACCCTGAACTTCATGGTCTCACTTGCCCCAGGTCGCACCGGGGCGCCATGCAAAGTGCAATATCCGATGGTCCTGCTTCACCAAGCAGCACGATAGGTGTCATTTCTGCATTTCTGGTCCATCCCATCAATGCATAGGGTGCAACATTAGGTGGTTGGCGCTCTTTGATCGTGCTGGATCGGAACAAGTGGTTTCGTTATGATTTCGTCATTTCGGGTGGATTTACCCGATGATCTGCAGCAATCATACCGCCTCCAGCCGCTGCGTTGGGTGTATCACACAAGCTCGTGTGCGTTGCCGACGCATGGAGTGTCCCATTCTGTGCGCATGGAGCTCAAAGGATGCATGCAAGGGATGGGACGTTATTGTGATGCCGGAATGCTACGACGGGAGGGGGGTTTGCTTGACATTCGTGCCCCGCAGTCTCACCTTCCCGTGATCTGGTCCGGCCCGCTGAACGTCTCGCCCGAAACAGACCAAA
>Ga0308169_10003462_pt1 | contig 15421 bp, 12 predicted proteins | sample PhyBR1_2_FD_202139 | JGI IMG/M metagenome (GOLD analysis project Ga0308169, IMG submission 202139) | Phyllosphere microbial communities from UC Gill Tract Community Farm, Albany, California, United States - DLSLSB.R1 | ecosystem: Host-associated > Plants > Phyllosphere > Unclassified | place... | reverse complement strand
CGGTATTAGTGGACGGCTATCCGGAAGTCTTTCCGGTCAACTTCAAGGTGGACCAGGAATCTGTTGTCTTCCGCACCGGGGAAGGAACCAAACTGCGCGCAGCCGGGGGACCACTTGCCGTCGCGCTGGAAGCCGACGGCCATGACGCGTCCCGGGCGTGGAGCGTGCTGGTCAAAGGCAGGGCCGTCATCCTGGACCCTTCGGAGGAAATCCTGTCCGGGGCCGGACTGACACTCTTTCCCTGGCAGGCGGGCCAAAAGGATCACTTCGTCCGAATTGTCCCCACCTCCGTCAGCGGCAGGCGCTTCACCATCACGTCGCCGCTGACGTGGTGGAACCACGTGGGACAGGCAGCAAGCAGGGGCACTGGGTAGCTTGCGCCGGGCCCATCGGCCCTTTCCGTAATGCGGGCTTGCTGGTACCACTGACCTATGATCGGGTCGCCCACCGCCGCTGCCGCCAAACCACCGTTCGACGCCGTCATTTTCGACCTCGACGGCGTGGTCACCAACACGGCGCTGGTCCACCAGGCTGCCTGGAAAGACGCGTTTGACCGGATCCTCCACGATCCACGGGTTCCGGCGGCCGCCAACCGTGCCCCCCTCAGCAGGACGGACTACCTCAAATACGTTGACGGGATGCCGCGTGAGGAAGGGGTGATGAGGTTCCTGGCGGCCCGCGGAGTGCGGGTCGAAAAGGGGAAAGAGACTGACGAAGCCGGAGCCTGGACGGGATTCGGCTTGGGTGCCTGGAAGAACGAATACTTCCTGCAGCACCTCCGGGAGGACGGCGTCCAGAGCTACCCCGGGACGCTCGAACTGCTGCAACGGCTTGCGGGCGCGGCGGTTCCAACCGCCGTGGTCACCTCAAGCCGCAACGCAGCATTGGTCCTGCAGGCGGCAGGCATCCACGATCTGTTCGACGTCGTGATGGACGGAACGACGGCGGCCGGGCAGGGTCTGCGCGGAAAGCCTGCACCGGACGTGTTTCTCGCGGCCGCGTCACAGTTGGGAGTGGCCCCGGCACACGCTGTGGTGGTGGAGGATTCGGCGGCGGGGGTTGAAGCCGGCCGGCGGGGCGGGTTTGGCCTTGTGGTGGGGATCGACCGCACCGGCAACCGCCGCCAGCTTGAAGCGGCGGGGGCCGGAATCGTCCTCAACGACGTGGGAGAGCTGGACCTGGGACAAGTCATCGGCAACGCATGGCACCTCGTCTACGAAGGGTTCGACGCCGCGCACGAGGGGCACCGGGAAGCCCTGACTACCCTGGGCAACGGCTACATGGGCGTGCGGGGTGCGGCACCCGAGGGCGGCCCCTTCAGCTACGCGGGAATGTATCTTGCGGGCGTGTACAACCGGGTCCTGGCCACGGCAGCCGGTGAAACGCTGCTGGAAGAACATATGGTCAACGCACCCGACTGCCTGCGGCTTGATCTGCGCCTGCCCGGCCAGCCGTGGTGGTCGGAGGGGGGGATGACCGTAGTCCGGGAGCGCCGCGTCCTGGACCTCAAAAAGGCGCTGCTTGAGCGCAGGCTGCTGTTGGAGGGCGCGGACCACCGGCGGCTGGAAGTGGTGCAAACCCGCTTTGTATCCATGGCCGAACCCCACTTGCTGGTCCTTGAAACGGTGATCACTGCGCTGGGCTGGGACGGTGACCTGGAAGTACGCAGTGGCATCAATGCCGCCGTGCGCAATGCCAACCTGCCAGAACGTGCCCTGGGCTCCGACATCCATCTCGCCGACAGGACTGCCCCGCGCGGCCCCAGTCCGGAGGTGCCACCAGGTACAACCTCTGTGGTGGAAGTGGAAACGACCCAAAGCCTGATCCGTATCGCGGCAGCCTACCGAACATTCGTGTGCCAGGAGGCCGCCGGAATCGAGGAGGGCAGGAAAGGCGGGTACCACTTCCACGTCCTCTTGCTTTCCCTTGAGGCGGGCAAGGCGGCACGGCTCACCAAGACAGTGGCAGTGGTGACCTCCCGCGACCGCGCAATCTCCTCCCCGGAGACGGAGGCCAGAGCCGTGCTGGAGCGCATGGGCGGAGACTATGATGCATTGCTGTCGGCGCATGAGGAGGCCTGGCGCCGGGAACTCCGGCCGTTCCTGGTGGATATTGACGCCCCGGTCCAGGTGCAACTGGTTCTCAACCTGCACATCTTCCACCTGCTGCAGACATTGACGCACCACACGGCCGAACTCGATGCCGGCGTCACCGCGCGCGGCCTGCACGGCGAAGGCTACCGCGGCCACGTCTTTTGGGATGAGCTGTTCGTCCTGCCGGTACTCACCTCGAAGACGCCCGACATTGCCCGCTCCGTGCTCGATTACCGGTGGCGGCGGCTTCCCGCTGCCCGGCACGCTGCAGTTGCGGCGGGGCTGGCGGGGGCCAAGTTTCCATGGCAGAGCGGCAGTGACGGAACCGAGGAGACACCGAAGTGGTTGTACAACGAAAGGTCCGGCAGGTGGGTGAAAGACCATTCGCATCTGCAGGTCCACTCGGGCCTGGCCGTTGCCTTCAACGCCTGGCAGTACTTTCAGGCCACCGGCAACAAAATTTGGCTCCTCCAAAAGGGGGCTGAGTTGGTAATCGAGGTTGCCCGTTTCTTCCGTTCCCTGGCCCGCTACGACGAGCAGGGCGGCCGGTACCACCTGTGTGGCGTGGTGGGACCGGACGAATACCACACAGGCTACCCTGGCCGGGACAAACCAGGCCTGGACGATAATGCCTACACCAACGTCATGGCGGCGTGGGTCTGCTCCCAAGCGGCTGGCATCACGTCCTTCCTCCATGGCAGCGAGCGTGCAGGGCTCATGGAACGCCTCGGTGTCACCGCTGAGGAAACAGCCGGGTGGGCGCACATGGCAAGCGCGATGTACGTCCCCTTTCACGGTGACGGCATCATCAGCCAGTTCGAGGGCTACGGGGACTTGAAGGAGCTTGACTGGGAACATTACCGGGACGAGTACGGCGACATTGAACGCCTGGACCTGATCCTGGAAGCCGAAAACGATGCGACCAATTGCTACAAACTGGCAAAACAGGCGGATGTCCTCATGCTGCCGTACCTGCTGGGCCACGAAGGACTGGTCGCCATCCTCCAGCGGCTGCACTACGGATTCACACAGGAACAACTCAACCGGACCATCGAGTACTACCTGGCCCGAACGGCGCATGGATCCACGCTGAGCAGGGTTGCGCACGCATCTGTCCTGGCAGGCCTGGACGCGGACAGGGCTTGGGACAGCTTCCGGGAAGCGCTCGACGCCGATCTGGACGACACCCAGCATGGCACCACGCGCGCGGGGATCCATTTGGGCGCCATGGGCGGCACCATCGACGTGGTGCAGCGCAGCTTCGCGGGCCTGCGGTTCAGCGGGGAAACCATCGTGTTCGCGCCCAACCTGCCCACGGGTCTTCGCGCCGTCGCCTTCGAGGTCCTCTACAGAGGGCACCGGCTTCGGGTGCACCTCAAGGACGGCCGGATGAGCATCACCTCCGCCCCCGGCGACGCCGGCCCCATCAAGGTGCATGTGTACGGCACCGATGTTGTCTTGCCTCCCGGCCGGACCCGGCACTTCCCGATGCCTGCCCGGGCCCCCGGACTGGCGGCGTCGTGAAACGGCTGGGGATCCTCACCAGTGGTGGTGACTGCCCGGGGGTCAACGCCGTCATCCGGGGAGCGGTACTGGGCGGGGACGTCGCCCACGGGTACGAATTCGTTGGATTCAAGGACGGGTGGCGGGGTGTCCTGGAACAGGACGCCGTTCCCTTGCCCCGGACGAGCGTCCGAGGGATCTCACGCCTGGGCGGAACCATCCTCGGCACGTCCCGGACCAACCCGCTGGTGGGCAAGGGAATCGACGGGGTACGGGCGTGTTTTCGGCGCAACGGGCTGGAGGGCCTGATCGCCATCGGGGGAGAGGGGACGCTGGCGGCTGCCCGGGAACTGTGCGCGCAAGGCATCAATGTGGTGGGGGTACCCAAGACCATCGACAACGACCTTGGCGCCACGGATTACACCTTTGGTTTTGACACCGCAGTCCAAACTGCCACGGAAGCAATAGACCGCCTGCGGACCACGGGAGAATCCCATCACCGCTGCATGGTCGCCGAAGTGATGGGCCGCAACGCCGGGTGGATAGCGCTGCATTCCGGAATGGCCTCCGGCGCGCACGCCATCCTTATACCGGAACATCCCGTATCCCTGGACCAGGTCTGTTCGTGGGTGCTGTCCGCCCGTGACCGCGGCAGGGCGCCCCTTGTGGTGGTGGCCGAAGCCTTCGCACCCGAGGGGCACGCGGCGCCTTACGCACCCCGCGGCCTGGATACTTTCGGCAGGCCACGCCTCGGAGGCATTGGGCTGCTGCTTGAAGGGGAGCTGCAGATCAGGACCGGCATCGAAACCCGGGCCACAGTCCTGGGCCACATCCAGCGCGGCGGCGAACCCACGGCGTTCGACCGTGTCCTTGCCACCCGCCTGGGCCTGGCCGCCGTCGAATCTGCAGCGGTGGGCAGATGGGGAACCATGGTGTCGCTGCGTGGCACGGACATCGTGAATGTCGGACTGGAGGAGGCGCTGGGGGAACTGAAAGTGGTGCCGGAGGCGCGCTACCAGGAAGCTGCCGTCCTGTTCGGCTGAAGTATCGCACTTAAGGGAAGCCAGCTTGTTCCTGGGCGGGGATTATTGGATTGAGCGCTCGGCAAAACTATCGCGCATCATGTGCCGGCCGGACCCGCAGGACCGCCGATCCGGTAACCCTGTCCGCGGCAAGGTCTTCCAAAGCTTTGTCCGCGGCGTCAAACGGGTAAACCGTGGTGGTGAGGGCCAGGGAAAGCCGGGCTGCGAGGGTTAGGAACTCGTGCCCGTCCGCCCTGGTGTTGGCAGTCACACTCCGCACTTGCCGTTCAAGAAAGAGCTCCCTGGCGTAATTCAGGGCCGGTATGTCAGTCAGGTGGATCCCGGCAATGGCCAGCGTCCCGCCACGGTCCAGGGCACGCAGCGCGACGGGAACGAGGTCGCCTGCCGGGGCAAACAGTATGGCGGAATCGAGCGGTACCGGCGGTTCGGCGTAAGCGTCGCCTGCATACTCCGCTCCCAGCTCCAGCGCCAGTGACCGCGCGCTCGCAGAACGGGTCATCACGAACACGGACGCACCTTGTTTGAGCGCCAATTGGGCCGTGATGTGTGCTGAACTGCCAAATCCGTAGATGCCCAGGCGCCCGCCGACCGGCAGCGCGGCGCGTTTCAGGGCCCGGTAACCGATGATCCCGGAACACAGCAGCGGTGCAGCCTGTTCGTCAGTGAAGGAGGCAGGCAGAGGGTACGCGAAGTCCTCCGCCACTGTGAGGTGCTCCGCGTAGCCGCCATCCCGGTCCCAACCGGTGAAGACCGGTGACGAGCATAGATTTTCGTCACCTCGGCGGCAGTAAGGGCACTTGCCGCAGGTCCCGCCGAGCCAGGCCACCCCGACCCTGTCTCCTACCTTGAAACGGGAGCAGTCCGTCCCCGTTTCAATGACGACGCCGACTGCTTCGTGGCCGGGCACTACGTGCGGATGCTGCGGTGCCAGGTCTCCTTCTGCGAGATGGAGGTCTGTGCGGCAGATACCGCAGACGGTAACTTCCACCAGGAGTTCGCGGGTGGCCGGACTGGGGGTGGCCCGGTGTCCCAGCACCAGGGGATGGGTGGAGAGGGGCCCGGGTTCGTTCACCCACCATGCGCGCACAGCGCCTCCCGCTCCGTTGGCCTGCCGGTGCCTCCGCCCCGCCGGCCCCTTATTCGAAGCCCGCCCGGGTTGCGTCATCCAGCGGGGTCTGCCACAGCAGCGGCGCGCTTACGGTAAAGCGCCTCCCCGTGATGGACTCCGGCGTGATGCGGATGAAGTGCTCCTGCCCGACGCCCTGCCACGGAAACAGGGCACGGCGGATGTCATCCAGGTCAGGGCCTGTGGGCGTTGTCTCCTGTGCCTTGCCCTTGATGACAACGCTCCAGGCGAGGCCGAACTGTGAGCTGACCGCATCCGCTTCCAGTGCAACAACGGCATCCGATTGGATTGCCTGCTGCTTGGTGCCGCTGCCCGTGCGGAAAACCAGCGATTGGCCGTCCACCTTGTAGTTGACGGGGAAGACGTCGGGATGGCCGTCGGCGATGACGGCCAGCCGTCCCACCCCGGTCTGGGAGAGGAGCGCCCAGCATTCCTCCGCGTCAAGGATTTCCGGCGCCGGTACGTTCGTGTTGTCAGTCATACGGCACAGCGTAGGCAACCCTCCTGCCTGCGAAAAGGGCACAAAGGCCCGGCCTGAAGGGAAGGACCTAAGGCCCTTGGACCCCGGGAGGGCCGATGGGACGCTGGGGAGACGCCGGGGAAGCTGATCTTCCCTGCGAAAGGTGGCCATGCTGACGCATCTGTTCCTCAACCGCCTCCTGTGGAGTGTTGCCGGACTGTTGGCACTGGGTGCTGCAGCAACGGGAATCTGGCGAACTGAAATCTACGACCGGGTGGTGGCCCCCGGGCTTGTCCCCGGTGCATACTCGCAGGATTTGCTTTCCGCGGCGGCCGGGCTCGGTTTGCTCTACCTGGCCTGCGCGGCCAGGCCGCAAAGGACAAGGCACCAAATTGTGGCCCTTGGGCTCCTCGGCTACCTTTTCTACGCTTACGGGATTTACGTCATCGAGCGGACCTACAACGCCTTGTACCTGCTGTACATGGCGGTCTTCGCACTGTCTTTTTGGGCGCTGGCCACGGCCGGAGCCACCCTGGACCGCACAACCCCGTCGGTATCCCTGCCCCGCGCGGTGCGGCTTACGTCGGCTTCGGGCGCCATCCTTCAGCCCTTGGTTTTTTATCCCCTCTGGATCGGGATGCTCCTGCCCCTCATGGCTGCGGGCGAGCAAATCGACTCCCTCTACTCAATCTTTATCCTGGACCTTTGCTTCATCATGCCCGGGTTCGTCATCCTGTCCTTCCTGGCATACCGGAACCACCGGACAGGATTGTTGCTCCTGCCGGCCCTGCATGTCCTGGGTTTCACGCTCATCTTCTCCCTGGCGGCGGGTGAACTGGTTAAGCCCCTGTTTGGGGCAGCGCCGGACGGGGCGGCACTCGTGCAGTCGCTTGCCCTCTCGGCGCTGTTCCTGGTGCTTGCGACATTGCACCTTGCCAAACTCCGGACCGCATGGCCACCAGGGGAAAGCCTTCCGGTCCTCCAGCCGGCGGATACGCAGCCGGCGCACCGGCAACCATCAACCGGCCGGCGAACGCAGAGCCGGCCCTCACATTAAGGAGAAGCTTATGAAAGCCCTGGTCTACGGCGGACCCGGTAAAAAGTCCTGGACCGACGTCCCCGACCCCCGGATCCAGCAACCCGGCGACGCAATCGTCAAAGTCGATACAACCACCATCTGCGGTACCGACCTGCATATCCTCAAAGGTGACGTGCCCGCCGTACAGCAGGGCCGGATCCTGGGCCACGAGGGAGTGGGGACGGTCGTCGAGACCGGCCCTTCCGTGACCGGCCTCAAGGTCAACGACCGCGTCATCATCTCCTGCATCAAATCCTGCGGGCACTGTGCCAACTGCAAGTCGGGCCTGTACTCACACTGCCTTGGCGCAGAAGGACAGCAAGGCACTGGATGGATTTTCGGCCACCTGATCGACGGTACCCAGGCCGAGTACGTCCGCGTGCCCTACGCTGACAACTCGCTGCACCTGTTGCCTGCGGGCGTGAGCGATGAACAGGCTGTCATGCTCTCGGACATCCTTCCCACCGGCTTCGAAATCGGGGTCCAGTACGGCAGGGTCAAGCCCGGCGACAGCGTGGCGGTGGTGGGTGCAGGGCCGGTGGGCCTGGCGGCCATCACCACGGCGGGGCTTTATGGCGCCGCCACTGTGGTGGCCATCGACCTGGACGCCAACCGCCTCCACAAGGCGAAGGAGTTCGGGGCCACGGACACGGTCCTCTCCGGCAGCGCTGACTGGAAGGAACAGGTCCTCGCACTCACAGGCGGACACGGCGTGGACGTGGCCATCGAAGCGGTGGGCGTGCCGGCGACGTTCGCGATGTGCACCGACATTGTCCGGCCGGGCGGTTCCGTGGCCAACGTGGGAGTGCACGGAAAACCGGTGGAACTGCACCTCGAGGATCTTTGGATCCAGAACATCAACATCAGCATGGGACTGGTGAATACCAACACCACGCCTATGCTGCTCAAGCTCGTGTCACAGGGAAAAATCCGGGCGGAAAAGTTCGCCACACACCATTTTGGCTTCGACCAGTTCCTCGACGCCTACGACACCTTCTCCCGCGCCGCCGAGACCAAGGCGCTCAAGGTGGTCCTCCAGCCCTGAAGCGTCCAGCCCTAAAGCCTCCAGCTATGACGGAAGCGTAATTCCCGCAGCAGGCAGGTGACGAGGGCCAAACCCCTACAGCCAGTCGGCGGAAAAATCCACCGGCGGCCACCACCGGGTGCGTGACCTGACCGCGAACCTGCGCCCGGTGAGGTCCGTAGGCGTGAGGGCCACCAGGTGGTCCTTGATACCGGGCTGCCACGGTTCGCGGTCGGCGTCACCGTCCGGCAGGGACATCCGGGTTTCGTCAAAGGGTTGGGGCCTGCCCTTAGCCACCACGCTCCAGACTTCCGTGGCATAGGGATTGAGCCCGTCCACCTCGAAGGCGGCAACCGCACCGCTGAGCAGTGCGCGAAGCTTGGTGCCCGGCGCGGTGCGGAATACCAAAGTTTCCCCGGTCACGGAGAAATTGACGGGAAAGATCTCCGGAATGTCACCGTTGATGACCGCCAGCCTGCCGATGTAGGAGGACCGAAGATACTTCCAGCACTCATCGGCGGGCAGGATTTCCGTTTGGGACCCTGCAGGGGAATCAGTCATGGTACCGATCCTAGAGCCTGGTCAGCAGCCGCGCACGGGTGGAGACCCGGCCCGGGGCCGCGCCGGGACGCTGGAAGAGGAAGGCGAACCCGCACTTCCTGAGGAGGTATTCGGAGCCTACGCAGGCTGCGATGACGGCGCAGGTCAGCACAAGGGGGTACAGCAGGGCGACGGGCACCGAGCTCGAGATGGCCGGCGCAACCGGTGACAAGGGCCCATGGAAAGCAAGGACGAGGAAATCCATGATCGGCGTGTGCAGGAGGTAAATGCCAAGGGTGCGGCGGCCGACCCAGGACCCTGCCATGGCAATGGGCCGGTACCTGGTGATGGCGCTGATGAAGGCTACAAGTGCCGCGGCCGCCGCCAGTCCCTGCAGGATGTAGACGACCTGGTCGATGCCGGGATGTATCTCCGGCAGCGCCATCAGGGCGACGAAGACTGGGGCGGCCACAGCGAAACAGAGCACCCTGTGGGCCTCAGCAATGTGCAGGAAGAGCTTCTTTCCGTACACACCTGTCGCGAAGAAGACGGCCAACTCCGGCACCTTGCCCCACTGCCCCGCGGTGCTGTCCATAACCAGGGCAGTGAGGATGCTCAAGCCGGCAAGCGCGGTCAGCACCACCGACGGCGGAAGCTTCCTGCAGAAGGTCAGTAGTGGTACGTAGACCGCCAGGGCGAAAATAAACCACAGGGGAGTATCCGGGGCGATCAGCTGCAGGAAGAAGTCGCCGACGGATACCACCCGCTGGGGCCGCGGGGAACCTGCCAGGACGATGCTGAGAAGCGCATAGACAAGCAGCCAGACGGCGTACAGGTAGTAGTTGCTCAGGCTGGAGCTCCACGCCTTTCCGTTGCCGAACCCGTTGCGGACCTTGGAAGCGGCAAGGATTCCGGAAACCGCGAGAAGGAGCGGCATCCGCACGGATCCAAGTCCCGTTGCCACGGCGTCCCAGAAGGTGAAGGCCACACTGCTGTCGTGTTCAAACTTCAGGAAATGCCACAACCCAACGTGGAAAAGGACCACCGCTGCGACGCAAAGCCCGCGTGCCGCATCGATCCACTCGATGCGGGCTTTTTCTGCATGCTGAACCGGCGCTGAACCGTGACTTCCCCGTGACATTGCATCAAGCTAGCAGCGCCGGAATGACGAATTCCTCGACTTGATGGAATTTTGATGCTGGAGGACAGCCGCTCTTCCAGTCCGCGTTCACCCAAGGCGTAGCGAAGGCGGGACTGGACTGGTCGAGGCCGTCGTTGTTTTTCATAAGGCCCCTCAAGGGCAAGCTGCCGCCGCCGGCTGAGCACGGCGGAACAGGGCGGAACGCAGTCAGGAGGTTAGCCATGGAACAGGCGCCGGAGTTCCAACAACCGGAGGACGAAGACGTCCTGGACGCCTACTCCCGGACCGTCATGAGGGTGGCGGCAGCGGTTACCCCGCATGTGGCGGCCATCGAGATGACTGCCCAGCGCCGCAATGGCCGGGTCAGGGTGGGAGCGGGCTCGGCGGTGCTCTTCACGGAGGACGGCTACCTCCTCACTAATTCGCACGTCGTGGCGGGCACCCGGCAGGGCTATGCGGTCTTTGGCGACGGCAGCAGGATGGAAGTCGAGCTGGTGGGTGCAGATCCACTGTCCGACCTCGCGGTGGTCCACGGTTCCAGGCCCAAGGTCCGGCCTGCCGAGTTCGGCGCCGCGGAGTCCCTGCGAGTGGGGCAGCTTGTGGTGGCGGTGGGGAACCCGCTGGGGCTGGCTGGTTCCGTGACTGCGGGGGTGGTCAGCGGCCTGGGCCGTGCCATACCTGTCTGGTCAGGAGGTAACAGGCGTGTCATTGAAGACGTCATCCAGACGGATGCGGCCCTGAACCCCGGAAACTCCGGCGGTGCGCTGGCAGACACCCATGCCAGGATCGTGGGCATCAACACCGCGGTGGCGGGTGCCGGCCTGGGGCTGGCCATCCCGATCAACGCCACCACCCGCCGTATCATCTCCGCGCTGCTGGCGGACGGGCGGGTGCGCCGCGCCTACCTGGGCCTGGTCAGCACTCCGATGCAGCTCACCCCCAGTGCGGTGATCCGGACAGGGCTGCGGGAAGGCCTTCGCGTAGTGGAGGTGCTGCCCGGTTCCCCCGCAGATACGGCAGGCCTGTCCGCAGGGGACATCATCGTGACGGCCGGGGGCCGCCCCGTGAACAATGCCGAGAGCCTGCAGAGGCTCTTGTTTGCGGACGCCATCGGCCAGCCGCTCGACGTGGCAGTGCTGCGTGACGGCGTCGAACTGCACCTCACCGCTGTTCCGGAGGAAATGACCGCCAACGGCACGGCTTAGTTCGACGGCGGGCCGGCACCTTGCGCAGGCACGCCCGGTGACCTATGGGCGAACCGGGGGCGCTTCCACGTCCGCGATGCCCACGAAACGCGTCCCCACGCCGTCGTACTCGCTGCGGACGCAGCCGGGGCGGGCGGGCGGCATGTCCGCCGGGGGATGGTGCCCGCACACCACATACGTAAAGTCGGGCCACCACTTCTTGGGGCGCGCAGCCTCCTCATAGCCGCAGACGGCGCATTCCAGGTGCACCCAGACGGGCCGCTTTCCCGTCCGGTTAGCGCGCGACTGCACCAGCCAGGGCGGGGGATTGTCCAGAATGGCGCGGAGTTCGGCCTCCGTCATCCACTTGGGCAGGCCGTGGCGCTGTGCCATTTCAAGGGGAACATCAAGGGTAATTGCCGCGTCGCGTCTGCTGATCATCACCTTCAACCATACGGGAGGCGGCCAAATCGCCGGGCTGGAGCCGGCGGGCATCGCAGGGTCAGGGTTTGTCCAGGAGGCAGCCCGGGTGGGGGGTGTCGCTGGAGACCCACAGCGCTGAGGCGATTTCATCGGCAAGGTCGAAGTCCCGGGGTGAGTCGGAGCCGCCGATCCGCACTACCAGGGCGCCGCCGAATGGGCGCCGTCCCACCACTTCCACGTCAGCGTCGAGATCGATGTCCTGGGCGGCGAGGTACCGCAGCAGTTCAGGGTTGTCATCGCTGATCCGGGTGATCCGGCCGCTGTGGCCTTCGTCCAGTTCGGCGAGCAGGTGGGCACGCGGCATCAGCACCTGGCCGTCGGCAGTGGGGATGGGATCGCCGTGCGGATCCCGCCTCGGGTCCCCGAGCTTGGCCGCGACGCGTTCAATGAACGTGTCCGAGACCGCGTGCTCCAGCTGTTCAGCTTCGTCGTGGACTTCGTCCCAGCTATAGCCGAGGCGCTGGACGAGGTAAGTCTCGATCAGCCGGTGGCGGCGGACCATGGCCAGGGCCAGCCGCAGGCCGGCTTCGGTGAGGGTGACGGCGCTGTACGGTTTGTGGTCCACCAGGCCCTGGTCCTTGAGCTTGCGGACCATCTCGGAAACCGAGGAATTGGCCACTCCCAGCCTCTGTGCCAGCTGCGAGGACGTGATGGGCTTGTCCTGCCATTCAGTGAACGAATAGATGACCTTGACGTAATCCTCGATGGAGGAGGAGGGCGCGCTGGTCTTCACAGGTCCAAGCCTACCGGTTGAGCTGTGGCGGCACCGTGCGCTGCGCCGGTCATGCCCTCACGGCGCGCCACGCCAACGTGAGGTAGGGAAGTTGGATCTGCTGGTCGGGGACGTACGCAAGGTGCTCGTGCAGGTACCAGTCCAGGTTGGCCAGGACCTTGGCCCTCGTTGCCTCATTGGCCCGCAGGTAGTAGCTGCGCGACTTGGTGAGCTCCATCAGGTCCCTGGCGGTCACGGTGTCCTGCCAGTGGGTGACGTGTCCTTCGAGCCCGTGGAATTCAGGCCCCACCACGGGTTTGTGGCCCGGCCGGTACACGTCACCTGCGTGCATGATCCGGGAAAGGCGGTGTACCCAGGGCACCGAGGTGTCCAGCTGGTTCCAGACCAGGCCGAGGGTTCCGTGCGGGCGCAGCACCCGGGCCAGCTCGTTACTTGCGGCCAGCGGGTCGCACCAGTGCCAGGCCTGGGCAACGGTAACGACGTCGAAACACGAGTCGGGCAGGCCGGTCGCCTCGGCGGTTCCCACCACAGCCCTGGCGCCCGGGCAGTGGGCCGTCAGCTGGGCAAGCATGTCCGCGGAGGGGTCGACGGCGGTGACGTCCAGTCCCAGGTCCAGCAGCAACGAGGTGAACTTTCCGGTCCCCGCGCCGACGTCCAGCGCGTCCTTGGCATCGGTGGGCACCAGCCAGCGGACCGATTCCTCCGGGTATCCCGGGCGGATGCGATGGTAGTGCCTGCCGCCGTCCTGGAAGCTCTGCCCGAGCTCCCGGCGCCGCCCGTGATCGAGCCTGGGGCCACCCCGAACCACGCGTGGCCTCCTTCTGTGCTGCCAGTGATCTCCCTTTGAATTTACCGCACGGACGGTCGCCGGTTGCTGCTGGAAGGGTGCACCCCTTCCCTGGAACTGCCTAGTCGTCGATGCAGGGCGCTGCGCCGGCCGTCCCCGGGGTGTTCGGTGCCCAGTGCGGGTAGGTGCGGGCATCGTTGGCGGGCACCCACCGGCCGGCGTCCACCACGTAGTCCCAGCCCAGCCCTTCGCTGCGCAGCGAGCGGATGCCCGTGAGGAGGCGTTCGGCATCCTCCAGCCGTGATCCGACGCCGAAGCTTGCCCGAAGCGAGCCGGACGGCAGGCCAAGGCGCTTCAGAAGGGGATGGGCGCAAAAGCGTCCATCGCGCAGGCCCACGCCGTGCTCGGCGGCGAGGTAGGCCGCCACCAGCCCCGCGTCGTAGCCCTCCACGGAGAAGTTGACCACGCCGATGGTGTCCGTTTCCGGGTTGCTGTCCTTGAAGATCTGGTGGACCGTGACGCCGTCAATGTCCTTCAGTCCCTCCACCAGGAAGGAACGGATGGCGGATTCGTGGGCATGCCACCGGTCCTGGTCCAGCGCCGCGATCACCTGCGTGGCGCGGGCCAGGGTGGCGGCTCCGAGGACGTTCGGTGAGCCCCCCTCATGGCGGGCAGGGCCGGTGGCCCAGCTGACGCCGTCGAGCTTTGCTTCCTTTACCGCGCCGCCGCCGGCAAGGTGGGGGACGCCCGCGTCCAGCCAGTCAGGGCGTCCCACCAGGACACCGGCGCCGAACGGTGCGTACAGCTTGTGGCCGGAAAACGCGAGGTAATCTATGCCGTCGTCGCTGATGTCCACCCGGCGGTGCGGTGCCAGCTGCGCCGCATCCACTACGATCCGTGCACCGTGCTGGTGGGCCAGCGTGGCCAGGGCCCGGATGGGAAGGATCTCGCCGGTGACGTTTGATGCGCCGGTGACTGCCAGCAGGCTGACCCCGCCCTGCTCCAGCTCGGCGCGGACAGCGTCGAGGGTGCCGGTGAGCGTGTCCGCGGCGACGATGCTCCGGTGCGGTACGCCCTGCCAGGGCAGCAGGTTGGCGTGGTGTTCGATGTCCAGGTAGAGCACATCGCCGGCGGGCCGGCCATCGCTGATGGGAAGGCAACCTGCCAGGAGGTTCAGCGAGTCCGTGGTGTTGCGGGTGAAGATGACCGAGTCGTCCGGGCGGCCCCCGACGAAATCGCGGACAATGCTGCGCGCGTTCTCGTAAACCGAGGTGCTGATCTGGGAGGCGTACCCTGCCCCGCGGTGGACGCTTGCGTAGTAGGGCAGGATCTCGTTCAGGTAGGCGGACACCACGGAGAGCGCGGGGGCGGAGGCGCCATAGTCAAGGTTCGCGTACCGCACGTGGCCGCCGGTGATGAGCGGCGCCTGGATTTCCGCGCCGGTGACCGCCGCGAGGGGCCGTATTGCGTGGCGTTCAGCAGCAACGGTGGCTTCGGTGATGGCGGGCTGGGGGGAGACGGTGGCAGTTGTCACAGAGACCTCACTTGAATACAGGACTCCGGCAAAGTGGAATCCGCGCTTGCCGCATCCGCTCCGGACCGGCCTGGTCGTCACCCGGGGCACCCCACCGCGAATGGAGGGTTGCCGGCCAGCAAACCGGGGTTTAGCGCTGGCACTCGTGACCTGGATAAAAGCGTAGGACATGCGGCGGCCAAGACTGAACCAGCAACGATTGTTAAGCCCTTTGTTACGCGCCGCCGAATAAACGACGGCGGACACCTCCTTTGGAAGGTGTCCGTCGTCGCTTTATTCGTTTTCCCACTGGAACGTCAACTGTTACAGCAAATCGTCCAGGTAAGGGTTCAGGCGGTGCAGCACCTCCGAGTGCAGGATGGAGTTGGTGGCCAGGGCGTTCCCGCCAAAGGGGCCGTCCTCGCCTTCCAAAGACGTGAAACGGCCGCCGGCCTCCACCACGATCGGCACCAGGGCGGCCATGTCGTAAAGGTTCAGTTCCGGTTCGCAGGCGATGTCCACGGAGCCCTCGGCCACCATGCAGTACGACCAAAAATCCCCATAGGCGCGGGTCCGCCACACGTCCTCGGTGAGGCCCAGGAACTCGTCGAGGTTTCCCCGTTCCTTCCATCCAGTGAGGCTGGAGTAGGAGAGGGAGGCATCGGCGAGGCTGGAGACGTTGGAGACGCGGAGCCGGGTGGCAGCCGCCAGCG
>Ga0308169_10003460_pt1 | contig 15425 bp, 16 predicted proteins | sample PhyBR1_2_FD_202139 | JGI IMG/M metagenome (GOLD analysis project Ga0308169, IMG submission 202139) | Phyllosphere microbial communities from UC Gill Tract Community Farm, Albany, California, United States - DLSLSB.R1 | ecosystem: Host-associated > Plants > Phyllosphere > Unclassified | place... | reverse complement strand
GGACCATGCTCGATGCCGCCGCGAGCGACTTGACGGTGGCGGTGGCGAGCGACCGAGGGGGTGCGAGCGCGCAATCCTGCAAGCGGTCGAGGAGCGGCTTGTGCCCGACGGCGGGCGGCTCGGGGACCGGCTCGAGCGGGTCGAGGTAGGCGAAAGAGGCCTGCGAGCGAGGGAAAGGCCCGTCAGCAGGTGCAGGAGCGGAAGCCCAAGCGAGACTCGGGACGCACGAGAAGAGCCCTCGCCGTCCTCCTCCCGACCTCGCCCTTCAGCTCCCTCGACTTGAACCCGTCGCCCCTGCTGTCGCTCACGAGCGCCCAGAACCGGCCCAGCTCCCTCAGGTCGTCCTTCTGGCTGCGCGACGACCCGCTCCAGCCCTTGGCGCGCTTCGAGGGCGACTTGGACGGCGAGCCCGGCGCGCCGACGTACGACTCGGCGCTCTTGCGGAGGGCGGCGTCTCGACGCCAGATGGCGAACAGGTTCTTGTACTCGAGGAAGATGCCCTGTGTGCCGGCTCTGAGTCAGCGACGAGACGAGGAAAGGGCCGGCTCGAGCGAGGAGGGACGCACCCGAACGTGATCTCTGATCGCGCACAAGTCCTCGAAATAGGCCGAGCTCGCCGGCGCCGCAGCCTCGCGGTCGAGCAGCGCAGCGTTCCACGCCCGGCGCCACTCGACGGCGAGGTCCTCGTCGAGCTGGAACGAGTGCGCACGAGCCCATGCTTCCCACTGCACGCCGACGTCCTTGACGAGCTGTCGGCCCTCGACGAGGATTTCATCTGCATGAGGGGCGTCCGTCAGCAAACGTACGTGCCATGGGCGAGAGGCAGAGCCGCACTCGCTGTGTCGAACGAGCGAGAGGGAGAGAAAGCGGGACGCACCCATCGGGTGGAGCCCAAGCCCTCGACCGCGCTTGGCGAACTTGTCGTTGCTCGGCGCCTCCTCGCCGTTGTCGCAGAACGTCCACTCGGGCTTGTGCGGGTGCTTGAGCGCGAACTTGTCCTTGACGGCGCGCCACTGCGCGGGCGAGAACGACAGGCCCTGCTTGCGCCCGTCGAGCGCCTTGCAGAACAGGTGGCCCGTCTCGCGCGTGAGCGGGTGGTCGAGGCCGAGGGAGTAGGCGAGCGTCGTGTGGAGGGTGCTGAGCGTGCCGTACTGGTTGCCGAGGTGGAAGCCCTCGAGGAAGATGCTCGCGAGCGCGCTGTTGTCGCCGGCCTTGACGAGCGGCTCGACGACGTCGGCGACGCGCCGGCGGTCGACCGTGAACCAGTCCGAGTCGGCGAAAGGCGGGTCGGCGAAGGCCGGATCGGCGCGCGCGGGGAGGAAGGACGAGACGAGCTCCGGCTTCGTGATGACGGTGAGCTTATCGCCATCGTAATCGCCGCCTGCGCGCACGAGGAGCACGTCAGCTCGGCGCTCGACCAAGGAGCAAGGAAGGCAGGAGAGAAGGAGCGCACCTGACAGGATAGAGCACAGAGAGCGCTCGCCCTTGCTCGAGACGATGATGGCGTCGAAGAAGCTTGCGTACTCGGGTCGGAACACGCCTGTCGCTCTGCGCAACGACATCGACATCAGCTTGAGCTGCATGAGGGACAACGAGAGATCGAGAGAGAGAGAGGACGCACAGCTGAACGTCGCACGGCTGGACCGCCGGCGAGCGACTGAGGAGGGTCGGCCCGAGGACGTTGCGCACTTGGCCGTGGCCGTTGGGCGCAGGGAGCGGCTCCGAGACCTGGAAGTGGAACTCGCCCTCGTTGAGGACGCCGAGCTGCAGGGAGAGGAAGCGTCAAGGCCGGCTCGAGCGCTCGAGGGAGGGAGGGAAGAGAGAAGGGACGCACGTGGTCGGCGATGACGAAGGCGGACCTCGACCAGTCGTCCTGGATGCGGAACCCGATCTGCTTCTTGACGCAGCCCTTGGTGACCATGTGGAGCTTGTCGGCGAGGTGAGGGTCGTCTCGAGGGTCGAAGCCGGCTTGCTGCGCGCGCGAGAAGAGACCGAGTCAGTGCGCGCTGTCGACCGACCGAGGAGAGCTTAGAGGGACGCACCAGCATCTCGACGACGACCTCGGCGACGACGTTGGGCGCAGCAGAAGACGGGTCGAGCCGCCCGTCGTGGCAGAAGTCGCCCGTGTCGCCCTGCTGCTTGACGACGACGACGGCCTCGTCCTCGTCGAGCGAGCCCGAGCTGCCTTCTCGCGCGAGCGGCTTGACGCTCCGAGGGTCGCTCGCCATGCGCGCCTTGATCGTGCGGTCCTCGAGGACGCCGCACGTCTTCTCGACGTGGTACAGGAGGGCGGCGGGCGAGGGCGACTTCCAGAACGCGTCTTGACCTGCAGGAGGAGGAGCGTCAGCGGCGACGTCCGCTTGGAGGAGACGAGAAGGAGGAGGACGAGGACGCACAGAGCTCGACCTGCGAGCGGAGCATGCTGCGGAAGGCCGACGTCGGCACGCCGCAGTGCGCGAGGATCTGCGTGCACGGACCCTCACCGTCAGCAGCACGTCCAGCGCAAACTCACAGAGTGAAAGAAAGGTCAGCAGACGCACCTCGAACATCTGCTTGCCGAGCTTGGAGCCGCCCTTGCCGCTCGGGACGCTGTGGAGCTCGAACGTGAACGAGCGCGACTGGCCGTCCTTGGCCTTCCACTGCGAGTCGCGGATCTCGATCCAGTGCTCGCTCGTCCAGGGCGAGTGGTGATCTGCGGCCCACACACCTGCGTGTCGAGGAGTCAGTCGAAACTCGAGGGGAGGGAGGGGTGCGTGCGTGGAGGTTGTCGGTGGAGGAGGATGAGGCGGACGAGGAGGAAGGACGAGGAAGATGGAGGGACGACGAGAAGGAGGAAGGACGAGAAGGGAGGAGGAAGAGAACGCACCCTTGCCGAGCCCGACCCGGCCTTGCGCCAGGCAAGGGACGGCAGGCTGCAGCTCGCTGTCCCTGCGCGACGCCGCGTACTTGCTCGAGAGCTCGCGCATGGCCTGCGTGCGTGCGTGCAGCGAGTCAGGACCTTGCTCGCTCGAGGTGCGAGAGCGTGAGAGGGAGAGAGCGAGAGGGAGAGAGCGAGAGGGAGAGAGCGAACCGACGCACCGCGAGGCTCATGAGCGAGCACCCATCCGTCATGACGACCTCCTCTCCCGCGCCGCTCCTCGCCGTGCGCCCCTCGTCGTCGACCCAGTCGATCTTGAGCCCGTCGGGCGCGAGGATCCGCACCCTGGACCCGTCCTTGGCCTCGAGCGAGAAGCGTAGGAGCGGGCGCACCGGGCGGGATGGCTCGGTGGCGAAGGGGCGCAGCTGGATGACGAGGTCGGCGGGCGCGGCGGAGGACGAGGAAGGGGGAGTGGTGGTAGGGCGAGAGGGAGGGATGGTCGTATAGTCGAGGCGCCAGACCATGTCGACGAGCGGGCCGCCCGGGTGCTGCTGGACGGTGCCGCGGATGCAACCTGCAGGAGGGCGACATCGTCAGCTGTTTCGAGAGACCTGAGTTGCTGGTTGAGGGCGAAAGAGAGAGGAGGGAGGAGAGGAACTGACTCGGGAGGTACGACCCAGGCAGCAGCTCTCGCGCCTCTCCAGGCCTCCTCCGGCGGAACTCGTCGCACACCGCCCGCATCGCGCCGAGCGACACCGAGAGCGACTCGGCGTTGAGGTCGGGCGTGCGCAGGACCTGGTCCCTTCGGAACGTGACGGTCGGCGTCGTCGTCGTGAGGCCCAGCTCGAACCGGGCGGCGTACTTGGCGACGCTCATGCTGCCGTTGAGCTCGACTTGGAGGTACTGCGTGCGAAGAGGAGGACGAGTCAGCTCGAGACCATCGGGCGGGCGAGGAGCAGAGAGAGAGAGAGAGAGAGGGAGGGACGCACCCGTTGCGCAAAGTCGACGAGCGGGATCGTCTCGATGCCGGGCCCGCTCTCGCACCAGTAGACGATGGCACCGTCCTTGTAGCAGAAAGGTCGAAACTGGCGCCCAAAGATGGCGAGCGGGTGCGCGAGGAAGGTGCGCACGCGCTCGCGGAACGTGTCGTCGGCCGACGTGCTGCGGCCGTCGAGAGGCGCACCGACTCGTCGCTCGAACTTGTCGTCGAACGTGATGCGGAAGAAGCGGTCCGAGCCGAAGCGGCGGTACAGGGCAGAGCCCATGCCGGCGGCAGGCGGCGACAGCTTGAAGTTGACCTTGTCCTTGTCGTCGACGAGGCTCCCCGAAAAGTGCACCGAGCCCTGCTGGAACGCCGCCTGGAGCTCGGCCTTGCTCTCGCAGTAGGGGATCTCGGTCCAGAGGCTCGGGTCGGGTCGTCGGACAGGGACGGTCGAGGGGAGGGCGGCGAGGTAGGCGTGCATCTGCTCGAGGTGCGGGTGCTCGACGCCGTCCTGGATGCGGTACGGGTACGACGGCCAGCTGATGGCGCCTTGCTGCGAACGCGCATCTTCGCCGTCAGCACGCAGTCGAACTGGGAGAGCGCAACGAAAGAGCTCGACAGGAGGAGGTGGACGTACAGGGACGCCGGCGTGAAGGTAGCGCGCGTGCTCGAACTGGTGCAGCCAGCTGCAGTACGGTGAGAGCTTGATGACGTGCGTCGGAGCGTGAACGGCGACGATACCTGTTGAGGTACGAGGGGTCAGCGAGGCGGCGCGGGAGCAGGCTGTGGAGGACAGGCGAGAGCGAGACGCACAGCCATCGGGCGACAAGGTCCAGCCTTCTCCTGCCGGCGACGAAGGCTTTGCTCGTGCTGTCGTTGCTGAAAGGCCCGCCGGTGCCGAATTGGCGAGCTTGTGCGCAGCGTCGGGCGAGAGGAGGTGGGGCCGAGCGGGCGAGGTGGTGGTTGCGGAGAGGAAAGGCGCGGTCGGCTTGTCGATCTTGGAGAGGGTGGCGGAGAGGTCGACGGCGCGAGGCCTGGCGGGCGTGCGAGGCGTGACCATGGCGAGGAGGAGGAGGACCCGACGCCGAGGAGGAACGACGCGAGCTGCGAGAGAACGACATCAGCTACGGTTGCGCCGGCGCGGGAGTGGTCCGAAAGCACCTCGAGTGATCTAGACGGGCGGGTAGCGGTTCTGTTGCTGTGCTAGCTGGCGAGTGCGGTGGTCGAGGAAGTTGTTGGAGGACGGAGGGGCCGCAGCCCGACCACGGCGGGGCCTTGTTGGGGCGCGGTCGGCGCGTGTAGGGTCGGCGATAGGTAACGAGTGTAGTGCAGCTCGCAGCAAGCAATCGGGAGGGCTCTGAGGAGAGAGAGACCTGGCCCGTCTTCATCTCGTCCTCGTCGACCTCCGACCACTCGCGCTCGACGACCATGCTCTCGAGGAAAGCTCTGCGCGGCTTGATCCGCTCCTACCATGCTGCCGCACCACCAGCACGCGCGACCCGCTCGTTCGCGTCGACCGTGCGCCGCCGCAACGTCGTCAACGAACTCGAGCAGAGGGGCATGCTCGCAGAGCTCACCAGGTCCGTCCAGTCTCCCTGTTTGCTCGTACAGAGGATCTTGCTGAACTCTATGCACGCCCACAGCCAGCGCGCGCGCCAGCACGTCGAGTCGCCGACGACCGTCTACCTCGGCGTCGACCCGTCGGCTCGCTCTCTTCATGTCGGCAACCTGCTCGCCCTCATCGGCCTGCTCCACTTCCGCCTCCAAGGTCACAACGCCGTCGCTCTCGTGCGTCTGCTCGTCCCCCTCCCACTCCCTCCTCCTCGTGCGGGTTCGCGCGCTGACCTCGTCCTCCTCCTCCTCGACTCGCTCCGCAGATTGGCGGCGCAACCGGCGCCATCGGCGACCCGTCCGGCCGCTCGACCGAGCGCAACGCCCTCTCACCCGACACGCTCGCCGCCAACGTCGAGGGCATCACCAAGCAGCTCACGGCCTTCCTCGACCGCGGCGTCGCGTTCGCCCAGTCGCGCACCCGGCCGCGCTTTGCCGCACCACAACCCGCCGAGGCGGAGGGCGGGAAGAGCGAGGGCTCGGTGCGCATCGTCAACAACCTCGACTGGACGGGCGGCATGAGCTTGCTCGAGTTCCTGAGCACCGTCGGCAAGATGGCGCGCGTGTCGACCATGCTCTCCCGAGAGAGGTGCGTCCCCTTCTCTCTCCCTCTCCTTCCGGCCGGGCCCTGACATTCTCTCCTACCCGCCCGCAGTGTCAAGTCGCGCCTCGACTCGTCATCGGGCATCTCGTTTACCGAGTTCTCGTACCAGCTCCTCCAGGCGCACGACTTTCTGCGGCTGCACCGCGACCTCGGGTGCACGATGCAGCTCGGCGGCTCGGACCAGCTCGGCAACATCGTCAGCGGCGTCGACCTGATTCGGCGCGCCAACTTTGTCGAGGCGGGCTTGGCGGGCGAGGGCGGCGAGGAGGCCAAGGACGACCCGGCGTTCGGGCTCACGTTCCCGCTGTTGACGACGGCGGCGGGCGACAAGTTTGGCAAGAGCGCGGGCAACGCCGTGTGGCTCGACCCGAGCATGACGTCGCCGTTCGACCTGTACCAGGTGCGTCCTCCCTCCCTCCTCGTCTCGTCCCCCTCCTTCGCGCTCGAGCCGGGCTGACTCGGCCTCGCCCTCCGCAGTTCTTCCTCCGCACGACCGACGACGAGGTCGACAAGTACCTGCGCATCTTCACCTTCATGCGCATCGGCGAGATCGAGGGCATCATGTACGACCACAAGGTGCGCTCGCTCCTCCCCTCGCTTCTCCCTGCTCGACGTCCTGACTGACCCCTCGTCCTGCAGGCCAACCCCAAGAACCGCATCGCGCAGAAGGTGCTCGCCTCTGAAGCTACCGAGCTCATCCACGGCTGTGCGTCCCCACCCTCCACACCTCTCCAGCGCCGCTCGAGCTGACCCTCTCCCCCTCGCCCGCCCGCAGCCGAAGGCCTCCGCCAAGCGCTCGCCGCGACCGACGTCTTCTACAGCGCGAGCCTGTCGTCGTCGAGTGTGACGGCCGACGTCGTCGCCGCGCTCGACGGCTCGCAGTCGGCGCTCGTGCCCATCCCGTCGCTCTTGACGCGCTTGCCCCGGGCGGCCTACGTCGGGCAGCAGCTCGAGAAGGTCGTGCTCGCGAGCGGGCTCCTGCCATCCAAGAGTGCGTCCCTCCTCCCCACTCACTCGCGCTGCGCCCTCGTCGTCGCCGTCGAGCCGAGCTGACGCACGCCCCGTGCGCCCGCAGCGAAAGCGCGCCAGGCGGTCGAGTCGGGCGGGCTGCAGGTCAACGGCGTGCGGGTCCCGACCAAGACGGCCAATGTTGTGCTGCGCCAGGAGGACCTGCTCGACGGGCGGCTCGTCGTGCTCAAGGCGGGCAAGCAGGGGCACAAGGCGGTGCTGCTCGAGTAGACGGGGGCGGTGTCGATGTTTCGTTTCGCACGCTCGGCTAGGACTCAGTGAGTGCATCATGAGCCTGTAGAGCCGGTACAGCAAGCACCGCGAGCGAGTGCGAGAGACTAGACGAGAGCGTCGACTTCATCAGCTCGTCGCTGCTCTCGCTCGTCCTCCTCACTCGCCCCGCTCATGCCGCCTCGAGCGCGCTCGGTGAGGGCTGCCTCGCAAGCCACAGCACCCGCCCAGGCCGGCACGCCCGAGCCCCGAGCCGCCTACGCCCCTCGCCCTCCCCCACCTCGCGCGCCCTTCTCCCTCGCCGGTACCGCGTCGCTCCCGCTCGGCGCCAGCAGCCAGCCGGGCTACTGCCTCTCGACCCCGCTCTTCTTCCTGTCGGACGCGTGGATCCCGCCCCTGCGCGCCGACGTCGACGCCCTCCTCGCCGCGTTCGCAGAGGGCTACCCGGCCGCGCCCAGGTACAGCCCCTGCGAGGTCATGCGGCGCCTGTGGGAAGGCTTGGGGTGGAAATGGGTCCACTTGCTCGGCGTGCCGCAGAACGGCGCCATGAGGGGGCCCTGGGGCGACTCGGTCGTGCGCGCGTTTCTCGGTGCGTCGCTCTCTCTCCCTCTCGCTCGCCCAGCACGCTTCGCCAATCGATGGCAAAAGCATACTGGTATTTTCGGGGATTTCGAGGGAGCGACCCGACTGACCCTCCTACGCCCCGCAGAGCACCTCAACCCGTCCGTGGCGCCGCTCCGTCAAGCCGCCGCCTTCCTCGCCCTCCACCTCTTCATCCTCACCCAGCCGGCGTCGATGCAGCACATCTTCGTCAAGATCGACCCAGGTGCGTCCCCTCTGAGCCTCCTTTCTCAAGTCGCTCGCTGACGGTTCGCACCCCCGCGCGCAGCCATGCTCGAGTACCTCCTCGCCCTCCCCTCTCAGCTCGCGCCCATCCTCGACTCGCCCCTCCGCGCCACAAGCGTCACCGAGCTCGACCCAGCCCTCAACGACGCCGCGCCCATCGCGCCCCTCTCCCCTCCCGCCTCTCACGACCTCTCGACCGCCCTGCACGCCCTCCTCACCACCTCGTCCTTCCACCTCGTCCCCTCGGAAACGTTCCTCCACCCGCCCGCGGCCGACGTCCCGCTCGTGCGCCTCGTGCCCAACCCGCGCTGGCTCCGCGCACGTGCGCAGCGCGCCCTCGCGCTCCTCGGCGCGGCCGACGAGGCGCGCGAGCTCCCGCTCGGGCGCGTCAGGCGCGAGGTGCTCGCTGTGCTGCGGCGCACGCGGAAGCGCGGCCGGCCTCCCGGGGGCGCCGACGCCGCCGATGACGACGAGGACGAGGACGAGGACGATGAGGACGAGGATGAGGAGGACGGCGGGAGCGAGGCGGGCGAGAAGGAGCGCGGCGCGAGCGACGAGGCGCAGAGCGAGGAGGACCGCCCCGTCATGGTCCCCGAGTGGGACGTCGACGCCCTCGCGCGCCTCGGCGCGACGTACCGCTCGGCCAAGCGCTTCCGCCCCGACGGCGACGTCGGCGAGCGCTCGGCGCTCCTCGACCCGGCCTTTGCCCTCCAGGCCGACGTCCTGCGTGAGGCCCAGGCGCGCACGCGCGAGGCCATGCGCGACGTTGCTGCGCGGGGGCTGCTCGGCGAGGAGGTCCCGGACGCAGAGGACGAGGAAGGGAGCGGGAGCGGGAGCCTGCTGCGGCTGCTCGACGGCGGCGGGGGCGAGGGCGGTGCGAGCGGCGACGAGGGGGAGGAGGGGGAGGACGAGATGGGTGCGGCGGCGGTGCGCGACTTTGCCGACTCGCTGAGGGGCCTGCTCGACGTGAGGGACAGGATGCGCAGACCTGCGTAGCTCGAGGTGCAAGCACGCTTTGCCTTTCGTCGAGCTTGATCAGAGCAGCTCTCTCGAGAAAGCCTCGCTGCGCAACGAGAGAAGATGCTAGAGAGTGTGCACTGCAAGCAGCGCGGATGCTACCGAAAGATGTCGTCGTCGCTGCCCGTCTCCATCGTCTCGTCGCCCTCGCCATCGAGCACGACCGTCTCGGTCTCGCGCCTCGCCCGTCCTGGCGCCGACGGCAACGGCGCGCCGTCGACGTCCTCCTCCTCTCCTGCTGCCGCCGGGACGGGCGCACCATCGACGTCCTCATCGAGCGGCGCGCCGTCTAGCTCGAGCTCGACCGGCGCGCCGTCGACGTCGTCCTCGTCCATCGTGCCGGCGCCCTCGACGGGTGCGCCGTCGACGTCGGCGTCGGCGTCGGGCCCGGGCTCGGCGGGCGCGAACGAGGCGGCCTTGAAGCTCGGCTTGAAGGCGCGAGAGGCCGGCTCGGCGGTCGTCGAGGCGGCGGCGGCGGCGGCGAGGTCGTCCGACGGTGCGGGTGCAGGTGCAGGCTCGTGAGCGAAGGCCGGCTCGGTGTGCATGAGGTCGTGTGTCGCGGGCGTGCTGTCGGCGAGCGGGAGGGCGGAAGAGGAGGGAGGGAGGACGTCGAGACCGGCGAGGCGGCGCTTGAAGTCGTCGATGATGGACGGCTCGAAGACGATCCAGTCGTTGGCCCAGACGTCGAGGACCTGTATCGAGAGGGCGTGAAGTTCGAGTCAGCGAGAGGGACAGGGAGAGCAGAGAGAGAGAGCGCGAGAAGAGGAGGAGGTCCGGGAGCGCACCTTCTCGACCAAGACCTTGAACTGCTCCGCCTTGAGCCGGCCTGGGAAGCTCAAGTAGATGTCGCCGAGGTGGTCGAACACGGCAGGGAGCTTGCGCTCGAAGATCGAGCGGTACGTCCACGCGTTCGGGACCGACGCGGCGCTGTTGTGCAGGATGTCGGAGACGAGGTGGAGCCGGGCGAGCTTGCGCGGGACGGGCGTCGTGTCGATCGTGAGCGAGCAGACGAGGAGGTCGGCGATCTGCGCGCACATGCATGGGCCCAGCATCAGCGCTGCTCGGGACGGGGAGCGCAGAAAGGGCGAGAGGAGGACGCACGTAGCTGGCGCAGTCGGCGTGCTCGAGGGCAAAGCTCATGCCCCTCGCGATCTTGTCCCTCGAGCTCGTGAGGCCTCGCAAGAGGCTGGTGAAGCGGCGCTCTGCGAGAGGGCCCAGGCGACCTTTGCCGACCCGGTCGTCCTCCGAGTACTCGCTCGAGTCGGACGAGTAGATCGACGCTCTGCCCTGCGCGCACACGAGCAGCGTCAGTAAAAGAGCGAGGGACAAAGGAGAGAGAGGAGCGGACGCACCTCGTCGTCAAAGCTGGCAACGAGAGGAGGCTCGTAGGCCGGGTCGACGAGCATGCGGAAGTAGTGGTAGCTCGGCAGCTGTTTCGCCAGAAGGGCACCATCAGGCCCGCACGACGACTCAGCTTAAGAAGGAAGAGCGATGGCGCACCTTGTCGTCCCTCAAGAAGGCGAACCGCGCATTGTCCCTCTCCTTGTCCTTGAGCACCTCCTCGAACTGCCGCCCGTTGTCGCGCACCCGCTTGGCAACGGCGACGAGGAACGGCTCGTCGACGCCGTCCCCGAGCTGGGGCCATGCGCGCGTGCGCTGCGGCGAGCGCGAGCGCGGGCGCGCACGCTTCGAGGCCGACGACGACGACGGGCCCGAGGCGGCTTTGGCGCGCAGGAACTCGTGCGGGTCGAGGTTGGGGCTGAGGGAGCGCGAGCGGGCGCGGTGAGACGAGCGGGCGTCGTAGTCGGGCTCTGTGTGCGAGGGTTATCAAGGCGAAGCAAGTCAGCCCCGTTCGACGAGGCGAACGCCGACTCGCGCGGCCGAGGAGAGCGCGACGCACCGTAGATGGCCGTCGCCGGGATGGGCACCGCCTTGCCCCACCCGATTTTGAGCGTGTTGCCGCCCCATTCGGCGCCGTCCATCTCCTTGGCGGCGCGCTCGGCGTCGGGCCGGCGCAGGAAGGCGACAAAGCCGCCGAGCTTGCGCCCGCCCATTGCGGCGAGCTGGCCCGAGTCGAGACGAGGCCACATGATCTGCACGAGGAGCTGAGCGTCAGTGCGAGGCTCGAGGGAAGAAGAGGGGAAGTGGGCGAGAGTGTGAGCGACGCACCTTGACGCTGCCGACGGGCCCGAACTGGGCGAACAGCTTGCCGAACGACTGCTCGGTGACGTTGGTCGGCAGGCCGCCGACGTGCAGATTGGTCGTGAGCGGGTCGCCGACGTCGTACGAGCCGGTCAGGACGGGTGCGTGCTCGCGAGCTGCGTGCCAGGAGCTGGGCGTCAGGACGGTCGGGGCGCGAGGGGGCAGGAGGCTCGAGCGCACCTGCGAGGGCCGTGACAGAAGAGCCGACTGCGTGAGGAGAGGAGTCAGTCGAGGGAACGCGGGGACGGGGCGAGGAGGGAGAGAAGACGCACCTCGTCCCGCCGCCTGCTTGAGGCGCTCCTCCCTTGCCGCCTGGTCCCTGCCGATGCCGCACGCGCCGAACGAGAATGAGGATGAAGGAGGAGGCGACGCAAAGTCAATGACCGACTCGAGGAGGAAGACGGCCGCCGTCCCTTGGCGAACGAAACCGCGAGGAGGAGGACGAGCGAAGAGGGAAAGGGGAAGGACCTCTTGAGCTGCTCGAGGAACGTGTCGCCGGCGCGCTTCTTGCGCCCAGGTACAACGGGTGCTTGTGCCTGCGACTGTGCAAAAGCGAAGGCGACAAGAGTCAGGCTCAGGGCGTGCTGAGGACGGGCTCGAGGACAGCGAAATCGAGACGCACCTCGTCGTCGTCGGCCATGAGGGACGCCGCCGTCGCCCTCGGCTGGTTCTTGGGCACGAACGCCGCCGCCTGCGGCTGCAGAGCCGTCCTCGAGCCGCTCTCCGGCGGCGCAGGTGCTGGTGCGGGTGCCGGTGCCGGCGGCGGAGGAGGTTGCGGCCGCCCCGCGAGCGGGTCGTACTTCTCGTCGCCGCCCGCGCGCACAAAGCCCTTGCCCTTACTCCTCCCTGCGCCGCCCATGCGCGCGCGCCCGCCCCTGCTCGGCCCAACCTCCTCGTCGCCGCCAAAGGCCTCGACGAACTCGTCGTACGCGCGCGCGGCGTCGTCCTTGGCCGCCTTCTCGCGCTGCTGCTCGGCCTCGCGCTCGAGCTCAAACTTGGACTTGCGCGTCGTGCCGGCGAAGCGCGCGACCTTGTTGGCGGCGACGCTGGGCGCGGCCTGCCAGGGGCCGGGGCGGTCGTCCGAGGCGTCGGTGAGGGCGAGGCGGTGACGGGGGTCCATGGCTGGTGGGCTGGAGTGGACCCTGCTGCTTGCGCGCGTGCTCTAGCCGGCGGGAGGCGGGCGAGGCGAGCGAGCTGATGAGGACCAGGACGAGACCGGCCGCCGAGCGGGGCGAGGCAACCAAGCCCGCTCAACTCGCTCAGACTACAGCGCTCGCAATGCAGCAGCTCTCGAGAGTATGTAGCAAGCACGCTGGCGAAGCGCCAGACTCGAGCGCGCACTTGCCGGGCTCGCGCTTTCTCGTGCTTCTTCGAGGAGCTCGCGCTCACGCTGCTGCAGGACTCGTCGCAAAGGGTATGATACAGTCGCGAGCTGCTCTACGCAAGCCACAGCAGCACACGGACGCTCAGTCCATGCGCGCCTTGAGCCACCGCTTCGTGACCTTGTCCTGCGAGCGGACGAGCCGTGCGTCAGCAAACCCTCCGCTGCAAGCGCATGCTCTCGACAAGTCGAGAGCGAGAGCGAGGGAACAAGGGAGAGGGAGCGACGCACCTTCTCGATGATCCAAACGACGGCGCCCCAGCCCGAGTAGGCGTCGCGGTCGACGGCGTTGAGGAGCGTCTGGCTCACCGTCTCGAACAGGTCCTCGGGCTCGAGGTCGGGCTCCCACAGCGACTCGGCCATGCCGAACAGCTTTTCGGACGCCGTGCCCGAGACGACAAAGTCCTGCGGGCGTTGGGCGGGAGGAGGGCGAGGAGGGAGTGGGCGAGGAGGATCGGGAGGGGGAGAGAATGAGGAGACGAGGTCAGCGACTGGGCGGGCGGGAGGAGAGGAGCGAGTGAGCGACGCGCCTTTGCAAAGTTGATGCAGCCGATTAGGTCGGTCGCGGCGATGAACGGCTCGTCCTTGCTGTTGAGTCCTGCGAGCGAGAGAGGGCCGCGCAAGCCGAAGGTGTCAGCGTCGCCCTTCTCTCGCCTCTCCGCGCCGAGGCCAAAGGAGAGCAGGGAGGGACGAGACGCACCTGCAACGACGGGCTCGACAAAGTACGGGCCAAAGCGGCGCTCGTACAGGGTGCTCGACACGAGGTGGCAGAACGTCTCTGGCTCGATCGTGCGCTCCTCCTTCATGCCGTACAGGTTGACGCGCTGCCGGAGCTTGTCGCGCACCGTGATCGTGTCGGACGCAAGGCCGGGCAGGCCAAAGTAGGTGCGGTCGGTCGCGGCGAAGACCTGCGAGCGCGAGAGAGAGGCCGGGGTCAGCGGGAGGTGGGGAGGACGACGAGCGAGAAGGAGGGAGTGAGGGCGCACCTTCTCAAAGTTGCACGCGACGGTGAGGGCCTGGTTGCCGAGGCGCAGGTCGCACGCGATGGCGACGCAGCCCTTGCCGACCATGGCGATGCAAGAGCCCTGTGGAGGAGCGAGAGGTCAGCACGCTCCAGGCTGAGCGATGGGGAGAAGGGGACGCACGCCGTTGAGCTCCATGATGCTCTGCGAGAGTGCATGGCGCGCACAGAGGTGGGATGGGTCAGCCAAGGCGAGCGAGAGATGGTGACGAGGAGAGGAGGAGGGGACGGACCATCTTGGGCGGAACGAGGTGAGGGGGGACTGTCGAGCAAAGGCGGGCGGTGTGGAGTGCAGCAGTAGTGCTCTGTGCGAGTCTGTCGAGGTCGGGAGCGAGAGGCGGACGACGACCCCGCCGGCTGGTCCTCCTCGACCGACGACCACACGCTGACGACGACTCGACTCGCTCAGTCAGGCTTGCTGGCTAGCTAGCTGGCACCGCATAGTGCTCTCGGCCCGTCCTGTGCTGTAGCAGCGCTCCCCCAAGGCGTTCCCTCACGCTGAGTGTGCTACTGCTCCCAGCTCGCTCGCTCTCGACTCTGTTCTCGCGCTTTCGCTCGGCAAGGACGGGTACTCAAAGGTATTTCATTCGCGGCGCAGGCGGTATGTACAGAACTTGGTGCTCGGCCGCGCTTCAGACTCGTCGCTCGCTCACGCCGACTTGGTGCCGGCCGTCGCCGCATCCGCCGACGCCGCGTGCCCGCTCTCGCGCACGTCCTCGGCAACCTTCTTGTCGTCCTTGGCGGCCGCAGCAGGCGTCGGCTTGTCGCCATCGGCCGGCTTGGAGAAGGCGCCGTCGTCGTGCGACGCGTCGTACTGGCGGCGCTTCTCGGCGAGCTCGCCCGTGTCGCGCTCGTGCCCCTGCTGGACGAGCTCCGGGTTGTGCGTGAGCTACTCGGCGGGACAAGGACGATGAGTCAGCTCGTGCTTCTCGGCTAAGGAGGGCAAGAGGAGGAGGAGCGACGCACCTTGCCCTTGATCTTCTCCTCCATGGCCTTGAGGCGGTCCGGAAGCCCGCCGCCGCTCGGCGCCTGCGGGCCGTACCCGAGCTTGCCCGCGTGCTCGCCGTGGTACTCGCCGTCGTCCGGCTTGGCCGCCGCCGCGTCGGGCGCAGCACCGTCGGTCGTCGAGGTCGCTGCCGGCTCGGCGTGCGAGTCGGTCTTGTTCAGCGACGGGGTGCGCTCGGCGTTGGCGGGCGGGGCGTCGACGGTCGTCGACGGGGCGGCGGTGCTCGAGCTGGTGCGCGACGTCGTCGGCTCGGCGGCGGCCGGGGTGACGGGCTCCTTGGCGGCGACGGCGGCCGGCTCGTGGTGGTGGGAGACGTGCTCCTTGGGCGTGACGGCCGCGGCGGCGCCGGTCTCGTGGTGGTGCGACGTGGTCGAGTTGAGCGGCGCAGCGTCGCCGTTGTCGCGCTGCCACTGGTGGTGCTCGTCGGCGGGAGAGTAGGACCTGCGGCGGGGACGAGCGGAGAGGGTCAGTGCGCGCTCGGCTCGTCGTCTCGAGTGCGGCTTGTGAGCGCACATGATCTAGTTCGTGGAGAATGTGCTTGTGGTGAGAGAGGAGGAGAGGGAAAGCCGGTGCCCGCCCAAACTTGTCACGAGAGAGCTCCCTCCCGCTCGACAGGCGTCATCCGAGGCCGACCCCGCCTGTCGTTCCTTCCCGACCCT
>Ga0308169_10003459_pt1 | contig 15426 bp, 17 predicted proteins | sample PhyBR1_2_FD_202139 | JGI IMG/M metagenome (GOLD analysis project Ga0308169, IMG submission 202139) | Phyllosphere microbial communities from UC Gill Tract Community Farm, Albany, California, United States - DLSLSB.R1 | ecosystem: Host-associated > Plants > Phyllosphere > Unclassified | place... | reverse complement strand
CACCTTGTCTTCCATGACTTGGACGACCCGCCCACGCACCTCTTCCAGCTGTTTCACCAACTCGCCATTCTCCTCCTGTAGGGCTTGTCTCTTCTTCTCCGCCGCGTCGGCTCGTTTCGTCGCTACGTCGAGTTTGGCCGCGGTGCTCTCGGCCTCGTTCTTCGCTCTGCTCAAGTCTTCGTTCAGGCTCGTATGTCTCGCGGACGATGTGGAGTGCTCCGACTGCAATTTGTCGTGCGCCTCCTGCAGTGTCGTGTGCGCAGCCCGGAGCTCGTCTAGTGCTGTCGTCTTGGCACCGTGTTCCTTCGACACATCATCATGCGTCATCTGCAGGTCGTTGAGTCGGTTCGTGCCGTCCTCGATAGCACTCTTCGCGTCTTCCAGCTGCTTTTGCGTCGATGCCAAAGTGCCCTGGAGCTCGGTGTTGTTCTGCGCATGAGCGAACCACCCATACTGCTGTGTAACTTGCACTCACCGACCGCAATCTCCCCAACTCCGCCTCCAAACCCCCTTCTCGCTGTCTACTCCGCTCCAGTCCCTTGTCCAGCTCCTCCACCTTCTCTTGCAGCTTCTTTCCCGCCTCCTCGTTCTCTGCCTGCAGGCGGTCCACTTCTCCTTCCAGCCTCTCATTCTCGGAGCGTTTCTTCTCTGCCTGCGCCTGCAGGTCCGCGACGTCCTTCTCCAGGCCCCCAACCCGCTCCGCGCGACGCGACGTTTCCTCGAGCCGCGCCTCCAGATCCGCCTTATCGGCTTCCAGTTTGCTGATCAACGCTCTTCCCTCTGCCAACAAACCCGACTCCGCCTTGGCCGCGTTGAGCGAGGTCGTCAGGGCTGCAACTTGATTTTGCAGGTCCGTCCGTTCGGCGATGAGGAGCGAGACCGTCTCTTGAAGGTTCGTGATAGTTGCGGAGTCGACAACGAGCGAGGCGGGTGCAGGAGGAATCGGGGACGGATGGGGCTGTTCCGACTCGGGCAGGACAGCGGTGGATAGTTGCGCTGTGCTGTCATCGTTGACAACGGCTGATGACTGCTCTGCCGGCGCGTCTGCTGGTCTGCTATCCTGGGCATCGGCCTCCGCTGTCGTGTCCGCCTCCTTTCCTGCCTCCGCCTCCGCCTCAGCTTCAGCCTCAGCAGCCGCCGCAGCGGCCTTGGCCTTCTGCTTCTTCTTCTTCTTGCTGCTCTTCGATTCCGCCGGACCGCTTTCTTCTGCTTCCTTGTCTGGGGTGTCGTCCGCATTAACTGGACCGGCGACTGGCTCATCCTCTACCTTCCCGTCGGTCGACTTTGGTTCCTCCGCTGCAGTCGGTCCCACGCTCTCTTCGACCCTCGCCTCGTCCTCTGTGTCCCCCTTGTGCTCGTCCCCATTCGCTGCTGCAGCATCCCCTTGTTTAACCTGGGCTTCGGTCTGCTCCATCCGCTCATCTCCCGCGACCACCCCGTCCGCCGGCTTCTCCGACTTGTCCTCGTTCTGAATCCCGGCACTCGCTTGCACTGCGCCCGACTCCCCTACCGCAGCCTTGATCTCCTCCCTGACCCCCTCATCCAAACTCAAACTCGTGCGTTGGCTAGGCACATCAGACACCACACTCGGCGTGACGCTGCTGCCTCCCGCGCCCGAAGCGGCAGCTTTGGCCTGGTCGGCTTTACGCCTCTGGGCAAGCTGCAACGTCAGCTCGATGCCGGCCGGGAGAGTTGGACAACTTGCCAGCTTCTTCGCACGGGCGGCTTTGGCTTTTCGCTCGGCGTCTTTATCCGCGTCCGACATGCTTGTGCAACGCCTGGGAAGCTGCGATGCAGTGGGAGGTACGTGTGTGTGATTGGTAGGTTGCCGAAATCGCAATGACAAGCTGGCGAGGGACGCGTTAAGAGGGAGGTCGATCAACGCCACGTGGCGTTCCGCAAAGACGCTCAGGTTTCCCGCAGTCCAGTCCTCTCTTTCAACCACAAAGCGCCATCGTGCATTCAAGCACGCCCATAACAAGAGGACGAGGGATCCAGCGAGCGGAACTGCGCCGCTCCTTATGGTTTGAAGCAAACTGAACGAACATCCCCCTTGCTGCTTGGCAGACGGTGAACATGTCACATATGCCTATGAATGGACGAGAGTGCCGACTCTTGCCAAAAAAGTAGCCATCTAAGCCCTCTCCTTTCGCTTCTTCTTCTTTTGGCCGTCTACTGCATACTTGCCAGTCTTCTGCTCATCAGTCACCGTGCTTCCAAACCTGATTCTGCAACACGCACCTTGGCAATGACTCTATCCAAAGCTCGCCTAACAGCGCTGTTCTCGGGGAAACTCTTCGGGTCAAAGTACGTCGGTGCGTACTCGAGCAGCCATTCTGGTCGCACCTCCGTCACCGTCCTGATAAACTGCTCGTCAGCGCTCAACTCTTGGTACACCGCTCGTCGACTTACGTTTGCCGTTGTAAGGACAAACTCGTTGTACAGCACCCATTCCGGGGTGGTATCCAGCCCGCAGCTCAAGTGTAGCCTGACGACCTGGTTATCCTTGATCGTCATGTAGCTACCCTTCTCGCCCTCCTTGTGCGCAACCTGCATAAAAAACCCGCACGTCAAAGCCTGTCGGATGTTGTTCCAGTAGTTCTTGTCGTCGAATGCGGTCGACACGAGCTCGAGGTCAAACTTCTCCATATTCCGCTTGAGCTGCATTCGAACGTTGTCTGCCTGTGAGAGCGACCGGAAGTTGAGGTAGTTCTGCCAGCACCAGTTCTTTGCGTCGTGCTCGTTTGTCTTGTACGCGTGGTACACGTTGAGCATGGTGAGGTGGTCGCCGTCCGGATGGGTGAATTGCGCCTTGGCGAGATCGGCCTCCTTCTTTGCGTTGGCGGGCCGCATGAACACGTTCGGGACAGAGAGCATGGCGGTGAGAGAGAGCATTTCGTTCGAGCAGCCGAACTCGGGCGAGACGATGAGCATCTTGGCCAGCTGCGGATCGAGCGGGAATTCGGCCATGATCTCGCCGAGGGGAGTGAGGTTGCCTTCATCGTCGAGCGCAGCGAGGTAGTGCAGCAGCTCCAGGGCTCGCATGATGGTCTCAGGCGCGGGCGCGTCTGGCGTAAGCGGCTTGTAGCACCGCAACATATCACACTCACCCATGTAGTCGAAATGAACCAAATCCTTGATACCCAGCTTGATCAACTCCAGCACTGTGTTGGCCAAATTACTCCTCAAGATCTCCGGGTGCGTCTGCTCCTCCAGCTCCTTGACGAAGTCTTTCTCCGTGTAAAGCCTGAAACATTTGCCTGGGCGTGTACGACCTGCACGACCCGCCCGTTGCATTGCCGACGCTTTCGAGATGGGAGAGACAAGCAGCGACTCGACTCGGATTCGCGGGTTGTACACCTTTTGCTTGCAGAAGCCCGGATCAACGACATAGACGATACCGTCAATCGTGAGCGAGGTCTCAGCGATGTTTGTCGAGACGACCACTTTTCGTCCTGGGTGTTCGCCCTTGCTAGGTGGTGGCGGGTCGAAGATGCGTTGTTGCTGCTGAGGGGGAAGTGACGAGTATAGCGGTAAGACGAGCAACGGCCCGGCCATGTTCTTATTGGCTAACTCTTCCCCTTCTGCCCTAATCTTCCTGCAAGCATCTTCAATCTCCTCCTCACCCGTCAAAAAGAGTAGAACGTCACCCTCATCCTCCGCCTGATGGATGAACAGCACCGTCCGGATCGCCGCCTCCACGTAGTCCGTCTCGGGCTCCTGCGTGAAGAAGGTCTCGACCGGGAAGGTTCGTCCAGACACCTTGACGACCGGTGCGCGCCCCGACGGCGTGCCTTCGCCGAAGTACCGCGAGAACTTGTCGACATCGAGCGTGGCTGACATGACGATGATTTTGAGGTCCGGTCGGTTCTTCGCGATCTGTCGTCAGCGACGCCAACTTCTGACCGCCCCGTCAGCCTGTGCAAAACTCACGTCCTTCAGCAGACCCATGAGAATGTCCGTCGCCAGCGTCCTCTCGTGCGCCTCATCCAAAATGATCGTCGAGTACCTCTCCAGCTTCGGGTCGTTCATCGCCTCCCGCAACAGCATACCATCTGTCATATATTTCAAGAAGGTCGTGCCCGGCTCCGTCATATCCTCAAATCGGATCGAGTATCCCACCTGCTTGCCGAGCTGCACATCCATCTCGTCCGCCACACGCTTCGCGACTGACATAGCGGCCACTCGTCGGGGTTGCGTACACGCCACCATCTTGCCCCTCTGATTCGGCAGGTCCGAGTAACAGACGAATTGTGGGATCTGCGTCGTCTTTCCCGATCCAGTCTGACCCTCCATCACCGTGATCTGATTCTTCGAAAAGATGTCGAGGAACTCTTGCATCTTCTGGTAGACGGGCAAATTCTTTCGACCCGCGAGGATTTTCTTGTAGTTGGCCGAGAAGGGAGCAAGACCCTTGAACGGGTTGACCTCGCCGTCCTGGTGTCAAGACAATCCAAACCGAAGGATAAAACCCACTCACCATAATGTTCTTGGCCTGCTCAACGGAAACCCGGCGGGGCACAAGCCCAGCCAGGGGGTTCTTGACGTCCGAGGCGACACCGTTCGTTCCGGTCGCCATGGTCGAGGAAGCAGCGGGATTGCGATGAGCGAGGTAAGGGTTGTCTATCGGAGTCGAGGGACCTGCTTCGGCTGAGGGAGTGGAGGTCTTTGATCGCTTGGAGGGTGGTTCAGCCATGACTTGTGACGAGGATAGAATGGTGGAAGGGAGGAGGGTTGGATCATTTTGAAACGTTGAGCGGCAAAAGTCAACACGGAACCATTCCTCGCCACTGCAGGCGGACATCGCCGAAATCGCGCGTGGCAGCCAAGCGACAGATTCAAGCCACAATCCATGCAAGACACTATGCATGACCGCATTCTTGGACTCGGACGTAAACGTGCATGCCGCCTCATGTTCAAATCTCGCCCTCCTCCACATCATCATGTTTCCCCACATCCAACGAATGACGAGGACGCTTCAAGTTAGCTCTGGAAGCCGCGCCCGCCGCACTCACCTTTCGGTCCCGCTCGTCTCGCTCCGGGCTGAACCTCCTCTCCTTTCTCTCCAATCTCTCCGGCCTTCGGTCCCTGCTTCGTTCCCTGCTCCTCGTACGACGCCTCTCACGCCTGTCGTCGTCCACATCCATCCTGTGACTATCGCGACGACTGCTGGAAGATGCTTCAGTATCGGCAAGCTTCTCCTTGAGTCGTCGGATGTGCTTCTCATACGCCGCCTTGCGATCCTCTTCGTCGACGACGTCACCATATTCAGGCAGATCCTTCATGAGAGGCACAGCCTGCAGTCAGCGGTGCAGCTTGCTCTGCGCTTACCTCTTCATAGGCTGTATCTACACGGATGCCTGAGACCTTCTTGAGCGCATATCTCAGGTCCTCCATGCGATGGCGTCTCTTTCGTTCTGCGCGGCGGGCCTCATCGGCGGCTTGCTGGACCAGTCGCTCGTGTATCAAGTCGTACGCCGCCTTGCGCAGCTTCGCGTCGACCTGGGTGTCCAAACTGGCCTCTTTCACCAAACTCTCGAATTGTTCGAACGTCGTGTCTACTTTGACCTCCCCCGCGATCCCCTTCTCCAGCTTCGCCGCCGCCCGATCAACCTCCTCATCCAAGTCATCGACCGCGTCCATCCAAAGGTCCATCGCTGACGAGCCTGGCAGACCCAACATTGCCTTGTATCGCTCGTCCGACTTGATCTTCGGCAGGGTGTCCTTCCACTTGCTGTTCCGCTTGAGCTCGCCCTTCACTTCCAGCTCGCTGAGCAACGCCTTGAACCCATCCCGGGCCTTTCTCGCGCGTCGCACCTGCTCTTGACGATATCGCTTGACCTCCTGCTCGTGCTCCTGCTCGAGCTGGCGCATGTAGTCGTCGAAAACTGACAACATGTCGACCGATTCGATCTGAGCAAGCTCGCGATTCTCCTTGAACGCTGGCGCGGCGAGGATGAGGTTGTGGGCCGCACGCCAGGTTGTTGCGACGGTGATCTCGAGATCGCGCACAAGATCCGTTAGGGCGGAGATATTTCGCTCGCGTTGCTCCTTCTCGGTCTCCTCCTCTTTACGTCGCAGATCCGACACGTACTCCTCTAAAATCATGCGTCGTTCGTCCGGACGAGTGTCACGCCAAAGCCGATCTCGCGAAAAGACCATGTCGGCGGTTTTGATCGTGGAGTAGGGCTTGATGTAGCCAGACTGGGTAAAGAGCTTTAGCAGCGCGGGTCGGGCTTTGGCGATGCGCGCATCCTTTGCTGCTCGTTTCTCCGCGACGAGAGCGGAGGTGTACTGTTGTCAGTGCCATCTGACACTCAAAACGTACCTTTTCAAACGCTGCCCGCTTTTCCGACAGCGTTGTTAAGGACTTGTACAGTGGGTCCATGATGATCTTTCGCATAGTCTGGTCCCACGTCCACGTATCATCGATGCGTTCTCTCTTAAGCAGGTACATGAAGCCCGCTTCGGCTTTTTCGAAAGTCGGGAAACCGCCAACGGGATAGGTGATCACTTCAAGCTCTTCAGGCGTGTCGGAACGAGCGTCAGGTGACAGCGACCGGTATCTTTCCAGAGCGTTCCGATCATTCGCCTCCAGTCCTGGCGAGATGCCTCGTGGAGGAGTTGGTCTGGCATCAGCGATTATATCCCCCGACGACCTGAGACGGCTCACGAGGACAATCCCAGTCCGATACGGCGCTGCCTTTCCGCTCGGTACGCCTCCTCCGCCTCGACCTTGCGCTGTAGTTCCTCTAGCTCTGGCGGCATATCCCACTTCGTGTCCTTGGTGACTTTGTGGACGTAGTAGGGTCGGCCCTTGGAGACATATTGCTTCCAGTCGGTCTTGGCCATGGCCTTTTCGAACGGCGTCTTGAGTTCGTCGGGCTTCTCCCAGACGGATTGTTTAGTGACATTGTGAGACCAGTACGGTCGGCCTTCCGAATTCTTGTACTCTGACCAGTTCGAAGCAGCTGGCGATGCAGACATGACGGCAAGATACACAGTGAATAGTCAATGCAATCAGGTGAAAGCAATCCCAGCTTGCTTGCCTATAAGGGCGGCGATCGCCGATTTGGGCTTCTACATCCCGCCTCTTGTTCTCCTGGGGCATCCACATGAAAGGTTATCGCTGCTGCCCGCATGCTGGAAGTCGGTGTGGCCACGGGCGAGTGTCATTGTCACTGCACAAGTCTTCACCGAATGGTAGTTCAGTTCAACCGTGTCAGCCGATCCCATACGACCGGTGTGATTCGACGCTTCGCCCTCCCATTCATTGGGCGCTCACATTGCCCACGGCGCCCGCGAAGACATGAAGTTTCGATATCCATGCACGCAGACTTCTCAGCCTGACTCTCGACTTTCCGTCTTCCCGATCGTCCTTTCCGAGCCGGTCCCTGTCTTCTCAAACGCGTGACAACGCGTGACAAGGCGCTTCGACAAGGGAGGCAAAGCGGGGATCCGGCCAGGCGGGATCCCGGTCAATGTTATGGTCTCGATCCCCTCGCGCGCTGACCCGCTTCTTAGATCAGGTTCACCTCCAGGGCAAGGCCTGGACTGCCATTTGAATGCGAGCCTTGCGACTGCAAGCTGTGTGCTTTTCCCAATCCGCCGCCACAAGACGACCCTACGATACAATAGGGCGTTTCAGCTTGGTTGCACTGGCTGTGTTTAGCCCGTCCTCCCCTTTGTCTAGATCCCTCCAAGCTCCAACGAGGACAGTCATAAATCACCCTATCTCCTCACTCTAAAGAGCCTCAGCCTTCGGCCTACTGTCTGACAATCCGTTGCTCACACCTGGTGAGCGTAATTGCTTGTGGCCGCGACTCCGCTGACTCGCAGGTGTCAGCAAGCCACGTCCCGAACAACCTACCTTGAGTCAACGACTGGAGCAACGCAACGCATCGTCCCTCCCGCTTCATCATGCCGGTGCAATCAAGTCTCAGGCTAGCACCCCTGTTCGAAGCTTCTGGCTACAGCTCGGGCCTCGTTGGGGAAGAAGATGAAGTCCGAAACGCGCAAGCTGATCCGGAATTTGACTTGCGTCGAAAAGCGAAAGGGTGGACACTGTTCGAAAGCTTCTTCGATCACCACATGACCTCGAATCCGGACGCTCCTTTCCCCGGCGCCCCGGATGCAGCCAAAGAGTACCTGTCGCCAAACTTTCCGCAGCTCGATTACGCTTCCTTGTCGCTTTTCTGTCGGTACTACGCTTGCACCGGTCAAGGCGTTCTCACCGACAAGCCTACGGTCACCAGCTGTCTCAGCGTCTTCCAAAGCCTGTGGGATCATCTGCAGGAAAAGACTGGGCACCAGTACGAGGCCAGCCTCCGGGGAAACGTCCGCTACTATGTCAGAACGGAACTCACGATCGACCCCGGTATCGAGGACATCGTCCTCGCAAGGCATTTCACGGATATCGATGGTCTCGAAGAGATGGCCTGGGTGTTGTTTGACCCGGAGTGCAGGATTTCCGGCCTACGCCAACGCGTGCAGATGCTCTTCTGGCTCGCAATCACGATGCAAACCGGCGCGCGGGTGGGAACATTCTTCCCGACTGACCGCCACGAAGGCAACGGGCTGAGATACGGCCATCTCCGACTCTCGATTGACGCAAAGGGCGTGCATCTGCACATCACTCCGCCTAACGGCAAAACTTTGATCGCCAAGACGACTACCTTTCATTGTGATGCGCAGGAACGCTTGTGGTGTTGCCCGATCTTCTGGATCCTCGTACTCGCTATCAACGACAACGCATTGCCCCGAAATGTCACTGCCGAAGCTATTCTGGAGGGCAAGATGCGGGAGGACGGAGGTCCTGTTCATTACGATTTCCAACAGCAGGATATGCACGTCTGTCGCCAGACCTTCGACGCGACTTCGCGGACCTGGACTACTACCAGGATCCGTGACATCCTCGAAGAGCTCTCGTTCCTCGCAGGTTTCCAGGCGCCGCTCACCCCGCATGACATCAGGCGATCTGTGGCTATAATGCAGCTCTTGGCAGGTGTGTGATCCCGGCCTTCGGTCTTAGTCACGCTGAATTTAGGCGGCGGCTTCAACGGAGCGGCTCTTCGCCTCGGACACGAGATTGGGGACAAGGTCACTCGGCTCTACCTGACCAACCTGATGTAAGTCCAAACACGCATGATACACACGCTGACTCTGCAGCGGGGATGTCAAAGGCGCGCTCTACGACGAGGAGGAGTTGAACCCCGAGGCGGTACGCCAGATTCTCCTCAGCCACCCGAATCGTCTGCACGCGTACAATGGCCGCCGCCAATACAACATCGGTCCTGATGGGCGAAGGCGATGCATGGATGACCCTCATGGTATGTCTCTTCGCGAGGCACCGGCGCTCATTTGCAGTGCGTGCGGCCGGAGACGAGTACGAGCTACAGAAGGCGGCCTTCACGAACGATGGCACGACGCCCATCGCCGAATTGAGCGCAGAACAACGCCAAAAGCTTAACCGCCTCTACCACAAGTACGGAAACGAGTTCCAACGGGCGCTTCATGAGCAAATTTGTTCTCGGTACGGTCTCGCCGGTGACCAAGTCACCGACGATATGCGTACTGGACAACCGGCACCGCCCGAGAATGCCGAGGATTTTGATTACGACTTGCTGCACATGGAACACGTAAGTCGCTATGTCTGCTTACGGGTGTGCACAGCTGACCTGGCAGGTACTGGCTACCGAGGAATTCGAGCTGCCTGACGTCGACGTGGAGGATTTGGCGCGCACGGCACCTCCGTCCCCTCAGGACCGCGTTTCCGCTGCGCCGACTTTCGAGCGCTCGTCGGGTCCCGCTTCGATCACAGCAACATTCGGGTCGGCGCCCCCGCTTATGATCTTCGAAACGCCTTTTTCCATCCTCCGAGATCTCGCATTCGCGAAGAACAGAAATCAGGCACCTCTCGCGCTCAGACGCTTCCTCGAAGGACCGAAAACTCAGGCAGGCAATGCGGTTTATTTCCCTGGTTTCGCGCCTGGCCTTGGCAATGTGTGCCCGACCTGCAATCAGCCTTTGACCGACGCGACGGACGTCACCGCCTCCGGGGTCCTGGATCAAGATCTGCACCGTGCTGCGGCGAATCACCTCGTCAAGTGTCCGGTCGAACACCAACGAACGCTCGCCCAACAACGTAATCTGAAGAAATATCCTTCATGGACCATGGACTGGACCAAAGACCATTCCACTTCGATCGACCGCACTACGGTCATCGATTGCGTGTCCAACCTTCTTTCACGCTTCGCTCGCATCGGGAAGCCGAGAGGAGAGACATCGGTGGAGCCCATCGTGTGCAAGCAGTGTCTGTCCAACAACCCGAACGACACGGCTGGCGCTACCATTTGGACCATGGGGATGGCTTATACCCATTACCTTCTCAAGCACGAGGTTTTTCTGCCCGAACCTGCATGGTCTAAGAGCAAACATGGTCTGGATATCTGGAATGAGGAGATCAAGTTCCCGGCTGTCCTCGACTTCTCCACCAGAGAGGTCATTACCGATCCGACCGAGGTCGAAGAGTACAGTATGAAGCTGTACCATCAGCGGATCGAGTCAACCAGAGACAACGTCGAGGTGTATGGCGTTAATCCCCTTCTCCGATTGGAACGTGACGATCTCCCCGACGACCGGCGGCACACGGCACGATCCGACACGAAGTACCTGCTTGTCCGAGACCGAGGCCGCCATCCTACGCAACTCGGTCTCTGCTTCATGTGCGTCAACGATCCGCGCAAGTCCTGGACCGATCGCATGCGCTTGCACACGGACGCATCGAACATGTCTATCCACGTCGCGAACTGCATCCGCGGCGAGTTCCAGACGATCGAACACCGTTACGCCAAGATAATGGAAGTCGATCGTGGGGCGATCCTCACGAGAGGGCATGCTGCAGGGAGGCGTGTCAGGACACGCGCCGATCTGTGTCCCCATCCGCTGTTTGACGATGAGCAGCGTCTTCGTTGTCCCGACGTCGTCTGCCTCAAGAACCGTCGAACATTCGACACGCGCTTGAAACTCTGCGGCCATATAGTCGCGGTTCATCACGTGCGGCTCGATCTGCACGGCATTGACGACTACAACAAACTGAGAGGAGGCGCATCGAGCGCCTACGACCGCACTTGTCTTTCCGACCTGGTCCCAAAGAGCGAAGGGGAACTCATTGATTGGGCGCGGGGGCGAAATAAAACATCTCAAGCAGCCTTCGAGAAGCGCCGCCTCAAAGCCTTGGCAGCGGCAGCCGCTGACAGCGACGCCGTCAACTCGGAGAGCAGCACCGCGCCAAAGAAACGCAGGGGTCGACCTGAAAAACAGCGTGACAGTCGCGACAAGATGCACAAGCCCAGTCAAGAGGGTCAAGGCGCCGCGGACAGCAGCATCGGTGGCTCTGAGGCCCATTCAGGCGGACGCGACGGCGCTTCCGCTGTGGGAGAATCTGGAGCGGACAGAAGCGGAAGCAGAGCCAGCAAGAAACAGAAACGGTCCGCGGCGAACGGAGAAGCCGGCGAAGTCGTTGGGGGCAGCGGTGGTTTTGGCGTTGGCACTTCGACGACCGGTCGAGGCGAACTAGGTGCACAAGACATGCAAGGCGGACGAGGCGATAGATGGGCCGCATGGGGGTTCATGGCAGACAAGAGCGGGAGCAGCCCCACGAAGAAGGGGAAGCAACGCGAAGTCGCGGACGAGGCTGGCGAGGCTACCGTTAGCGCGCAGGAGAGCAGCGTCAGCGGTTCGATACTTGCAGGAGGTGAGCTCAACGTTTCCCGGTCTGCACGAGAGCTTGGGGCGGAGCAACGCGGACAAATATCACGCATGGAGGGCCATGTGGTCGAAGAGATCGGCAGGGAGGAAAAGAATCGCTCGCGTGGCACCGGGAATGGAGACTCGCGCGGTCATCGCGGCAAACGAGGGACCATTGAGGAGTCGAGGAACCCTCAAGCCGCCAGGAGCGTGAACATCGCCGGGAAGAAGCGAACGAGGAGCGAGGCTGGAGAGTCGGAGTCGGATGGTATCAGCTCGGCAGAGACCGTTACCGGCAGTTCAGCAGAGGAAGTCAATTACTCTGATCTGGATAAAAGCTCGATTGACTCCTCGGTCGACATCTTGGATGACGGCTCGGTCGAACGCCCAATCCTCGGCTCGGTCGACCGCCCGATTCCGGTGGATCGCTCCAGTGACGATGAATCTTAGGAGTATCTCGGCCGCTCCTGCTCGTTGCAAAGCGATGACGACGGAACAAGCGAGACCTAGCCAATCCGTTTCTTTAACTCTATGCATCATTGCCAGACTTACTCTGATTTCATGACGTGGTTGTTCTCATCTCAAATCGCAATGTCCAAAGCGCCTTCTCTGGGCATTTGATCGAAGAACAGAAGTCTACGACAACCTCAGGCTGTTGATCCGATGCTCCAGAAGCCAAATGCCCCCACAGATTTCGGTTCATCCCGGAGCGAGACGAGCGGGACCGAAGGGTGAGCTCGTTGAGGTGACGAAGCCGGGCAACGAGGCTAACCCGCAGCGTCCTCGCAGATCATCGGATGCGGGCAAATATGACGATGTGGAGGAGGGCGAAATCTGATGCTATGTAGGCATGCATGCTTCCGATTCGAGTTCTGCGTTACATCGCCAGTCCCCTTCGATTGCAATCTAGCGAGACCGAGTACCACGCGCCAGGCCGGCAAATTTTGCCAATGCATGGCAGCTTCGATTTCGTTGACAGGGAGCCTACTGTGCGTGATGGATCCGGCGGTCGACTCAGGACTACCAGCTGCCGCTTATAGGGAGGGGGACCGAGGCGGCATAATAATACTGTGGCGTTGGGCGGGGATGAAGAACGCGGAGTGTGGTGACGGGCATTCTATCGATGCTAGGATATCAAGCCAAGGTCCACTCGGAAGAGAGGGGCTGATCGTACACGGCGTGAGCCGTCGATAGCGAGCATAAACTCGCCTTCTTTGAGAGACGACTATGCAAGACTGCGAGCATCAGGCAAGTGTCACGTCCCTCGGGGACTGAAATGCCATCTTCTCACCGACTCGTGCCAAGTCCACTCCCCAAGCAGCAGCAGGTATGACTCGGGGGACTGGTACTCCATTCCTGATGTTCACAGAGGACCATCATTCATGAGGAGGCGGCATAATATGTGCATAATCTCGCTATTCGGAAGGGACTGCGCTTCGTCCGGGGTTGCCGGGACCGTTTGTAAGTATTCCTTGACCCCATGCCCACCGTACCCCTCTCGCTGCGCGTTACCCGACGTGATGTGTTTGGACGCCCACTGCAGTCAGCATTGACCGGGGCTCCACTCAGACGAGCGCTTTGCATATGCACCGACACGGAGATCGCAATGAGCACGGCCATTGGTCGCAGAGGAGGGTCCGAAAAAGGAATGTTGACTGTCGCCGCCAACACTCGAGATGACGCTGAGACTCCAGGTGGTGCGCGGGCGGGAGGGGTGACCAGTCAGGGCCCGAGAATCCCACTCTCATCTCTCAGACGAAAGCCGTCGCAAATCTGTCCTCAGCTCAAGGTGTGAGAGGTATACCAAACGGAGAAGCGCCTTGCTTGACTGCACGCGCGGTAAAGAAGCTCACGCCTATCCTGAGTCGAGTGGTACTCACCGCGGAAGGAGCTCGTCACGCCTTCACCGACATCGACACCACAGCCATAGACAGCTTATGTTGACCCTATGTTCCGGCGATGGACCTGCGGTCAGGAAACGACTCAGCGCTTTAAATGCACGAACGCACAAAGACCACCACGGCAACGACTACCCAGCACGTCGAAGGCCGATCCTCAGTTCGCGATGACAGCACACTAGTCACTCTGAACCGGTCAGCCCTCGGCAACAGTAGCTGTCAGGCGTGCGGCGAGGAATATCGGTGGCTTCAAAACGAGCAAACAGACAGGATCGGCGTGCTCGGTTGGGTGGTCTGCGGTCAGCTTGTCATAGTCTGAGCATTCCGAATGCGCGTACCACGCGATTCGCCCGCTTCCAATCCGCTACGCGCCCGCCCATTTTCTGCCTGACCTGCAGCATGCTCGTTCGTCACTCTGAACCGCTCGATGGTGACCGAGGGTGAGGAATGAACAGAGAGCCTGTGATGCCTGGGTCGAGTCGCCTCGAATCTCTGACAAGCGCCTTCCTTAGGTTAGCGGCATCTACCAAGGGTAGCGGTAGACGTACCATGTCACGATCATCGCGAACGCCAGCACGGCTCGATGGTGACTACGATCCGATTTCGACGATGTGGACGCATACGGGAAAAGGGGGGGAGGAGGGCTTTCGAAAGGGTCAGTGTAGGCCGACGATGAGCAGATGCAGCGATCAGATTGCGGCAGAAATAATACGGGTGGGTCAACAGCATTCGCATCGGGGGACGAAAATGACATGCCCTGCCAAGGGTCACGGAAAGCGGTGCTACCCCTGCCTCAACGTCTCAGGTCTGCGACGGAGTTCAAGATGTTCCTGACCGGCGTCGGAGATGGGGGCCTCCCGATGGAGACCGATGCCTCGCCGATGGCTTCGATCACCATCAATCATAAAGGAGGGTGGCTGGGAACGGGTTCCCGGCAAGCCGCGCTATGTGATCGGCGGGCGTCACGGCTTGTTAGCCCATGCTGACACCGTGGTACGCGCCCGGTACCCCCTCGAAACCGGGCATCACAGCGAGGGTTCGGTGTGCCCGCGAGTAACGGTGGGTCTAGACCTCCAGGCCTACACGACGAAAGGCCTCAAGTGGTTGCATAGTCCGCCTCACACTCCGGGCGCTATGACCTTCTTTACGGGGTCCTCCGCGAGGACCGTCATCCGGCGGTCCCTTTTCCCCACCCAGCAAACACACGCGTTTCACCCATCAGTATGATCCGTATGTGAAGCAAGCGCCCCACTTCCCAGCCGTGTGCCAGAGTTCCTGGGACGGCATCAAGTGCTTGAGCAGCAGATGCCCAGCAAATCACTCGCCCGAATATCACCGCCACCATTACCTTTGAAGGGAGGGGAGCTTGAATCGGCTGCTTCATCCCGATCTTTCCAGCGCCTCCAAGGGATCGATGTTGACGGAACGGCCTCCGACTGACAATTCAATTACCTTTTTGCCGCCTCACCAATGGACCTCACACGTCACTCAACGATTGATATGGGCCGCTCTCCTCCCGAGACACCTTGTCCTTCCCGTGGTTCGAGCTCATCGAAGCCCTTGTCCCCCGTGAAGCCGAAAGAGCTGGATCCACCGCCGGCATATCGCGGAGAACTTCTCCCTCTCTTTTCGGGTTTGCAGGAAGCGCAGATCTCGGAAGCGACCCGAAAGGTCAGTAGGTAGCCAAGTGCAACACATGTGGACCGAGCTCACTGCAGCGTCGGCGGGAGATCAGCAGGGAATCCTCCCGAAGATACCGCCACAAACAAGCCATCGAGAA
>Ga0308169_10003458_pt1 | contig 15430 bp, 18 predicted proteins | sample PhyBR1_2_FD_202139 | JGI IMG/M metagenome (GOLD analysis project Ga0308169, IMG submission 202139) | Phyllosphere microbial communities from UC Gill Tract Community Farm, Albany, California, United States - DLSLSB.R1 | ecosystem: Host-associated > Plants > Phyllosphere > Unclassified | place... | reverse complement strand
CGCCCAGGAAGCGCACTGTGGACTAAGCGGACCCTGCCACCAGTTCCAGCACACCGAAGACGGGTTCCTGGTCCAGGACCCTGACGTCGGTGATGCCTGCGCCGGCCAGGTTCCGGCGGAAGGATTCCTGCAGGGGCGCCACGTTCATGCCCAGGCCGCCGCCGAGGATCACCGGCCCGTCGAGTCCCAGCTGTCCCAGTACTTGTGCGGCCAGGCCGGCAAGGTCCTTACCGGCCTGGTCCAGGAGGGCTGCACTGGCCGCGTGTCCGGCTGCAGCCGCCGCCACCACGTGCCTGGCCTGCTGCGCCCAGAACCGCCTCCCCGTTTCGGGCGAGTGGAACAGCGCAATGAGCTTGTTCGGGTGGTCCAGGCCGCAGCTTTTGAGCAGGGCCGAGGTGAGCGGATCGACCGGCAGTCCTTGGTTCATCCGGCGCAGGCTGTGCCGGACGGCTTCCCTGCCCAGCCAATAACCGCTGCCTTCATCCCCCAGGAGGTAGCCCCAACCGCCTGCCCTGGCCTCGCCGCCGTCGGCGTTGCGTCCCCAGGCAGCCGATCCTGTGCCCGCAATGACCGCCACGCCTGTCCCGGCCCGTCCAGCGGCAAGCAGCAGGCGCGAGTCGTGCACAACGGTGACCGTGGCTCCCGGGACGAGGGGCTGGATCAGCCCGGCAAGGGCCGCAGCGTCCTCGTCGGTGTCGATTCCACCGGATCCGGCATATACCCGTGCCACGGGGCCGGCGCCGATCCGCGCGAAGAGGTCCGCCAGGTTGTGGGCTGCTTCGTCCCGGGTGACGTTTTGAACGTTGGAACTTCCGGCGGATTCATCGGCGACGGGGATTCCGTCTTCGAAGCGGACGCCGTGCGTCTTGGTACCGCCGATGTCCAGCCCGATCGTGATGCCGTGCAGTGGATTAGCGGTACCTGCAGCCTGCCCATCGTGGGTGGTGGAGGGGTTCTGGGTGTTCGTCACGTCACAAGGGTACTTGGCACGGACCACGGGCGACGCCGTCGCCGTTCAGCGACTCCTGGAGCGCGGCGCGGACGGCCGGACTCCCCTTCGCGGCCGTCAGCGGCCTGCCTGGCCGGCCAGGCCTGCCACCAGGCCCGGACCTTCGGCCACCACCAGCTCGCGGAACAACCGCGCCGGCGCAGGCTCGGCGCCGGGTTTCCGGCGCCGCCAGCTGACCCCGACCTCGCGGAACGCCAAGCGGGAATCCAGCGGTACTTCCACCCAGCCGAGGTTTCCTGTTCCCGAGCGCCCGCTCCGGCCCGGTGTACCTGCGGCGGGCGGCAGGATGCCGACTCCGAGGCCCGCCGAGACGAGCCCGCGGACCGTGTGGGAGTCTTGGCTTTCGAAGGCGATGCGCGGCCGGAACCCGGCGTCCCGGAACAGGGCGTCGGTCAGGGAACGCAATCCATAGCCTGGACCGAGTGCCACGAATGGCTCGGTCCGGATGTCCGCGAGCCGGGCCATCCGCTGCCGCGCCAGCGGGTGGGCATGGTGGACCACCAGCCGGAGCGGCTCACTGTAGAGCGGCGCCGAATCGAACGTGCCTCCGGGGGCGGCAACCGGGGCCGTCAGGGCCAGGTCGGCTTCCCCTGATGCCAGCTCCTCAAGGCATGCATCCCTGGCGCCTTGGCTCAGCCGAAACCCGGTAGCGGGGTGCCGGGCGCGGAAAGTGCTGATCAACAGGGGCAGCGTGGCCTCGCCGAAGGTGTGCTGGAAGGATACGGAAACCGTACCGCGCACCACCTCTGACTCATTGCGCACCAGGTCCAGTCCGGCCTGGAACTCCGAGAGCGCTTGCTGTATGTAGGGCAGCAGTCTCCGGCCGGCAGGGGTCAGGCGGACCCCGCGGCCGTCCCTCACCAGGAGCTCGGTACCGACCGCGGCGCTGGCCCGCGCGAGCGCACGGCTCACGGTTGACTGGGGTACGCCCAGCAGCTCAGCGGTTTCCGTAACGTGCTCGGTCCGGCCGAGTTCGGCCAGTACTGGAAGGAGCGGAAGGAGCTGTGCCAGTTGCTTGCGGTCCGGTTCCACTGCCCCGATTCCTTCCTCGCCGGCCAGGGAGCGCCTGCCTCGGGCGTCCATGTGGACAGCCGGCGGCGCTACACCCAATTGGTTCGATTTTGCTATGAGTTTTACACAAAACATGCATTGGATGCATCAGTTGCGCCGGGACTACGCTGGCAGGATGCCACAGACTCAGCGCATCGGCACGGCCACTCCCCCACGCTGGACCGGCCACGCCAAAGGATCCAGGGCCTACGGGCGCATCCTCGCCGGACTGTCCTGCGCCGGTGTGGCCACGTTCGCCCAGCTCTACTCCACGCAGGCTGTCCTTCCGCTCCTTGCATCCGACCTGCAGGTCACTGCCGCAGAAGCCGCCCTCACCATCTCGCTGGCCACCGTTGGCCTGGCGGCCACCGTCATTCCCTGGTCATTCCTGGCAGACCGGATTGGCCGGGTCAAAGCCATGATGTGGGGCATTTCCGCGGCCACCGTCCTGGGACTGCTGGTGCCGCTGTCCACCGGGTTCGCGATGCTGCTGGTTTTGCGACTGCTGGAAGGAATGGCCCTGGGCGGCATCCCCGCGATTGCCATCGCCTATCTCAACGAGGAGGTAAGCAAGGCCCACGCAGCGCTCGCGGCAGGAAGCTACGTAGCCGGGACCACCCTGGGCGGCCTGTCCGGACGGCTCGTGGCGGGCCCGGTGGGCGAGCTCTGGGGATGGCGGGCCGCGGCCTTGGCCGTTTCCCTGCTCGCTACAGCCGCCGCCGTCTCGTTCCTGGTCCTCGTGCCCAGGGCGCAAGGCTTCGTCCCCGCCCAGGTGGCAGGACTCCGCGGAGCCCTGCGGACCCTCGGCGGCCACCTGCGCAATGTCCGGTTGCTGGCCATCTATGCGCAGGCTTTCCTGATGATGGGCGGTTTCGTGGCCGTCTACAACTACCTGGGTTTCCGCTTGTCAGGCGCGCCCTTCGGCCTCCCGGCCACCCTTATCAGCCTGATCTTCCTGGCGTACCTGTCCGGGACATTCTCATCGCGCTGGGCCGCCACCATGACCACCCGCTTCGGGCGTCGAAACGTCCTCCTCGCAGGGCTTGTCCTCGCCATGGCCGGACTCGCCCTGACCCTTACCTCGAACCTGGTGCTGATCCTGGCCGGCCTGGTGCTGTTTACCGGCGGCTTCTTCGCGGCGCACAGCATCGGCTCCGGCTGGACCGGCGCCATAGCCAGCACCGGCCGGGCGCAGGCGGCGTCCCTGTACAACCTGGCGTACTATCTTGGCTCCAGCCTGCTGGGCTGGGCCGGCGGCCTGGTCTTCCAGGCGTGGGGCTGGAACGCCCTGGCAGGAGCCGTGATCGTCCTGGCCTGCCTGACGGCCGCAACTGTCGCCGTCGTCCACCCCGGAACAGATGCCGCCGCATCCTGACGGCCCGGACCCCACCCGAATTAACAGGCTCCAAGGAACCGCCGGGCAGCCTGAATCTTCGGCGGGGCGCGCTCCGGCAACGCGGATGACGGCGTTTCTGCGGTCTAGGATGAACTGAGGACCCTTTGGAAGGACACGCAGTGAGCACGAATGCCAGGAACATCAGGCCGGGGGCGCACCTGGAACCCTTGGATGCCATTGACGAGAGGCTCCTGGCAGCCCTTGTGGCCGATGCCCGGATCTCCAACAAGCAACTCGCCGAAATGGTGGGAATTGCACCGTCGACAGCCCTGATGCGCACGCGCGCCTTGTCCGAGCGGGGCATTGTGCAGGGTTACGAGGCAAAGTTGAGCCTCTCGGCGATCGGCAGGTCAGTGCAGGCGCTGGTGGCGGTGCGGCTCCGGGCGCACGACCGGGACCAGATCGACCGTTTCACGGCCCGCGTACCGCACCTGCCGGCAGTCCTTTCCACCTTCCACACCTCCGGCTCCGTGGACTACCTGCTGCACATCGCCGTCGGCAGCACCGAAGACCTGCGGGACTGGGTACTGGACAACCTGGCCACCGACCCCGTCGTGGGACATACCGAAACCACCCTGGTCTTCGAACACATCCAGGGCAACCACGGGCCGCTCCCGGAGTAGCGGCACCGGGCCGGGAACTGGCTTACCTGGTGATGCCGTCTGTCAGGCGGCGTCCCGCCGCCTGACAGACTGGACGAACGTCGTGGCGGAAAGTGCCAGCGCCGCAGCGCCGCATACCAGTACGAAGCCCTGGACCGCAGCGCCCATCCCGATCGCTGCGCTGGCCCACCCCAGGCCAAGGACCGGGACCGCGCTGCCCAAATAGGTAATGACGTAGACGGTGCTGATGATCTGGGCGTGCCTGGCCGGCTCCACCCTGGCCGCGACGTCATTGAACACGGTCCGGAACGCCAGCCCCTGCCCCACACCGGCGGCGACCGCAGCGGCCACCAGCAGCACAGGGCTGTGCCAGGCACCCGCTGCTCCCAGCATCACTACCGAAACGCCAAGGACGGCAAGGCCTGCCGGAACCGTGAACCGGCTTCGCACCGTGACCAGTTGGCTTAAGGCCGAAGCCCCCAGGGGCAACCCTGCCAGGATGCCGATCAGCGGCCTGGAATCCGTGGCAAGGACCTGGGCGAAGTAGCCCGGAGCCAGCGAGAGACTGAAGCCGAACACGGCGAAGCTGAGGAAGCCGACGCCGGATGCCAGCCAGAAGGCTCCGCGCGCCTGGCGTGAAACGGAAGGGCGCCGGGGCGCCAGGGCGTGAAGCGGACGGGTCGGGGCTGGGGCCACGATGGCAGGGCGTGCGCGGATCAGGTACAGCGGAACGAGGAGCCCGGCGAGCAGCAGGGAGTGGACGACGTACGGGGCCGTGGTGGCGCCGGGAAGCAGCGACAGCAGGCCGCCGATGACCGGGCCTGCCGCGACGCCCCCCGAGGACGCCAGGAGCGTGAAGCGGGATGCCCACTCCGGCCGGGACGGAAGCAGCTCCCGCAGGGCGGCGGCACTGGCTCCGGTGGCAAGGGCCACAGCAGTTCCCTGCAGGGCCCTGCCGGCGCAGAGCCCGGCGAGCGTCTGCGCTTCGGCGAAGATCCAGCCGCCGGCCAGGCCTGTCAGCACAGCCACCAGGAGGGCTGCCCGCCGGCCAATGTGATCCGACCAGTGGCCGGCCAGCAGCAATGTTCCCACCAGCGCAAGGACGTAGCTGGCAAACGCTGCAGTGACATCCAGGCTCGAGAGTCCAAGGCGGGACTGCAGGAGGGGGTACAGCGGCGTGGCCAGGTTGGCGCCCACGAGGAGCATGAAAATGACCGCGCCCGAAATAACCAGCCGGGCCGTGGTGGAGGCATTCCACCCGGCGCTCGTGGCCACTGCCGGGCGCATGCGCAGTTCACTGAAAACCGTCATCGTGCCGCCTTAGGGATCGCCGCGGCGGACAGTCCTTGTGGGACGCCGGGCGCGGATACAACTGTGATGCTTCAAGAGTGGGGCAGGATTGCGTGATCAAACAGTTCCTCAATGGATAATTGAGCATAATCATCAAATATCGACTCCAAATGTGCCGGAGAGTGACGATCGTGAACAAGTTGGACCCCACAGACCTGAAGATCCTCCTGGCCCTCATCAGGGATCCGCGGGCACAAATCGGCGAACTCAGCGAATCCCTGGGCATAGCACGGAATACTGCCCAGTCCCGGGTGCGGCGCCTGCTCCGCGCAGGGGTCCTGCGTCCGGGCGGCCGCGAGGTGGACCTTGATGCCGTGGGCTATGACGTGGTGGCCTTCGTGACCATCGAAGTCTCCCACCGCGAACTCGACGGGGTGGTCGCAGCGCTGCGGCTGATTCCGCAGGTCCTGGAGGTCCATGAAATCTCCGGCCGCGGGGACGTCTGGTGCCGGGTGGTGGCCACGGATACGCACAATCTCCAGGCCTCCCTGCGCCAGGTTCTGAGGATCAAGGGGGTCATCCGGACCGAGACGGTGCTGGCCCTGCACACCCATATCCCGTACCGGACCGAGCCCCTCATCAGCGGCCTCAGCAACGCCGCATCCGCGACGACTAGGATTTCCTGAATGACCATCATCGATAACGCCGTCTACGTCAACGGCGTCCGCCACGCGGAGCCCGAAAGCCTGGAGCAGACCTTTGAAACCCTCGCCCGGCACGGTGGCATGGCGTGGATCGGGCTCTACCGGCCCACCGCGGAAGAAATGGCGGCCGTGGCGGCGGAATTCGGACTGCATGGCCTGGCGGTGGAGGATGCAGTCTCAGCCCACCAACGGCCCAAACTGGAGCGGTACGACGACAATCTCTTCACCGTGCTGCGCCCTGCCCGCTACGTGGACGCCGACGAAACAGTGGAGTTTGGTGAGCTCCACGTCTTCACCGGCAAGAACTTCGTGGTGACGGTGCGCCACGCCGAAACGGCCGGAGTCGCCAGGGTGCGGCAACGGCTTGAGGCACGGCCCGACCTCCTGCAGCATGGGCCCGAAGCGGTGCTGTATGCCCTCCTGGACCGGGTGGTGGACGATTATGCACCGGTGGTGGCCGGACTCGAGAACGACATAGACGAGATCGAGGACCAGCTGTTTGGCGGAGACGCCTCGGTATCCCGCCGGATTTACGAACTGGCCCGGGAAGTCATCCAGTTCCAGCGCGCCATCCACCCGCTGCCGGAGATGATGGACCAGCTGAAGCGCGGTTTCGAGAAGTACGGGGTGGAGACCGACCTGCGGCACAGCCTGCGGGACGTTGAAGACCACGTTGAACGGGTCATATCCCGGGCAGACTCCTTCCGCGATCTGTTGCAGAACGCCCTGACCCTGGATGGAACGCTGACGGCCAACCGGCAGAACGAGGCCAGCGCCGAGCAGAACGAACAGGTCAAGAAGATCTCATCGTGGGCGGCCATCCTGTTCGCACCGTCGTTCGTTGCCGGCATCTACGGCATGAACTTCGACAACATGCCCGAACTGCACTGGCCCGCGGGCTACCCGATGGCGCTGGGCCTGATGGTGGCCGTTGCGGCACTCATGTATGGAGTCTTCAAGAAGAAGGGCTGGATTTAAAACCGGACGCCCGGGGCCGCACCTTTCGTGGAAGGCGCTGCCCCCGGCGGGAAATGCGTTGTGCCCGGCCGCGGTCAGGTCAGGCGTTGGTCCTGCGCTTGAGCCAACCCCAGACACCCGTTGCGACGAACAGGACCAGGCCGATGATGGCGAGCCAGAGCAGGCCTTTCACGACGAAGCCGAGGATTGACAGAATGAGCCAAATGACAAGAAGTCCGATGATTATTCCCATGGGGCCACTCTAGGCCCGGCCGGCTGCAGCGGACCGGGCATTCGACTGCGTTTCGCCCATCAACCTGCTGCGGCACTGGCCGCCACGGTTGCACGCAGCGGCTTATTGGCCCCGAGGTCGAGCCAGGGGCGGGTGGATATGCCCCTCGGTGGCCCGGAACAGGGCAGCCGGCGCTCCCCCGGCCGCGGCCCTGGTCTTCTTCCCAGTGTCCTCCAGCTGGGGTGTCATCTTCCGGGTGAAATTCCCGGGTGCCATCGGTGCGTTCCAGACTGCCTCGTAGACGGTGCGCAACTGCGTCAGTGTGAACTCCCCGGGCAGCAGCTGGCTGCCCACAGTGGTGTATTCCATCTTGCCGGCCAGCCGGTTCAGGCCCTCGAGCAGGATCAGGGAGTGGTCAAAGGCCAGGGAGGTGTGCTTTCCGGTGAGGATTTCGTAGACCGGATACCAGCCGGCGTCGGCCGCGTCGCTCCCCCCGGTAACGTCGGGCAGCGTGCCGTCGGTGGCCAGCAGGACCAGGTGGGCGACGGAGACCACACGCATGCGCGGGTCGCGGAGCGGAGCGCTGTAGGTCGCCAACTGTTCGATGTGGACCGGCAGGTGCCCCAAATCCAGCCCTGTTTCCTCGGCCAGTTCCCGGTGTGCGGCGTCGTCTGCGGATTCCATGGGGCCGACGAACCCACCGGGCAGAGCCAGCTGGCCCTTGAAGGGGTGGCTGCCGCGGCGCACCAAAGCCACCTGGAGCACGCCGCCGCTGACCGCGAAGACCACCAGGTCAGCGGTCAGCGCGACCGACGGGTAATCACCCGGCTGGTAGGACTCGAGGTAGTCCTTCTCGGCCTCCGAGCCGTTCATGCAGTGGTTCCTTCCAGGACGGTCCGGGTAGCCCAGGGCGGGGAGGTGAAGCCGTTCCGCTGGGCGAGGACCAGGTCAATGATCTCGGTGGCGGTCTTCATCCGACGGCTGTGCTCACCAGTGACCAGTATCCACGAGTGTCCTTCCTCGGTGAGGGTCTCCTTGAACCATTCGGTCATCCCGGCCCGTCGGTGCTCCCCCTCGCGCCACCCGTCGTCTTCAAAATCGACGCCGTCGTGGTCGGTGACGAGGTAGAGGTCCCGGCGCGGCAGGTGGTCCATGGCGTTGTAGGAGCCATGGCTGCGCTCCCCCAGGTAGAACCGTTCCCACAACGTGGTGGCGAGGGCGTCGGTGTCGGCGATGACCAGAGGGCAGGCATCGGCCGCTTCATTCTCCATCTGGTTCTGGCGGGTGGCGATGACGCTGAAGTCCTGGGCGGTCCATTCCATGTCCGCCAGCTCGGCATCCGGGTGTTGGGCGCGGAGTGCGTCGAACTTTTCGTAGGTGTAGTCCCGGCCGTATTCCGGGACGTCGGCGATTCGGGGGAACCGGGGGCGGTAATGCTCCATGAGGGCTTTGGTGAGGGTGGTAGTGCCGGTGGATTCGGCGCCGACGATGATGATGCGGGTGGCCAGCGCCTGCCGGGCCGGGGCGATCACGTAGGGCCAGGCTGCGCCCAGGTCGTCGCGGCAGAGCGTGCCGCTGACCGGGTAGGTGGCCCGCGTCAGGTCCACGAGGACGTGCTCGGCGCTGAAGTAACCGGCGAGCTGGGCGCCGTATTCCTCGGAGCTGAAGACGGCGTCGATGCTGGTAATCCCGTGGGATTTCAGGGCCAGGCGCATGAGCTCGTTCTGGGCCTTCCAGATTTCCTCGGAGTGGTAGTCCTCGGGGCAGTCGTTCGGCATGGCGATCACCTGGACGTTGGTGTCCTGGAATTCGGCGGCCAGCCATTTGGCCCGGTCGGTGACGGTGATGGATTCGAACCGGTTGCCCAGAACGAGGACGGCAACCTTATCGGACTGCGCGGCGGCCGCGGCGATCAGGTGCGCGTGGCCGGCGTGCGGCGGGTAGAACTTGCCGATGACCATGGACTGGCTGAACATGTCAGGCTCCTGCCGGGACGGTGGTGGGGGCGATGGTCTCAGTGGTGCGGGTTCGCTTCCAGTCAATGAGGCCGTAGATGCAGAGGGCCAGGAAGCCGATGTACAGGATGCCGGTAAGGGCCAATCCGCGACTGAAGTAAAGCGGAATGGAGACAACGTCGATGAGGATCCAGACGTACCAGTGCTGGAAGATCTTCTTGGCCTGGCCGTAGGTGGCCAGCAGGGACGCGGTCAGGACGAAGGCGTCGGGCCAAGGCACCTGGGAATTGGTGCCGTGGGTGAGGACCATTGCGACGGCGGCCGTGCCAACGAGGGTTGCGGCGATGCCCAGGAGGGCTTCTTTGCCACCGGCGTCGCGGATGGGCAGGTCGTCTTTGGCGGCCGTGTCGGCGTTGCCGCGGATCCAGTTGATCCAGCCGTAAATGGCGACAGCCGCGAAGATCACTTGGAGGATGGTTTCACCGTAGAGTCCGGCGCCGAGGAACAGGATGATGAACGCGATGTTGTTCAGGATGCCGATGGGCCAGTTCCAGAGCTTCTGCCGGGCCACTCCATAAACGCAGGCCCCGCCGGTAACGAAGCCGATGACCTCGATCCAGCTCACGGGGGCACCCAGGAGGCTGGGGATTGCCGGGGAGTTCATCCAGTCGAGCAGCGTTGTCATCGACATTCCATTTCGTAATTATCAAGCTGACAATTACAAGCTACATGTTAATTATCAGTTTGACAAGAACCACGCTTGCAACAGCAGTCCTGCCTCGGCGGGGTACCGGTTCCCTGGATGGCCTCATTGAATCAGCGGCGCACGCGTGATCCCGTGTCGCGGACGAGCTTGCGGTTGAGGACCCTGTCGATGTCGAGCAGGATGAGCGGCTTCACGAGTGGGTGGCCAGGCTGAAGACGAGCCAGAGGCTGGTGGCCAGACCGAAGACACCGACGGCGTAGCCGAGGGCGAGGGCCGACATCGCTGCGAGCCTGCCGCGGCTGCCGTCCTTCTCGATGCGGTGCAGTGCCACGTGGCCGGCGCCGACGGCGAACACCGCCAGAAGCGCCAGGCCCATGAAAACGAGCCCGGCCACGGCGACGACCGCGCAAGCGAGCGAAACCACCGACATTCCGTTGACCTTGTCCGTCCGCGCTGCAGCTGTCGTTTCCATGGGTCCCCCACCCTTCGTCGATTGGGGCCGAGTCTACTGCGGGGACGCACCCCGCGGCGATAACCGCATGACCGGAATCCGGCCTCGCCGCCTCCTCTGCTGGCCGGCCATCCGGACGCGCGGCCGACGGCGGGCGACAGCCCGTGTTGGTGACGGTGTGAGACTTGCTGGCGCCGCGCTGGGGACCGGCATATTGGGGAGCCGCGTAACTTCGGAGTTTGGGTTTTCTGGAACCCAGGGGAACTCAGGCATAAGCCCGTGGTCATTCAGAGATCTGACGCAAAGTGTCTATCGGGGACTGCCGAGAGCCATAGAACCTTACAAACTGTGGAGCTAAGGAGATTCGAACTCCTGACCTCTTCGATGCGAACGAAGCGCTCTACCAACTGAGCTATAGCCCCGGGATTGTCCGCAACCTGCGTGGTGTTCCAAGCCGGTGCGGAACCGGTGTCCTTAGGCTACAAATAATCGGCGCCCAACACCAAATTGGCGTGCCAGGGCCGGCAAAGCGGCGGCAATGCTTTCCAGCCGCCTAGGCGCGGCGGCGCTGGAGGACGTCGTCGAGGTTGCTCAAGGCACTCTGCGCCTTGGTCAACTGCTGGGAACCGGCAGGCTGGGACGCGGTCTCCGGGGTTTCGGCACCGGCTGCAGCCCCCTGCTTCAGCGACGGCTTGCCAACAGCTTTGGGAGCTTCCGGGAGTTCCAGCGGCAGGGGCTCGGGACGCTCAGCCTTGGCGGCTTCAACGTACGTCGGCTTGGGAACTTCAACGGGCTCCCACGGGGTGCCGGCGGGAGCACCTGCTGCGGCCGCTGCCGCGCTGGTGTCACCGGCGGCTACGGCGACGGCGAGGGCCGCCTCACGCAGCTCCACGGCAGTGAGCGGCTTCGCCTTGGCCTCGCCCGCTTCTGCGTCAAACAGAGGACTGTCGGGCCGGACCGGAGCTGCTTCGGGCTTGGGCGGAATGACGGGGTCCGCCTCCTGGTGCCGGGCAGGCGCACTCATGGCGGAGCGGAAGGCAGCGTCCACCTTCGCTTTGCGGTCCCGGACGGCCAGCCACCGAAGGAGGGCCACCGATCCGGCAGCCACCGCAAAAGTGGTGAGGGGAAGGACGGCCGATCCCACGCCGAAGGGAAGGAGCACACCTGAGATGAAGGCGGTCACCAGGCACAGCAGGCCCGCAAGAGCCACGGCGGTCCGTCCGTACCGGATGCGGAACCGGGCCGGGGACGGGGTGCTGGCAGCGCCTGCGGCACTCTTCCTGGGTTCCATGGCTTTCTCCTGCTGGGCGGCGACGTTCAGAACCTTGCCGGCGGGCTGGTCCGGCCTGTCATCGGCGGGGACCTCTGGAAGGAAGTCGCCGACGGCCTGGACCTGGCTCCTGCGGTTCCGGAGGACGTATGGGGCTACCCAAAGGATCCAGAGCACGACGGCGACCACGAGGATCACTGAGCTGCTAAGGGGGAAGTCCACACTCAAAACCGTATGAGCATCATGCCTGCTCAGGCCGCATTAGCCTCGGTGTGTCGTACCCCTGTCCACAAACCGATGGATTTATGACCGGCGGGACGCCAGCCATGGGGCCAGCAGGCCCTCCGGCACTTCTTCCGAGGTCAAGGCAAACGAGCGGTGGTCCGCCCACCGGCCGTTGATGTGCAGGAACCGAGGCCGGTATCCCTCATCCCGGAATCCCAGCTTCTCCACCACGCGCAGGCTGGGCCCATTCTCCGGCCGGATGTTGATTTCCATCCGATGCAGGCCAAGGGTCCGGAAACAGTGGTCAGTCACCAGGGCCACGGAAGTGGGCGCGATCCCCCGGCCGGCCCGGCCTTGGTCCACCCAGTACCCCAGCGTGGCCATCATGGCCGAACCCCAGACAATCGACGAAACCGTCAACTGCCCCACGATCGCAGGGTTCCGGAGCCCCGGCGTCCGCTCGGTGATGACGAAGGGAAGCGCTGTTGACTGGGCCGCCTGCGCGTTCAGTGAGCGCACCATGTGCCGGTAGTCGGGCAGCCCGCCTCCCGGTTCCGGGTTGGAAGCTTCCCAGGGCGCCAGCCACTCACTGTTCCGGGACCGCACCTCGGTCCATTCCGTCTTGTCGCGGTAGCGGATGGGCCGCAGGACAAGGTCACCGCATTCGAGGGTGACCGGCCAGATGGGACCGGTACGCACGGCGCTAGCTGGAAAGACCGGCAGTGAAACCGGGCAGCCATTCCCGCAGGCCGGGGCCCAGGTCATCGCTGTCCACGGCCAGCTGGACGCAGGCCTTCAGGTAGCTGAGCTTGTCCCCGGTGTCATAGCGCCGGCCGCGGAACACCACGCCGTAGACGCCGTAGCCCTCACCGTCTCCCGAAGCGAGTTCCTGCAAGGCATCGGTCAGCTGGATCTCGCCGCCGCGGCCCGGTGCGGTGTGCTCGAGGACATCGAAGACGGCGGGGTGCAGGACGTAACGGCCGATCAGCGCGAGGTTGGACGGCGCTTCCTCAGCTGATGGCTTCTCCACGAGCCGGTTGACGCGGACATAGTCCTCGCCGTCCAGCTTCTGGACATCGGCGCAGCCATAGGCACTGATCTGTGCGGGCTCCACTTCAATCAGGGCGACCACGGAGCCACCAGTCTTCGACTGCACATCGATCATGGTGCTGAGCAGTTCGTCGCGGGCGTCGATGAGGTCATCTCCCAGCAGGACAGCGAAGGCTTCGTCGCCAACGTGCTGTTTGGCGCGGAGCACGGCGTGGCCCAGTCCGTGGGGATCGCCCTGGCGGACATAGTGGATGTCGCCCAACTTGCTGGCCGCCTGGATGGAGGCAAGCTTCTCAGTGTCCCCCTTGTCGGCGAGCGTCGATTCAAGCGAGGGCACCCGGTCGAAGTGGTCTTCCAGTGCACGTTTGTTACGGCCCGTAATCATCAGGATGTCGTTCAGGCCAACATGGACGGCTTCCTCCACCACATACTGGATGGCAGGCTTGTCCACCACGGGGAGCATTTCCTTCGGCATTGCCTTGGTGGCCGGCAAGAACCTGGTGCCCAGGCCCGCTGCGGGGATGACGGCTTTGCGGACTCTGGGGTTACTGGTAGTCACCGGACTAATCTAACGTCAGCGTCAAGCATTTCAGTAACCATCGGCCCCGCGGGCCCTCATCCGCCTGTGACGCCATTGAACGCCGGGCACCAAGGAAGGACACCATGCCGCAGGAGATGAATCCCTCCAAGGAAGATATCCGGACAGCCCACCGGCGCCGGCGGGCCCTACGGACGGAGGCTGAGCTGGAAGCCGCCGGCTCGGCCCTGGCCCGCCACGGTAAAGCATGGGCAGCATCCGTCACTGCAGGGCACCCTGGCACCGTATGCGTCTACCTGGGTGTCGGGAAAGAACCCCCCACCATGCCGCTGGTCAATGCGCTGCACGGGAGCGGCCACGAGATCCTGCTGCCCGTGTGCGAGCCGGGCCGTGAGCTGAGCTGGGTGTTCTGGACCCCGGACACCGGCTTCGAACGCAGCAGCTACGCGCCCATCCTGGAACCCACCGGGCGGCGGCACGGGCGCGAGGTGGCCGCCGCCGCCTCGGCGCTCATCATTCCCGCCACTGCCGTGGACCTGTCCGGCAACAGGATCGGCCAGGGTGGCGGCTACTACGACACCTTCCTGGGCCATCTCTCCGCCGTCGGGAAGGAAATACCGCTGGCCGCTGTTATCTACGACGATGAACTGCTTCCCGCGGGCCGGATTCCTGCCGAGGAATTCGACCGCAGTGTCCCGGGCGTCTTGCTGCCGTCCGGGTACCGTCGCCTGTCGGGTGGCAACTGAGCCCGGTCCCCACCGGGCGCAGTGATAGAATTAGCACTCAGGCCCTGCGACTGCTAACGGACTACCGGATGGCAGCACGGGACCTCTCGTTTGCCCAAGAGGAGGAGCACCAGTGCCAACATATGCTTACGCCTGCAAGGATTGCGGCCACGCCTTCGAAATCGTCCAGTCGTTTTCGGACAGCAGCCTGACATCCTGCCCCGAATGCGAGGGCACGCTGCGCAAGAAGTTCAACAGTGTGGGCGTGGTTTTCAAGGGCTCAGGTTTCTACCGCACCGACTCCCGCGATTCCAAGGGCAGCTCCGTGTCCCCCGCTCCGGCTGCGGCACCAGCGGCGCCCGCTGCGGCGCCCGCCCCGGCTGCTGCGGCCAACTAGCCCCAAGCACTGATAACGACCACGGCCGGCGCCTTGTGGTGCCGGCCGTCGTTGTCCACATAGCCGCCGCCCCCACTGTCCCGTCGCTTCCGCCACCAATAGCGTGGCCGCATGCCTGCATATCCCCGCCGCGGCCGCGACAGCTTCCGAAGTCCCACGAGCACCCGTAGCGCCGCCCGTCCCACGAGGGCGAACCAACGTATCCCGGTACGGCTGGCCGTTTGGTTGGGCCGCAACCGCCGCCTGGCCGCCGCCCTGCTGCTGTGCGCAGCGGCGGCCATCACGGTCAATCAACTGACGCCCGCCCCGCTCTCCACCGTGACCGCCCTGGCTGCCGCACGGGATCTGTCGGCCGGTACCGCCATAACGGCGTCAGACCTGGCCACCGTCCAGGTACCGCCCGGAATGGTGGCAGAGGGCTTCCTCCAAGACACCGCAGCGGCCGCCGGCAAACAACTCGCGGCACCGGTGCGAGGAGGCCAGCTCATTACGGACGCACAACTCCTGGGCCCGGGCCTCCTCACGGGGACACCTCCGGGCTCGGCCGCGGTTCCGCTGCGTATGGCGGACCCGTCATCCATCCAGCTGGTCTCACCCGGCCAGTTGGTCAACGTCGTGCTCACCTCAGCCAACGGGTTCGACCAGCAGGGTCCTTCCGAGGTGCTGGCAGCTGCTGTCCCCGTACTGTGGACCTCGAACAAGGGTGGCCAGAGCGGACAGTGGCTTGGGACGGCAGAGACCGACGGGTTGATCGTGGTAGCGGCAAACGCAGAACAATCATCCCGGCTGGCTGGAGCTTCAACGCAGGGCCGGCTCTTCTTCGTCCTGGTCGGTCCGCAGTGACACCACGGCCGCGGTTCCCGGACACCCGGG
>Ga0308169_10003457_pt1 | contig 15433 bp, 19 predicted proteins | sample PhyBR1_2_FD_202139 | JGI IMG/M metagenome (GOLD analysis project Ga0308169, IMG submission 202139) | Phyllosphere microbial communities from UC Gill Tract Community Farm, Albany, California, United States - DLSLSB.R1 | ecosystem: Host-associated > Plants > Phyllosphere > Unclassified | place... | reverse complement strand
CGTCGGACGGAGCAGTCCACGTGTACAATGCAGCGGAGACAGTCGCGGCGGTAGGGAGGAGCAAATAAGTGACCGTTGTCAAGCCGCCGCAGCTCAAACGCGTCTTGATGACACCGCATCCGCGATGGACATCAACTCGCAGCATAGTGATCGAGACGTAGCCCATGTATTCTCGGTGTGCCCCGTCTATATCCATGCATACACGGCAACAAATACCGACGGCAGATAGCGACTGATACCCCGAGCCGACGACGAATCACAGCATGGCCCAACTCAAACTATGCTCACAGCTGCTCGCCCCTGTGCCGCGCTCTAGGACCGCGTCGATTAGCTGCGTTCAGCCCTTGATGCATGCGACGCCCACGGGGCACGCATGGTTTCGGGGACTTGCAGTGTGGAATGCTTGGTATTGGCGTCGTCTGCGTGGAAATGAATGAGGCCCGGTCTTGCCGTGCCTAATTCGGTGTGGAGCACAGAGTTCAGAGGATTGAGCAATGTACCTGATGCGGAGACGAAGATCTTGGTACCGGCGCCGAATACCTCGGCCTGACATCAGCTTGAATCACCTCAGAAGGGAAGCCCAGGCCCAGAGTGCCTGCTTTCCACACGGGGTTGCCAGGCAATCTGATACCGGGCCTGATGGGTCACTCACCGCAAGTGCACGCACGTAGGCCTGGTAGGCAGACACACAGGTAGCGTCTTCAACTGCCGTCTGCTCGACTCTGGATGTGGCCGTCGATCGGATGCGAGGCAACACCAGCACACGCTTGACAAGCGCGGCCGGCTCAGCCAACCCGGGCTCACCCTCCCGAGGTGCGTCTCGGACGCCCTTGATGTTCAACCAGCCCTCGATCCATCTCGCGCATTCGGGCGGAAAGTTTCTCTTGCCAAAGTCAGGCGTCGACAGGATCACCTTGACACCGCCCCGGCGTAAGTGGTCCAGACCCGTTTCGAACCCGCCACCTCGTCGAAAATCCGATGATTGAACTGGACATAGGGCTTCTTCCACGACTCAGTTGGGCCAGTCACTGCTCATGAGCATCAAGAGGCGTTCGACCTGAAACTCCGGGCTCACTGTCCGGTGTATCCTATGGGGATGGCTCCGCTGGGGGCCGGCCTGATCTTTGTGCCGTCCGCGGGCGGGTCCGCTCAACTTGTGCCTGTAGGGTCTTTGAGCTCTCGCAGATGACGTCGTGTAGTTCGATCACTATCACGGGACCGGGAGCGGTCAGGCCGAGGCCATACGTTTGCTGGGGTTCTTGAGTGAGGTTGGACGGACCGACGGGGAGGTGCTTGCCCTTGTATGCCGTCGTCGGCCTCGAGGTGGACCCTTGTGGGAGGGGATGGAGGGAGGCTGGCATTGGTAGCATCAGCTGTATTGGACGCGTGGACGGTAAAGGTCGAGTCAGGTCGGCCCTCGCTCTGGGCAGAGCACAGACGTCGACTGAAATGACGCCTTCCTCACCCTGAACACCCTTTCATGCAGGATCCTTTGCAGGTGAACGACAAGCCCACTGAGGGCGGTGGACAGGCCAGTGTGCAGGATGGCCTGGAAGTGTGTTCGCGTGGCAGCGATGGACACGAGGTCCCTGGACTCACGAGCCTCTCACGACGACGTGGGTTCCAGAATATCGTCAAGATCCAAGGCGGTCGTAACATACACCGTCGTGGGAGTGCAATCGGTACATACGTCAGACAGTAACCCTTTCAAGCATGTCAGTTCGGTGATCTTCACCAGGGCCCCGGTCTGATACTGCACGTTTGTTGCGGTCCTCTACTAATACAGCCCCCTTTCTTCCCCTTACCTGATCGGTGCAAATGCTCGCAAGCTCCTTCAGTCCGTGACCACCTCGTACTTCGCTTGTTCTCTTCTATGTCTTCCCAGGATCCCGCCCTTCTGCTCTTCGGGCGTCGGGGCTCGCCCACAATGACTCGACTCGTCCCGCCCAAACAAGAGCAAGCGGACCGCTTCCCTCTCCAGTCCCTCCCCCACATCCCCGAGCAATTTCGGAGAGGAGCAAACGTACACTCGGCTCGCTCTGCGCGGTGAGCGGCAATGGTCGTCTCAACAAGCTCACCACATGCTCACCTGAAAGGCTTCGGTGTATCTTCCATGCGGTGGTTTTTGAGGTTGATCCGTTGTCGTCACCAGAGGCGCCCGCAAAGAGGGGGCCGCAATTGATATGACCAGTAGACTTCGCACCAGTGAGTGGCGGCCGAAGGCGATACCCTGGGAGCGAAGCAACTTGGACAAGGCCTGTTGAAACCCCTTGACTTGCTGCCCGAAGTTTGGAGTGGAGAGGTAGATGGTCCAGCCCGTCTTTAAGAGCACCACCAGGCCAGCTCTGCAGTCGGCAGCCCCACGCTGTACTCGCTGCACTTATGTAGTGGCCGAATTGCAGTGACCCGACAACTCGACTGGTCCTGCCGTCAGCCCAAGTGCGCATCACCGATGGAACGAGGGAGGTCAGCGGCGCCCGAATTTTCTTCTCAACCCGCATTAAACGAGGCACAGTCAGCCTCGGCATGACACGGAGAGTCTGGGCTGTCGATACCCGCCCGAGGGAGATGTACGTACCTTGCTCCGTATCTGACCGTTCATCGCCTGTCGCGCCGGCACCCTCATCCTTGTGTGGCGGAGCCTTTGACCCGTCCCACATGGCATCGCGCAGCTCGATTACAATGACTCGCTTGACGGCCGGATGTTCCTCGTCTTCGGTCATCTTCTGCGGCGTGTGCAAGATGAGTGGAGTGGAGGCGTACTGTTATCCTTGTCCTTTCAAGGGACAGTCGTACCCCGGAGAGGGACGAGGATGTCTGGAGTCTTCCTCAGACCCGGCTCCTTTGCAAATGACGACCTTTGAGGTGTCCTCCCTACTTTGTCCGCGCAGCCTGTACACGCAATGAGATACCGCGCACACCTCCACGACGCGACTTGCAGGGGGGAACAAAGCCGCCAAGTGCTCATTGCACTGAACACGAAGCGGCGAATCACTCCCGAATGCATCCGAATAGGTTCCTTGGAACTAGGAGAATGCCCGGCCAATCTCGGAGCATGTACGAGGATGCATGAGGCTCATCAGCGAGCACTTACAACAGGACACAGCTTTCATCCAGCACCCCTTTCTCCTTCACCCTCCACTTTTCCCACATTTCATCGACCATCTCCCTGCTAATGACAATCTCGACTCCCTTCCACTCCTCATACTCGCTGTCACTTCCTTCGCCAGCGCCATCTGCTTCCTCCGTCTCGTCCTCTTCGCCGTCGCCATGCCGTTTTCGCCTACGCCGGTTGTTGAAGACGACGGGATCGCGCCGGTGTTTCATGAAGCCCAGCTCGGAGAGTGTGAAGGCCGTATCGTCCTGACGCAGGTGGCATGCCTTGGCTAGATCTTCCAGCGTGAGAGAAATCGCGTATTGTTCCTTGTGCGTCGGGTCCAATATCTTCGTGACTTCTGCCGGGTCAGCGCAGCTCTCACAGGCATCAACGCATGACTCACCGATGTCGTTGATTACCACATCCTCCATGGTCGCGTTCACTGCGGCTGACTTTCGTTCTCGCTTGGGCCGCCCCTCGCCCTTCACCGGCGTTTTCAGCTTCACCTCATCGAGTGAGGAGGCCGGCAGCATAGGCGCATCCGCAAGCAGCTTTCGACATACGCGCAGGACGGTTGACACCCAGTATGCGGTGTATCCTTTGAGGCCGAGATCGGATAAGGGTCGTTCAGGCGTTCCGGGCGATCCGTTCGCTGATCGGGTGGAGGGGTGTTTCGTAAGGTAATAGCCTGGCCGTCAGCTCGAACTCGCGGGTGAGCCCGCTGATGCTCACTGAATTCGATGAGAAGTTTGCCGAACCCTCGATTCTGGCAAGGCGGGAAGGTGACGATGCAGGCGAGGTTGGAATCATCATACGACGTCTTCTCCTGCTCGTCAGCTCTAGACCTACGACTCTGTCTCAACGATCCAGCGCACCTTGGAGAAGAATGCCATGACGTGATCATGCTTTGATGTCGAGGCGTCGCAGATGGCGTAGAAGAGAAAGTTTTCGACGTGGTAGAACACCGACTGGGAATGAGCGTGGTCATAGCGGTAAGTGAGCTACCTTGTGATCGATGAACAGCTTGCCGAACAGGCTGAGGTTCTGACAGTACAACTGCACTCAGCATCTGAGTTCCGTAAGTCAGGGTCAGAAGCTTACCGGCGATTGAGCTCCGTCAATCTCCCATATTGTATAGCTGCCTCGTTGGTACACCTTCCGGCCTGGCGGCCGATACATGTCGCAGCCAGCCTGAGCATGAGTTACATCCCGCAGCGGCGACGCCGCCCAGGTGACTCACAACGTGGCGCGTCCAGCCGTCTCGTGTCCGCATGTACTTGAAGCACAGCTGCCCGTCAGACCGAGATCGAGTACCGCTCTGCAAGACTCACATCGCAGACCCATAATCTTCCTCGCGCACCTTCTCCTCCTTTCCCAACTCCTACGAAAACCTCTTGAAAGGTTCGCGTTGTGCGACCGCTCCCACTCTTATCGTTCTCCGTCTTCGAGGCAGGGGTGGCTCCATTTACGACTCCATTGTCGAGTTTTCGTCGCTTGGCGGTGGGCGTCGAGGTGGACGCATGGGGATGCGCGACCGTCTTGTCCTCCACTGGCATGGGATATGGTGAGTAGTACCTCCCATCAGCTCCTGAACCGATCCCCCCATGATGTATGGAATCCGAACCGACGTACCAAGTCTGGACGAGGTACATGCCGAATCTCACGTCCTCAAAGTTACGTACACGGGTCATCTGCGCGTGTTCGCGTTCAGGGGTGGAAGGTGCGGAGGGGGACGGCTCGGTCGCTCTTGTTTCGCCGTTGGCGGGCTGCCCATGGCGTGTCTGCAAGTGAGCTCATCAGGTATCATACGTGATGACGTCTCACGCACCTCCTCGCTGCTGCTTGCTACATGCCCTGGGCCGAGCGCGCCCTCGGAAAGCTCGATGCCAATGTCCGCTTCCTTGACCCAGGTGTCCAGCCGCTTGTCCGAGTGCGCATAGGAGATATACGCCTCGCGACCATTCTTGCCAGATCGTATCTCCAGGATGGTCGCTCTGCCTGGAACTCAGCCATGTCAGCAGAGATGCGGGAAGGGAGACGGACGGGAAGGTCCACCCGGTCGCGTGATGAGGTACTGCCCGCCAATGACCAGCTTTCTCGACGCGTCGCTGGCTGTTGCGACCGCCGAAGACGACTCAGCTACCGGCATGACGAGTCAGTGCTTCGCTAGCTACTGCGGCCGAGCTCCTGCGCTCCTTGTAGGCCAAGAGTGAACTGCTTTGACTTTGGGCTGCGTGCCCCTGGTTGAGCGAGGACGACATCAAAACAAGGACGGGTGAAGGGGAACGCGGAGATTGACCAGAATCTCCGCCTCATTAGGTGATGTCACCTCGCCGCTACAGACGATCATCACCGGGGTGTGCATTGCCTTGTTCAAGGGAACGGCATCCCGACCCTCCGCTTCAGCGATCGGCGAGACAGACAATCTGAACACCCCCGGGAGCAGCTGAGAAACTCTTCGCTGCAGTCAAGTGGTCGGACAGACCAGGGCTTCATGTGTGGACGATACGCTTTGGCGTTGTCGAACGAGGAGGTGTACGATGCGCTCCAGACTCAACTGCCGCGGATGTTCCAGGGGGAACGCAGATGGGAGCGGGAGCAGGACTACCGTGCAAAGTGAGTACCGGTGTGTGTCTGAGCGGCTCGCTCGCGAACCATCCGAGTGGACCGGGTCGCAGCGCGGGCCATATCCATGCCAACAAACTGATCGCAGCTATAACATCGCCCCGCGTCAGCGCGCGGCCGTCATACACCGCGACCACGACTCAGGGCGACCCATCCTCGAGACCATGTCAGTGGCTCTGCACCTCTCACGCACTCGACCTCACCGCTCAGCTCACACACAGGCAGTGGGGCCTCATCCCGCACTGGACGAAGCATCCCCCGTCCGGCCCCATGAACACGATCAACGCCCGCTCCGAATCGCTCCTCGACCCGTCCTCCGGCGGGATGTGGCAAGCGCTCAAGGCGCACAAGCGATGCGTGATTCCGGCTCAAGGGTACTACGAATGGCACAAGCGTTCTCCCACGTCAAAGGTCGCGCATTTCACTCGGCTTCCACTGGGACCGAAGGACAGTAACGCCGCGCCGCCGCTGATCTTCTTCGCGGGACTGTGGGACACGGTCAAGTACCTAGCGCCCGTCGAGTCGAAATTCCAAGCGAGAGAGGGGGACGACCGGGAACCGTACCCCACCGGTAATCCATTGCCGCTTGCGACCTTTACGATCCTCACCACGACGCCCACGAAAGACATCGAGTGGTTGCATGACCGGATGCCTTGCGTCTTGCAGAATGAAGACGAGGTGGAGAGGTGGCTTGGCCTGGGAGAGTTGGACGCGAAGGGATGGGAGGAGGGGAAAGGTGGAACGGGGGAGCTTTTGAGGGGTATGCCGGGACTGGACTGGTGAGTCGTGCTTGAGCTGGCGGACAGATGGATGAGCCGCCACGGGGATGAGCTTGTCGGGCGAGGCTGATACCAGCTACCCGGTGAACCCAGAAGTGGGCAAGATAGGTACAAACTCGCCGACGTATATCCAACCCGTCTCGGAACGGAGCGACGGAATAAAGAGCTTCTTCCAGAAGCAGGCGCCGTCACCGGCGAAAACCAAGGGCAACGGCGACAAGTCCAACTTCAGCCAGGCGGACAAGGGCGTCAAGGCGGTCAAGAAGGAGAGCGCTCACGAGCCGAAGCACGCGTTGGAAACGAGAAAGGCGGTCGAAGAGATCAAGGCTGAAGTGGACGACGGCGATGTCAAGGTCGAGGTGAAGGGTGCGGGAGATGATTCGAATGCGCCCAATCCTTCCGCGACTCCCGACGAAAAGCCCGAGCTCAAGCAGGATGGAGGCACGCCGAGCAAGCGGAAGCGGAGCGATGCGCCCGATGATGGGCTGGAAGACAGCACAGACAAGGCGAAGGGTGCCGAGAAACGCGGAGGGAGACAGACGAAGGTCATACGACGATCCGACTCCGAAGACGCCAACAAGGCTGTAAGTCATCTGTATCATCTCGCTGTTTCGCCAGGCTGTTCAAAGCTGACGGAAGCAACCATCCATAACCAACTTTTTTCAAGCCCCTTCCACGAAGAAGAATCCAGAGTCTGCGGGGCCTACGGCGAAAAGTGGGTCGAGGAGTACAAGGCAGACTAAGCGTTGAGGCCGTGGGGCATAGCTTGGGACTACAGATTGGTCTGCCCTTTATACGTCGACAGAGGGGGAATCCATCTTGTTGTAGACTCGCTTGTTATGCCTCTGAGGGACGAAGAATGAAGGCGATGCCCTGGTCCGTTACCCACCGACGTCCAACGCAGTTTGCAGCGCCTGAGTTGCTCCGCGCCGTCCTCGAGATGATGCAATGCCTGCAGAGTCCCGTTTGCACAGCCCACGGCACAGTGGTACATAATGCACAACGATCCGCTAGACTCTATACAAAACGCAGGAACCGACGAGACGGAGGAAGGACTAAATGCAAGATGTGGGCACCCTACCGTCCGCCACCGCATGTCTGTGTGTCCAGATTCGGTCGGGACAATCGACGGGCATCCGCGCTGGAAGTCGAGGTCGAGGTCGAGGCGAGGGCGTGTCGGTCGCGTGGGCGGAAGGCTACCGCACAAGCCGGATGGATTGTACACAGACATAGTGCAGTACGCGGGGGAGAAGGGCGTAGATGTGTGACGACAGATCGAGGACGGAACGGCGGACTAGATATAAAGCGAGTGAAAGGAGAGCGCGACGTGCGACGAGCGATAAGATGGCGATGAGATGCACAATACAACCAGGGTAGAAATGATTGGACTTCGAGCCGTAAGCGCAGGTTGGGTTGATAATTCGACAATGACGGCCAAACGCGAGAGTATCCGGCGCAGAGAAGGCGCGGCGATGAGAATTGGGCGGGCAATCGTAGCTTGCGGGCTGTCGGGATGTGAGTACGAGCTCGAATAGTCGGCGCAAAGCCGGAAGCTCTCCCAAAGTCTGAGACCCATGGCAACCAGGGAAGGGTCCCCAGCCTTCACTGGGTGATACCAGCTTGCCCCTGCTTTGAAATTTCCATCCAGGGACGCTCGGATACTTCGGGAGTGTCGAAGAACGCAGCGGAAGACTTGCTGGTGACGCGCTGACGAGCGGTCGGTGCTGTAGCCGCGTCTTCATCCTCTCCCCAGACCATCAGCTCCTCGCTGATACCCATATCGAACGAGCTTTGCAGCCCGTTGGCAAACACAAAGGAAGTCGCTCGGTCGTTCCAGCTTCCATTGCCGGGCAATGACCCGGAGAAGGACTGGGGAGTTAGCGGGAAGGCGGAGCTAGAGATGTGACGCGGCACAGCGGGACCGGAGGTCTTCGGCGTGGTGAGGTGATGCTCGTCGTCCGGGGATTGATCATACGCCACCGCATTGAGTGAGGCGGGCTGGAGCGTCCACTCAGCTTCAGTTGGCGAAAGCATAGCGGCTTCGGAGAGGAACGGACCGGTCTCCTCGACGATCATCGCTTCGAGGGGTATCAGCCCGCGCGAGGGGCCATCATGTTCGAATGCGAGGTAGAACTCGTCGTCCAGAGGCGGCGCGTACGAACCCATAGCGGTATCATCACCTGCCCAGAGCACCGGCAAGTCAACGAAGCCGTCGGGCCGCACACCGGGCGTGTAGCCGTATGCGTGGCCCTCAAAAACGAGAGCGTCTTCCGGCGCGTACAGATGTGTTTGTGTGTCTTCCGGATCGGCTGGGACTTGACCCTGGGGGACAGGTATTTGGATCCAGCCGCCAGGGTACATGGCCGGTACGAGGGTGCGGAGTTCGAGCCCCGAGAATGTCTGGTGCTGCGATAGTTCGGGTAAGAGGGCGGTGTCTGGTATAAGACCAACTTCTTGCTCAGCATAAAGTCGACTCACCTGTGCGGTTCAAGATCTCAGCTTGCTCATGCTCCGGTTCGGGAGCACCTTCGTGTTCCAGCGCATCCTGAACGACACGAGGCAAGTTACCGATGGGGTCGCTCTCACCTCGTAAGGCAGGTTGAGCGGCGGTACGGGGCGGACCCTCGTCATCGTCCTTGCTGCACCAGAGAGCGACAATGTCGTGAGCGTCGAGGTCTTCGGGGTTGACCCCTCGATACGTCGCGAACGCCCGTTCCACATCGTACACGCCCTTCGGCCGCTGGTCACTGACGTGAGGAGGCGGTGCTGGCGTCTGTGGCAAGGGTGAAACTGACGCGATCAGGGCCGGGCGGGGCGCTGAAGGTGTGCTTGACATTCGAGGAGAGGCGTCTAGCTGCGGAGACGCGGGGGAGTTGTGTTGACTGGGGTGAGGCGTCATGGAGGCAGACACTTCAGCAGCACAATTGACAGGCGTGCTGGGAGTGTTCTGAAGGGGATCTGAGTGGATGCCAATTGTTGATTCACCCGGCAAGAGGATTACGGCGTCGTATGGGACGCTAATGTCCTCGGGTCCCATCGAAGGCAGGGACGAAGTGGGCATGGGGAAGGGATATGATCGGAAGCGGTGATCGTCAAAGTTGTCGCCGGGAGTAGCTGGCACACTGGACCGGGCGGCTGCAAGTGAGCAAGTGAGACGGGGGCAAGAGCACAGGTGTGACACACAGGAACCACCGCGCAAGAAGTCCTCGGTGGCAGAGGTGTGACCGGAGTAGGTGAGCGAACGAGACAGTCCGCGCGAGCCCTCCATGACGGGATAAGGGGCATTTGGGGACAGGCGGGTTCGGTTGCGAGGTCGTCGACCTGAGATCAGTATGCTGCGATTGCAAGTTCGTCAAATACGCAGCCCTCGTGGCCTCCGCGCTTGAAGAAGCGGCAACTGATGCACGGCACCGGACACAATACTCACGGCCACTCCCGCTCTTCAGCAAGTCCTTCTCCCTCCGCGCCGCCTCTCTCTCCCTCTCCTTCTCTTCTCTTAACCTGATCTTATCGGCTTTGCGCAGCGGTTGGAACTTGTAGCCCGGATACATCGCCGCATGCTAGCACGTCAGCTCGCATTTCATCCGAGACACGATAGACAAGATGAAACACGAATCGCCAGAACGCACCTCGGCCTTCTTCATCTCGCTCTGGCGCTCATACTCCGCTCGGACCGCCGCCGTCTCTCGCTTCCACAGCATACTGATCATCTTGGAGATATCCGCCTGGGGCAGTCCACGACCGGTCTTGCCTTTTCCCAAGGACAGCATGCCCTCGGTGGGCTCCTTCCCTCCCTTTTTGACCTTCTTCTGCTTCGACTTAGGCTTGTGCGCCAAGTCCTCGCCTGCCTCAGCGTTCTTGCCCCGCTCATCGGAAGAGCTGGAGTTGACGCCCAGCTCGGCCATGACGTCGTCGAGACCGAGAATTTCGGATCCCGCCGCGATGGCCTTCAGCTTGTCGGACCGGTACAGAATCCATGCGTTGGGCGGACGTGGTGCGTGAACGACCTTGATGGTACTCTTGCCCTCTCGGGCGGACTCAGACAGCTCGATGGTGGCAGCGGGGGGTGTGACCGGTGGCGGGCCGTAGTTGAAGTAGTTGGCCATCTCGTCGTTTGGTGAGCTGTACCCAGCTGGAGCTGGGGGCCGGGAGGCAGTCGGATGGTGTACCAGATACGGGTTGATGTCGCCGAGGTAGTATACGTCAGAGAAATAAGACCCGGAGGACGGAAAGTTATGTGGATAGACGTTGTAGTGGGCGTCCATCGGCTGCATGACCTGCTGCGGAGAGACCGAGCTGGCGAAGCCGGGAGACGAGCGGAAGTGGCCAGGTGGCACGCTGGGTGAAGAGTGAGGATGTGGAGCGGGTGCTGACATGGCCTGGCCCGGGTATATCGTAGGTGGCAGCATTAGACCACCCGGTTGAGCATAGGGAGGAACGGGATGCGGGGTCGAGAGATCCTCCGACGACGAGTATGGGGGTGTTGGAACGGGCTGGTGCTGTGGGACCGGTGGCGCAGGCGTTGGTGCCGGCGAGGTTGAGCCATCGGTAACGTACGGCGTGGGGAGATCATGTTGAGCTGAAGAGGAAGACGTCTTGGGATACGACGAAGCCGTGGCTCGGGGGCGATGCGCTCGAGCCATGGTGCTCGATACTGGAGCCTCAAAAGGGCAAAGGGTGAACGTCGAACGAGGACGAGGGGGCTATTGTCGTCCGTGATGAAGCGGTATTAAAGGTATTGTTCTGACCCTATTGTTCCTGCGACGGATCTGGTAGGGTGCAGCGTGCTTCCGGACACACACAGGCGTGGGAAGAAGCCCAGAGGTAGATGTGCTGGAAAGAAGCAAGGACGGGATAAGCCGAAGGAGAGTGGTCGATATGAGGTCGGGATCTTTAGGCTTCGCGCCTCCTTCCGCAAGCAACGTTGGCGGTGTCAATCTGATTGCCTGTAGCGTGGACTAGACGAGTCTTGCAAGATATCGCGAGTTGTCCAAGATGGGGGCGAGATAACCGCCCGACTTTTTGTGAAGGGTTGAACGATATCGTTCGGAGGGTATGAGCGGTGGGACCCAGTCCCTATACGTGGTACTTTGCCGAGACGACAAGATGTCGAGCAGGCGCGCAACGGTACCAGAGAAAGCTCGGGTGATGGCGGTGACGTGTGTTGAGTGGACGAACAATAGACGTGATACTGCAAGGTGAGACGAGGTTCTCGCGGATCAACACAACTCTAGTCTCGGCCGTGCGTCCCGTCGCCCGGTTGCCCACACGTTGATGGCACTTGAAACCGTCCACCCGAGCTCATCGCTATTGTTCATCTGTGTATGTACACACACGCCAGCCCTCTTGGGTCGTCTGCTTGCTCTCCCACCGTTGCAACTTGACCGCCAGCGAGAAAGAAGGAGGAGAGACTTTCTCGTGCTACTCACACGATCAAGCCCAGGCCGACTCGGACAACGTGGCCGAGATGGCAGCGGCTCTTTGAGACGGGATCGACGTCGAAAGGTGTTGTATTGTGTTGCCGAGCCAGCTGCAGATAGACCAATTTGATGGTGCTGATGAGATCTCTTGATGGTGATGATGTCTGTGACAGCAAAAAAACGTACGAAGAAAGAGGAGACAGGGGGAGGGTGGGTGACACGCATGCGCTAGGGGAGCCTAGATACAGGAGGGACCTCGAGCATGTGAGGAGCGTGCTCGCCGAGCCCTTGCGCAAGGTGGGACGACCTTCCCCTTGCAGCATCGGGATGGAGCACAGAGTGTCTTCGGTCGCTGCGCTCCCAATAGTGCCCGTGTGGTGCACACGGACGATGATTGACCGGAGTAATGGTGCTCAAACTGCGAGTCGTTCAGGAAAGACCATCTCCAGTGCCGATCATGGCCCCCCTGTCCGTTTTGAAACACGCCATGCCTCGGTCTCCATTTTCAGTCCCTTTCACCGCCGGTCAGGCGGAATCGTGCGTCTTGCAGCCCGTGACACCCGCCCACGCAGCCACTGCCATGCAGCACCGCGGGCGCTTCAGACGACTTCGGTACATAGGCGGAACAAAGCAGAAAAGTTCTTCGGCGCGAGAGCTTGGATAAGCGGCACCGAGCGGCACTGGCCAGGGCCGACGAGACCCAGGGACGGGCTAGTCAAGATCTCTTGGATCAACCTTGTTTGTGCAAAACCACCGAAATCCTTCGGTCAAACGTCTTCTGCGCCATACATCAATGGCGCCTTCCCGTCCAGAGGCACAAGGCACATCTCCTAAGCTATTTGACGGTGCAGCACGCGAGCGATCAGGTCGACAAAGCGTCATTATTGTATCCTGAAACGCCCCTTCTTTGCACAGGATCGGTGTCAGGGACAGAAAAAACAAATCCATCCCGACTCCGAACCCTACGATAACACTGACCGAGCTCTTGGTGTCTCTCATCAAGCGAGGTATGCCTATCTTCAGGGCTCGTTACCGGATGTACAGGAATCGACGTTGCCATAACCCCGCTCGACTCGGGACGTGAAATCACAACGCGGTGGTTCCCCCGCAGCTCCGAGCGTGGCGCAAGTTGCGAGGAGTTCCGACGGAATGACAGGTCATTCATCCCCTCCCCTGGCCACGCCGGATCTGGTAAAGCCCCACAGGCGAGCCATGGTTGAGAACCTTAGTCATCTCGGTGACACGTCGCTGAACGGGTCGGATCCGACGCGGCCGCCCGAGGCTCTCCCGAGGATGCTCTGCTTATTCACGTCTGCTGACGACCGGCCAAACGGCATCCGCAGTAGCCCGAGACATGTCTTTTGCCCTGCGCGCCTCACACCGAAAGATCCTCCGTCGGCTCGAAATTCGTCTGCGTTTCAACGGCATGATGAAGGTGTCCGCATGCTACGTTTTACGCAAGACGCAGAGCTCTTGCCTGTGGGCAGCCATCGTAGGCCGCTCTGCCAATCCCTCGCTTCTGAGGAAGCCACGTCGCCCAGAGCCGCCTGGCATGCACGCGTCACTATCCCGCACCCTCACTCCCGTTCAGCGAGAACAACCCTCATTGGCAACGTTCCGTTCCTGTCCCAGCCGTGCAATACCTGACCGAGGCTATGGGATGCGTCGACACGCAGCGGCGGCCCAGCACGTATGTGGCTTCGCCGCTTGGCACAGCCTCGTTCTACTGTCAGACCTCCGACGGAAGACGTCTCAACCGATCTCGGTCGAGATAAAAAAGTAGATCCGGTGTGGCGCGTCCGCTTCCCCTCGGACCCGAGGCTGAAACCAGCCCGCGAGCACAAGACCCCCATCATCGTTCTTTCGGCGATATGCGTCGACCTGACGGGACGTGTGGTCGTAAATGGCACTACATCGCAGTCTACGTATTGTAAGCCCGTCACAAAGAGACCATACAAGGCGAAACGAGCTCCCAGTCGCACAATCTAGGACTCATGAGCCAGTGGGCTGTGTTGCCGAATCCGAAGCATTCCGCTCCTCGGTCTCTGCAACGAAGCTCGTGTGAATCGGCGTAGGGGGTTCGATCTCTACTGCGGGCGTTTCGTCCCGTTCTGCCGGTTGTTGCTCAGGCAAAGACGGGTCGGTGTCGACGGGAACATGCGCTTGTTCCGGTATCATCGCGATAGCGTCACCACCACTAAGCGAGGTTCTCGGATTGCTTCCGGTGGCGTCCCCCGGATTTTGGTGACTCGCTGAATTAGGCGTTCCTGCCTGTGCCTGAGCCTCGTCCCATGTCGGAGGTGGCGCTTCGCCGTCCTGTGATCCGGAGCCGCGAGCGGAAGGACTGCCACCCAGTGCTGTGCCCATGCTCGTCCGTCGTCTCTTGTTGGCGGGCACCTCCCCCAGCTTGACGCCGACCATATTCACCGCCTCGTGGCTGCTCAAGAAACGCATCTGGTCGTCACTCAGTCCCGCCCGGGGGAAGCTCGTATCGTCGAAGCTGGCACGGACGGCCGAGTTAGGCACCGGACTGGATATATGTAGCGACAATGTCGAGGCCCATGGCGAGGTGTACGGGCTGGCCGAGCCGTCGCGTCCGTCACGAGACTGCCGTGATAGCGAGGTGATGGTCGACAATCGAGACTGCTGCGGTTGAAGCAGGAGGGACGTGGAGGAATACCGTTGCTGCATGTCGCGCCCCGCCGGACGGTACGAGGCCGGCGCGAAGGTCATTCCCGCTCGACTGAGCAGCCCTCTGACAGAGTCGCCGGTGCGCGTGCGAAGCGAAGGCGTGCGAGGCGGAGGGACTCCCGCTTCGAGGGTCGACGGCGAGGACATGGCTTCAAGGTAGGTGGGCGCCTCGCCCCAGCCGCGACGGGAAGCGTTCGAGAGGGTGCGGCGGGGCGCGCTGTCGGATGAGTTGCCGAGTGGTGCGGATTGTGGCCCGGTAGGGCCGGGCGCCCCGGTCACGATCACCTCCTGCCCGTTCTCGCCGTGGTCGGTTTCGCCTTGTTCCCTCCCAGAGCGTCCGGCGCGGGTTGATTGGCGAGATAAGCTGGAGCGGATCGATGCGAAGCGATTCAAGTCGCTGCTCGTCGGCCCACCCCGCTCTGGCCCGTCGTCGCCGTCAGACTCCCCGTCTGTGCTCGATGCAGATTGTTGCCTGGTATCAGCGCGGCCCTCGCCATATTACAATCGCCGACGCACCGAACCAGGACCAACTCCTCGTCTCCCGCCTCCTTGCTGTACTCCGGCAGAGTCCGTATACTCCTTCCACTCTCTGTCCTGCGGACGTTCCGCGGCGCACGTCCTGCCCGCCCGCCATTCCCGGTGAGTAGACTCCGTCCCGTGCCCGTCTCAGCCCCGCTTCCTGTCCCACCCGAAGGCCTAGTACTCCCCGTCGCCGATGACGCACTCCGATCTCTCCTGCCTGTCGCGAGCTCCTGTGCCGTGATCTGCCCTCCCTGCGAATGGCGCAGACCGAGCGAAAGACGGCCCTTGAATATGTGGTA
>Ga0308169_10003456_pt1 | contig 15434 bp, 16 predicted proteins | sample PhyBR1_2_FD_202139 | JGI IMG/M metagenome (GOLD analysis project Ga0308169, IMG submission 202139) | Phyllosphere microbial communities from UC Gill Tract Community Farm, Albany, California, United States - DLSLSB.R1 | ecosystem: Host-associated > Plants > Phyllosphere > Unclassified | place... | reverse complement strand
CACCTCCACGTCCTCGTTGCGGGTGACGCGGAACGTGTGGTGTTCCAGGACCTCCATGCCCGGGAACAGCTTGTCCAGGTGGACGGCGATGACTTCCTCAAGGGCGATGAACCGGGCAACCCGGCCGGGCACTGCCCCGGCCCGGGGACCGTCGATGGAGATCAAGCGGGGCAGCTGGTCCGGGACCTTGACCCGGGCGAAGAGTTCTTTGTCGCTGACGGGGTTCCGGACCACCACGGCCAGGTTCAGCGACAGCCCTGAGATGTAAGGGAAGGGGTGGGCGGGGTCAACTGCGAGGGGAGTAAGGATAGGGAAGACTTTTTCAGCGAACATTGCGCTGAGCTGCTGCTGGGCGGTGTCGTCCAGCTCTTCCCACTGCATCAGGTGGATGTGCTCGTAAGCCAGGGCCGGCCGGATCTGGTCCGCATAGACCTGGGCGTGCCGTTCCTGCAGCCGGTGGGCTTCCTCGCTGATGCTTTCCAGCACCTCGACGGGGCTCAGCCCGGCGGGGGAGGGGACTGCAAGTCCTGTGGCGATACGGCGCTTGAGGCCGGCCACGCGGACCATGAAGAACTCGTCCAGGTTTGAAGCGAAGATGGACAGGAAGTTGACGCGTTCGAGCAGGTGCAGGGTGGGGTCCTCCGCCAGCTCGAGCACCCGGGAGTTGAAGGCAAGCCAGCTCAGTTCCCGGTCCAGGAACCGGTCCGGCCGGATGTCGCCCTCCGGCTGCAGGTTGGGCGCGAACTCCGGAATGTCGATGCGGTCCTGGGTGGCCCTGGACGCCGGTACCTCGGAGGAGCCGAAGCGCGCCCGCACTGGCACCGCTACATCCTGGGACGTGGCTGTTCCGGACGGTTCCGGGTTCATGGCAACTCCTTTTGCTGGCGCTTTGGTGCCGGCGCTTCCGCCCCGCGCGGTTCCCTTCCAACCTTACAAGCAATCACACCGGCCACAGCCGTTGTTTTACCCGGCGGCAGGGTTTGTTGAGGGCGCTCCGGTCACCCTGCCGCGGGGCCGTACATGACGTCCATGTCCCAGCGGGTGAATCCCAAACGCCGGTACAGGGCCACCGCCGCGCTGTTGTCAGCGTCCACATAGAGCATTACCGCGCTGAGCCCGGAGTCGCGGAGGTGTTTGAGGCCGGCGATGGTCAGCGCCTTGCCCAGGCCCATGCCCTGCGCTTCCGGTGCCACACCCACCACGTACACCTCGCCGATCGCCGGGTGTGCGCCGTGCCGCGGATGGATCTTGGTCCAGTGGTAGCCCAGCAGCCTGCCGTCCCTGTCCTCCGCCAGGAAGAATCCGGACGGGTCGAACCAGTCTTCGGCCATGCGGGCCTCGAGGTCCGCCCTCGTCAGGCTTCCCTGTTCCGGATGGTGGGCGAAGGCGGCCCGGTTGGCGGCGAGCCAGGCATCCTCATCCTTGCCCGGCACGAAGGTGCGGATTGCCACCCCGTCCGGGAGGCCGGCGTCGGGCAGGTCCGCGCCCGCCGTCGTCATCCGCATCTTCCACAACTCCCGCACCGGCGCGTAGCCGTAGCGGGCGGCGAGGTCGGCAGCGGCCTCGTGGTTCCCGTGGGACCACGCCTTCAGCCCGGTAAAGCCCCGTACTTCCTTGAGCGCGCCCACCAGCCTGTCGGCTACGCCCTGGTTCCGGTACGAGGGGTGGACGGCGATTTCGAGGATGCCCGCGCCGTCCGGCTCTTCCACCACGACGGCGAAGCCCGCCAGGTCCTGGCCGGTGGCGGGATCGGAGTCCTCATCGGGGGCGTACAGGGCCAGCGTCAGCAGCGTGTGCTCCGCGGAATCCCCGGCCCGCATGGTCACCAGGGTCTGTTCGGAGATGGAGGGGTTGCCGTCGGATTCCTCGGCGGCAGCCAGGAGGTCGCGGCAGTCTTTCAGGAGTTGCTGGTCAACTCCGCCACGGACGACATGGACGGGCCACTTCTGCGGATGCGCTGGAGTCATGAGCCAAGGCTATACGTCGAGGGCGGCCGGGCTCAGGCTTCGGTGAGTTCGTCTTCCTGCTGCCGGACCAAAGTAAGGCGGTAGCCGACGTTCCTGACCGTGCTGATGAGGTTCTCGTGGTCCGCGCCGAGCTTGGCCCTCAGGCGCCGCACATGGACGTCCACCGTGCGGGTGCCGCCGTAGTAGTCGTAACCCCAGACCTCGGTGAGCAGCTGCTGGCGGGTGAAGACACGGCCGGGGTGCTGCGCCAGGTACTTGAGGAGTTCAAACTCCTTGAAGGTCAGGTTCAGCGGTGCCCCGTTGACCCTGGCGGTGTAGCTTGCCTCATCGATGATGACGCCGGCGGCGCGGATTTCGCTGGGCGCGTCCTCCTGCTCGGGCACGGCGCGGGCAACGGACAGCCTGATGCGGGCCTCCACCTCGGCGGGGCCGGCGGAATCAAGGACGATATCGTCCACGGCCCAGGCCGAGGACACCGCAGCCATGCCGCCCTCGGTCAGGATCAGCACCAGCGGAGCGGAGAGGCCGGTGGCCTTCAGGAGCTGGGTGAGGGAGCGGGCACCCACCAGGTCCTTGCGGGCGTCCAGCAGGACAATGTCGCAGGGGTCCGTTTCGAGCAGGGCAGTGGGTTCGGCGGGGAGGATATGCACCCGGTGGTTCAGCAGCTCGAGGGCAGGCAGGATGTCCACCGAAGAGCCAGTGCTGTTGGTCAGTAACAGGATGTGCGACATTGTTCCTCCAAGGGCCGTCCGCGCATCATTGGGCGACTGAACCGGATTCTCACCGGCCGGTACTGGCTGCCTGCAGGAGGGTTTTTGACCGTCAGCACGCCGCCGGCCAGCCACCTCAGCAGGGAGCGTAGCTGAACCTTGAGTATACCCGGCAGCCCCCTTCCAGCCACAGATTGCGGCGGGGAACAGGCCCGATTTGCGACATATCCGGTTCACATAAGGCAGGATTGAACCAGGGCTGAGCAGCCCTGCCGTGAGGGGGCAGACCAGCCTTCCGGCCGAACGCCAGGATGGGAAAACAGCGCAGTGAGTGCACCGAGGAACCACAGGCCGGGCCGCACATGACGGCGGAACTGCAGGCGCCCGTGCGTTCGCTTGGATCCTGGACGGTCGGCGTCGTCGGGATCGCCGGGCTCATCGCCATCATCGCCGGGGTGTATGCCTCACCGGAGGCGCTCGTCGCCGTCGGCATTGTGATCGCCGCGGCCGTGGGAATAGGGTGGCCCCACTTCCTGCGGATTCCCGCCAAGAAGACCCTCGCCGCCGTCATCGCCCTGCCGGGCGCCGGAGCGGCGGTGGCCGCCGCCCTGACGCCGGCCCCGGGTTACCTGGACTGGACGCCGGCTTTTGTGGCGCTGGGGATGATGGCCGTCTTCGTAGTGCAACTCATCCGCGGCACCGGGCAGGCGCAGCGGCTGGAGTCCACCCTGGGGTGCTGCGCGGGCGTCCTCCTGTCCTGCCTCGGGGCAGGGTGGGTTGCCGGGGCCCGGTTCAACGGCGTCCGCGAGATGCTCCTGGTGGCGGCCATCAGTGCCGCGGTGGCCCTGCTGGCGGGACTCATCCGCTGGCCGGACAGTATTGTTGCCCCGCTGGGCGTGGTGCTCGCCGGCCTGGCCGGGCCGCTGGCCGGGCTGGTCCTGTCGGACATCGCCGTCCTGCCGGCCGCCGTCTTCGGCGTGGTGGTGGGCGCGGTCCTGGCGAGCTTCCGCAGGCTGGCCACGCTCCGCGGCGCCCCGCTGAATCTCCTGGCCGCGCTAAGCATGGGCCTCGCCCCGGTTTCGGCTGTGGGATCCCTCGCGTACTTCATAGACAAACTACTCATCTACTAACGGGTTAGGATGGCACCATGTCCGTACTTGCTTTTGAAATCTTCTTCCTTGTCCTGCTCGGCCTCGCGAGCCTGTCCATGGCCTGGTTTGCCGGCTTCGTGGTCTACCGCCTTTTCAAGGGCCAGAAGTAGCCACCCCTTTTCCGGAGCCAGCCGCATCTGGAGGTAATACCAATGCCCATTGAGATTCCTACAGACCTGACCCCTGAACTCGTTCCCCTTTCCTGGCTCATTGGTGAGTGGGAGGGCCGCGGCCGGCTGGGCAGCGGTGACGAGGATTCGGAACACTTCCTGCAGCACGTCTCCTTCACCCACAACGGGCTGCCGTACCTTCAGTACCGTGCCGAAAGCTGGCTGACCGACGACGAAGGCACGCGGCTGCGGCCGCTCACCGTCGAGACGGGCTTCTGGGCGCTGGAGCGCAAGCAGTTGGATGCCGACGGCGGCCCCGGGCTGGTGCCCGCGGACATCGTTCCGGTGTTGAAGAGCGCCGACGAGGTGGAGGCGCTGCGCAACAAGGACGGCGGCTTCGACATCTCCGTGTCCATCTCACACCCGGGCGGAATCTCGGAGCTGTACTACGGCCAGATCAAGGGGCCGCAGATCCAGCTGACCACCGACATGGTGATGCGCGGCAGCCACTCGAAGGACTACAGCGCCGCCACCCGGATCTTCGGCCTGGTGGACGGCAACCTGTTGTGGCGCTGGGACGTTGCCACCGGCGGAGAGGCCGGGAAGGGACTTGAGGCGCACGCCTCCGCCTTCCTTCATCGGGTTTCCTGAGCAGGGTTTTGTAAGCAGCGTTTCACCTTGCCTCCGGAAACCCGGAATACCGCAGACCCCGGAGGACTTCTACTTCATATGACTACGCCCAGCCCTTTGTTGTCGCGCCCCGGCGCCGTCGAGGCCGCAGGCCCTGACGCCGGTGTCGCCGCCCACTATGGTGAGCCGCTGCGCGAGCAGCGTGCCCTCGCCGCCGGAACCGCCGTCGTCGACCTTTCACACCGCGGTGTGGTCACCGTCACCGGGCCGGACCGGCTGAGCTGGCTTAACACCCTCTCGTCCCAGCAGGTCGCAGCCCTGAAACCGGGGGAGTCCAGCGAACTGTTGCTGCTCAGCGTCCAGGGCCGAATCGACTTTGATGCCCGGGTGGTTGACGACGGCGGGACCACCTGGCTGATCGTCGAGGCCGCCGAGGCCGCGCCGCTGGCCGAGTACCTCGACCGGATGAAGTTCATGCTGCGGGTTGAGATCGCGGATGTCTCCGCAGACTGGTCCGTCGTGGGCAGCACCCGCACTGTCCCCGAGTGGTCCGCCTACCTTGCCTGGCAGGACCCCTGGCCCCACGTTTCGGCGGGCGGATACTCCTACGCCACCGTCTCCGAGGAGAACCACCCGGGCCTTGAGCGTCCCTGGTTTGAGTATCTGATTCCCGCCGCTGAGCTGGAGGACGCCGTGGCCGGGCGCGCGCTGGCAGGCGTGCTCGCCGCAGAAGCCCTGCGCATCGCCGCCTGGCGTCCCCGGATCGGTGCCGAAACCGACGACAAGACCATCCCGCACGAACTGGACCTGCTGCGCACCGCCGTGCACTTGGCCAAGGGCTGCTACAAGGGCCAGGAAACCATCGCCCGCGTCCACAACCTGGGCCATCCGCCGCGCAGGCTGGTGTTCCTGCAGCTGGACGGCTCGCAGCACACCCTGCCCGCTGCCGGCAGCCCGGTTCTGGCAGGGGAGCGGAAGGTGGGAACGGTGACCTCCGTGGCGCAGCACTACGAAATGGGCCCCGTAGCCCTTGCAGTCGTAAAGCGTTCAGTTACCCCGGATGAAATACTGACGGTCCTGGACGGCGATGAACCGTATCCGGCCGCCCAGGAACTCATCGTCGCCCCCGACGCCGGCCAGGTGGTGGGGCGCCAGACCGGATTCCTGAAAGGGCCACGCTGATGACCGAGAACACCACGCCCGTGCACCCTGCGGTGGAGGCAACGGAAGGGCACGACGACGACGCGCTGGCTTTGGCGCATACGCTCTTCCAAGCTGCGCGTGAGGGAAATGATGCGCTGCTAGGTGCCTACCTGGACGCCGGGGTGCCCGCCACCATGACTAACTCCGCCGGCGATTCCCTCCTGATGCTCGCGGCTTACCACGGCCACGCCGGCACCGTTGAGCTGGTCCTGCAGCACGGTGCCGACGCCAACACCGCCAATGACCGGGGTCAGACGCCCCTCGCCGGCGCGGCATTCAAGGGCTACACGGACGTGGCCCGGGTCCTGCTGGGCGCCGGAGCCGATCCGGACGCCGGTGCGCCCTCGGCACGTGCCGCAGCGCAGATGTTTGCCCGCACGGAGATCCTGGAACTGCTGGGCTAGCCTTCGCCGGGTCCGCCCGGCACCAAGAAAAACTCCAGAAGGATGACAGAGTGGAAAACGTAGAAAAGCCGTGGCCGGCACTGTGGTCCCTGGTGATCGGGTTCTTCATGATCCTGATCGACAGCACCATCGTCTCCGTGGCGAATCCCCGGATCATGGAAGGCCTGCATGCCGACATTAACTCGGTGATCTGGGTGACCAGTGCCTACCTGCTGGCCTACGCCGTTCCGCTCCTCATTACCGGCCGGCTTGGAGACAGGTTCGGGCCCAGGCGGCTGTACCTGCTGGGCCTGGTGGTGTTCACCCTGTCGTCCCTCTGGTGCGGCCTTTCCCAGAACGTGGAAACCCTCATCGCCGCACGTGTGGTCCAGGGGCTCGGCGCAGCCGTCATGACACCCCAGACCATGGCGGTCATCACCCGTATCTTCCCGCCGGACCGGCGCGGTTCGGCAATGGCCATCTGGGGCGCCACGGCCGGGATGGCCACCTTGGTGGGCCCCATCCTGGGCGGCGTCCTGGTGGATGGCCTGGGCTGGGAGTGGATCTTCTTCATCAACGTGCCCATCGGCGTCGTTGGCTTCATCCTGGCGATGCGCAACGTCCCCGCACTGAGCACCCACCCGCACCGGTTCGATATTCCCGGTGTCCTTCTGAGCGCCGTCGGGCTCTTCCTGCTGGTCTTCGGCATCCAGGAAGGCGAGACGTACAACTGGGGCACGATTGCCGGTCCCATCAGCGTGTGGGGCCTGATTATTGCCGGCCTTGTTGTGCTGGCGGCGTTCGTGGCCTGGCAGCGGTTCAACAAGGGTGAGCCGCTGCTGCCGCTGGCACTCTTCCGGGACCGGAACTTCTCCCTCGCCAACCTGGGCATCACCATGGTGGGGTTCACCGTGACGTCCTTCGGCCTGCCGTTGATCTTCTACTACCAGCTTGTCCGCGGCCTGACGCCCACCCAGTCAGCACTCCTGATGGTGCCCATGGCGCTGATCTCCGGCGGCATGGCACCGGTGGTGGGAAAGATCGTGGACCGGGTCAACCCGAAGTACCTCGCCGCGTCCGGCCTGGTATTGATGGCAGTCGCCCTGGTCTGGAACGGCCTGCTGATGCAGCCGGACACGCCCATCCTGCTGTTCCTGCTGCCCAGCGCAGTTCTGGGCTTCGCCAATGCCGGCATCTGGGCGCCGCTGAGCACCACCGCCACCAGGAACCTGCCGCCGCGCCAGGCCGGGGCCGGTTCAGGGGTGTACAACACCACCCGCCAGATCGGGGCCGTGCTGGGCAGCGCCGCCATCGCTGTCCTCATCCAGTCGCGGCTCGCCGCCGAGCTCCCGTCCGGGGGTTCTGCGGCATCAGCCGGTGAGGGGATGGCCAGGGGCGGCACCCTGCCAGAGTTCCTGCAAGCAGGATTCTCGACGGCGATGGCCCAGTCCATCCTGCTGCCCGCCGCCGTGGTGCTGGCCGGTGCGGCAGTGGCCCTGTTCTTTGCCAAGCCCAAACCGGTCCAGGACTGGGGTGCCCCGGGCACAGCGGATGCTTCAGCGAAGGTGGACGCTGGTCTGGATTCCGCCGGCTGAGAGCCCCAGCTTTCGGGCCAGCGCCAGGCACCCGGTGTTGCTGACGTCCGCACGCCACTGCAGCGTGAGCCCGGCGGCGAGGGCCTCGTGGGCCGCGATGGACCCCGCCAGTGCGCCCAGGCCGCGCCGCCGCCACTCGGGATCCACCAGCACGCCCATGTTGGCCAGCAGGCCCTCCCACTCCCCGTAGGCCCCGCAGGCCAGGGGAACACGCCGGCCGTCCAGCTCGTGCACGATGGTGTAGCGGTTTTCCAGGTCCGAAAGGCCCACTTCGTTGACGTCGTCCGGCGGGCAGCGGCCCTCCAGCTCGATCGCTTCGGGGTTCCCATGCGAAACTGTCAGTTCCTCGGATGGCTGCTGCAGCGGCAGGTCGTCGGCGAAGAACAAGGCCGCTGCGCCCAGCCCGTGGCCTCCCCGTTCCCTCGTCAGTTTCAGGAGCGTGACGTGCTGGGCCATTTCCTCGTCCGGGATGTCCGCGGCGGCGTCGATGACGCTCTGCGGCCCCACCAGCGCGGAACTGCCGAACAACCGGACGAACTCAACACTGCGGCATGCTTCGTCGGCGCGGACAATCCGTTCGCCGGACGCCAGGGCGTCACCGAATGCGTCGTCATCAAGGCCCAGCCGGCGTGCCCACGCCAGCTGGATGATGGCCGCGGAACCGGGATCGAGTGTCATGGTCCCAGCCTAGGGCGGCCCGGTGTCTCAGCCGAACAGGACAGGCCTAGCCGAACAGGACCGCGGCTTCGTCGTACCGGTTTTGCGGGACGGTCTTGAGCTGGCCCAGGGCCTCCTCGAAGGCAACATGCCGGATGTCGGTGCCCTTCAAGGCCACCATGGTGCCCCAGTAGCCTTCCACCACGGAATCGATGGCGGCCATGCCCAGCCGGGTGGCCAGGACGCGGTCGAAGGCGGAGGGCACGCCGCCGCGCTGGATGTGGCCCAGGATGGTGGCGCGGGTTTCGATGCCGGTCCGGGCTTCGAGTTCGGGGGCCAGCTGGTCGGCGATGCCGCCCAGGCGCGGCCGGCCGAAGGTGTCAAGGCCGCGCTCGGAGTGCGGGCTTTCCATGTGCTCGGGCACGAAGCCTTCGGCCACCACCACCAAGGGGGCGCGGCCACGGTGATGGGCTTCCTTGACCCACTCGGTGATCTGCTCGATGCTGACCTTCTGCTCCGGGATGAGGATGGCGTGCGCGCCGGCGGCCATGCCGGCGTGCAGGGCGATCCAGCCCACGTGCCGGCCCATCACTTCGGCGATCATGCAGCGGTGGTGGGATTCGCCGGTAGTGCGGAGCCGGTCGATGGCTTCCGTGGCGATCTGCACGGCGGTGTCGAAGCCGAAGGTGTAGTCCGTGGCGTCGAGGTCGTTGTCAACGGTCTTGGGGACACCGACGATCTTCAGGCCGGCATCGGTCAGGCGCTTGGCGGCTGCAAGGGTTCCCTCACCGCCGATGGCGATGATCGCATCGATGCCCAGGCGGTCCATGTGGGCCTTGATGGCCTCGGGGCCGCCGCCGTTTTCGAACGGGTTGGTGCGGGAAGTACCCAGGATCGTGCCGCCCTGCTTGCCGATGCCTCGGACCATGGTGCGGGGGATGTCGATGATGTCGCCCTCCACCACGCCGCGCCAGCCGTCGCGGAATCCGACGAATTCCTGGCCGTGGACGGCGATGCCCTTCAGTACCGCGCCTCGAATGACGGCGTTCAGTCCGGGGCAGTCGCCACCGCTGGTGAGGATTCCAATTTTCATGTTTGGCTCAAATCCTGGGGAGAAGGTTAACAGGCAGAGCGCCACGCTGAGCTCACATAGCAGTGTAGTGGGGTGTGTGGGGTACGACACAAACCGGTTACATCAGGCCCCTGCAGGCAGCGGAAAAGGGGCAGGCAAAAGCCCCCGCCCGGTGAAAGGATTCGCCGGGCGGGGGCTTGGGCTGGAAGGTGGTGGTCAGCGGTTGAGTGAGCGGCGGTCCAGGAACGTCTGCAGCGGGATCTCGTTGCGCTGATCCGGCAGGACGATCCACGCCAGGATGTAGAACACGAAGGCCGGGCCGGGAAGCAGTGCGAACAGCAGGAAGGCGATCCGGACGAAGGCAACGTCCACATTGAGTTTGGCAGCGATGCCGCCGCAGACCCCGCCAAGCCACCGTTCCGGGCCGCGCTTCAGGCCGAAGCCCCTGACAATGCTGAAGAACTTATCCATGGTTCAAGACTTCCCTGTTGTTGTTTCATTGTCACGCTTACGTGCGGAGACCAGGCCTCCCACCACCAAGGCCGCGCCGGCGCCGATCATGAGGCCGATGAGGACATAGGTGCCGTTGAGGGTCACAATGCCCAGCTGCGCCATGATGATCAGCGCCGCCAGCGCCAGGACGATCAGGCCCCAGACGACCGTCCCCACCCTGGCAGGTGCCGGCCCGGCAGTGTCCTGGCCCGCCGTCGTCGAAATGTTGCTGCTGTCCATGTCAGTTGCCTTCCTGGATCGTGACGTTGCTGAAGGTGCCGTCGATCTGCACCACCAGGTGGTTACCGGGCTTGTCGGTGTTGTAGCTGCTCTCGCGGGTGGTGGTGCCCCCGCGCTGGCCGCTGGCTTCGTTCAGGTTGCCCATGGTCATGTCCGCCTTGATGTCCACGGGCACGTTCTGGGGAATCACCACCGTGACGTTGCTGGCGGTGATGTCCAAGGGAACCACCACATCGGACGCCAGCGGGGCGCTCGGTGAGAGGTCCGTGAGATCCACCGTTCCCCGGCCGGCGGTGATGTCGATGCCGCTCCGCGCTTCTTCGATGCTTGCCGGGTTCCAGTCCACTTGCTGGAAACGCATCCGACCGTCGTTCACGGTGTTGTAGATGCCTCCGGTGACCAGTGCGATCACGGCAAAGAGGCTCAGGATGCCTGCGGTCCGGCCGCGGAAGCCCGCCACCAGGATGCCCAGGCCCAGGACCGCCGCCGCGCTGGCCCATACGATCGCGTTGGCAGAGCCGCCCAGGGTGATGAGGTTCGCGGCATCCAGCGCCTTGAGGCCGCCGCCCACCAGCAGGGCACAGCCGGTCGCGATGGCGACTGCAGGGGCGCCAGGACCTGACGGCCGGGGCTTTGGGGGCCGGGGCGGGACCCAGGGTGCAGGGTAGCTGCTTCCGCTCGCGCCGGCACCTGTGCCGTTATAACCGTCGCCGCTGCCGCTGCCGCTGCCTGTTCCGGCACCCGCGGCGCCGTAACCTGTGTCGGCGGTGCCGTAGCCGCCCTGGCCGTAGGGGGTGGATCCCGTGCCGCTTGCCGTGGCACTGCCGTAGGCGGGGCCGCTGCCATACGAGGCCTCACTGCCATACGAGGGCGCGGCGGATTGCCCCGGCGTCGGCGCGGACGCGGTGCCAGCGGAGAACGACGACGCGTGGCCGGTGCCGGCGCCTCCCGTCGGCTGTGTCATGCCATGCGCTGGCCGGTGGCCGGCCATGGTGGGATTGGCCTTGTTGCGCTGGGAGAGGTAGTAGACCAGGTAGATGGCGCCGCCCACCCAGAAAACCGTCCAGAGGAAGCCGCTGAGGCCGTTATGGCTCCACCCCCAGAAGCCTCCGCCCAGGCCGGTGAGTCCCAGGACCGTGGCGATCAGGGAGCCCGTCATGCCGCTGGACCAGCGCCCGGCGCCTGCTTCCTGGACGTGGATCCTGCCGTCCGGTTCCGGAAGGAAGGCCCAGGCAAGGCCGTACAGCAGGACGCCGATGCCGGCCAGCAGGGTCAGGACGACCGCAACACCGCGGATGATGATGGGGTCCACGCCGAGCCGGTGCGCGATCCCGCTGCACACGCCGCCGATCCAGCGGTCGTTGCCCCGGGAGATGCCCTGGCTGCGGATCCAGCCGAAGAAGTCTGTGGAGGGAGCAGGTGCGGGGTCGCTGTGGAAGGGCGGGCCGCCCTGGAAGGCGTAGCCGTTGCCCGGGCCAGTGGCGTGGCTGCCCGTGGCGGCACCCGGGCCGGGGGCCGGGGGTACCGTGTCGGAAGACGGGAGCGGCTCCGTGGGCCGCTCGCTGTCCGTACCGGGCTGGTCCTGCTGAAGGGGCTCGGCGGGGTGTTCGTCGTCGGGGGAAGGGGTCTGCGAGTTCATACCTCGATCCTTCCGCTCACCCCCGGTGGCGCTCTACTGGGGGAAACCCTGAACCGTCCCTGACCTGCCCCCGGGAACCGGCCGGATGCCGTCCGGGCAACCCTGATCCGTGCTTGGATTGATCCATGACAACCCTCCCGGCGCGCCCGCCCCTGGCACGGAGCAGCGACCGTGTCATCGCCGGGGTGTGTTCAGGCCTGGCCGCGCACCTGGGCTGGCCGGTGAAAAACGTCCGCCTGGGCATGGTCCTCGCATCCTTTGCCGGAGGAGCCGGACTGGTTTTCTACGCATGGCTTTGGATCATGGTTCCCACGGCGGACGAGGCGGCGCGCCGCAACGCCCGCCGCCCGGCGTCGCCCATTGCTCCCGCCGTGAGCCAGCTGAGTCGAAGCAGCCCTGCGCAGGGCAAGACTGTGGGTGCGCCGGCGCAGGGAACAGCGTCCGACGGCGGAATGCCGGCAGGTGCCGACGGTTTCAGCCCGGACAGCACTGAGGGCACCGCAGCTTCGCCGTGGTTCCGCGTTCGCGGAATGCGGTATGGCAAGGAAATCCTTTTGGGCTGCGGGCTGCTGCTGGTGGCCGGCATCATGATCGCCCAACTACTGGGCGTGGATGTGTCCCTTGGCACACTGATCCCCGCCGCGGCGGTGCTGGGCGGCGCCTCCATCGCGTGGATGCAGCTGGACGAAACCCGGCGTGCCGGGCTGGTGGACAAGACCAAGGCGGACCAGGCCGGGGGATGGGGACGGCTGGCTGCCGGACTTGCTTTGGTGGTGGCCGGCGTCCTGGTGATGGTCTCCGGTTCGGGATCGTGGGAACAGACCTGGCTTGCGCTGCTTGCCTCCGTGGCAGTGCTGGGTGGCGTGGTGCTGGTCCTGCTGCCGTGGGCGCTGAAGTTCTGGCGGGACCTGGAGGCTGAGCGTGCCGGCCGGATCCGGGAGACGGAGCGGGCGGAAATCGCCGCCCACCTCCACGATTCCGTCCTGCAGACGCTCGCGCTGATCCAGCGGCGGGCGGCCAATGAGCACGACGTCGTCCGCCTGGCCCGTGCCCAGGAACGCGAGCTGCGCGGCTGGCTGTTCCAGGATCCGGGCCGGGAAAGCGGACAGCTGTCGGACCGGATAAAGGCCGCGGCGGCCGAAGTGGAGGACCTGCTGGGCAATGCCGTGGAAGTGGTCACCGTTGGTGACGCCGCCATGACCGAGGCGCACGAAGCCCTGGTCCAGGCAAGCCGGGAGGCCATGCTCAACGCCTCACGCCACGGCGGCGGGACGGTCTCGGTCTACCTCGAGGCGTCGGACGGGCAGGCAGAGGTCTTCATCAAGGACAGGGGGCCCGGCTTCGCGCTGGGCGACGTCCCGGCAGACCGGCTTGGGATCCGGGAATCGATCATCGGCAGGATGAAACGGCATGGCGGCTCGGCTGCCATCCTCAGCACGGGGGACGGCACCGAAGTCCGGCTTCGGCTGCCGGCAGCAGAACTTGCGGAAGGAAAACCATGAACACGAACCCGCGAACAGGGGCAAACGGTACGGGCACGCAGCCTGCAAGCACCGGAGCGGGCCGCGAGGCCAACTCCGTGCGGGTGGTCATCGTGGACGACCACGCGATCTTCCGGTCCGGGCTGAAAGCCGACCTGCACGACAGCATCCAGGTGGTGGGGGAGGCCGCCACGGTGGAACAGGCCATCGCCGTGATCGCCGAAAAGCGGCCCGACGTTGTCCTCCTGGACGTGCATCTGCCCGGCGGCCTGGGCGGCGGCGGCCGGGAAGTCATCGCCGGCTCGGCCGCGCTGTTGTCCACCACCCGTTTCCTGGCCCTTAGCGTCTCTGACGCGGCGGAGGACGTGGTGGCCGTGATCCGCGCCGGAGCCCGCGGTTACGTCACCAAGACCATTTCCGGCGCCGAGATCACTGACGCCGTACACCGGGTTGCCGGCGGCGACGCGGTCTTCTCACCGCGCCTTGCCGGGTTCGTCCTGGACGCCTTCGGCACCGCCCCCGCGGACATTGCCGATGACGAGCTGGACAAGCTCTCCGCCCGCGAACTGGAAGTCATGCGGCTGATCGCCCGGGGCTACAGCTACAAGGAAGTGGCCAAGGAGCTCTTCATCAGCATCAAGACCGTGGAAACCCACGTGTCCGCGGTACTGCGCAAGCTCCAGCTCTCCAGCCGCCACGAACTGACCAAGTGGGCCGCCGAGCGCCGCCTCCTCTAAAACCAAAGATGCTCCATCACTTTTGGTTCCTATAACCCCTCTTTAGGAACCAAAAGTGATGGAGCATCTGGTGATTTGGGCGTCCTACTGGGCCTTGCCCAGGAAGTCCTGCAGGCGCTGGACACCGGTGGCGAGGTCGTCGTCACCCAATGCGTAGGAGAGGCGCAGGAAGCCGGAGGGGCCGAAGGCCTCGCCGGGAACCACTGCCACCTCAACCTCGTCGAGGATCAGCGAGGCCAGCTCGGCGGAGGTCTGCGGGGTGGCGGTGCCGGACGCCGTCGGGAATTCCTTGCCCAGCAGGGCACGCACGTCCGCGTACACGTAGAAGGCGCCCTTCGGCGTCGGGCATTCAACACCGGCGATGGCGTTCAGGCCGGCAACGATCGCCTTGCGGCGGCGGTCGAATGCCACCTTCATTTCGTCGACGGCGGTCAGCGGGCCGGAAACAGCGGCGAGGGCGGCGATCTGCATGATGTTGGACACGTTGGAGGTGGCGTGCGACTGCAGGTTGGTGGCCGCCTTGATGACATCCGCCGGGCCGATCATCCAGCCCACCCGCCAGCCGGTCATGGCGTAGGTCTTGGCCACCCCGTTAAGGATGACCACCTTGTCGCCCAGTTCAGGGGCGGCGGTGGCAATGGAGGTGAAGGGGACACCGTCGTAGGTCAGGTGCTCGTAGATCTCGTCTGTCACCACCCACAGGCCCTTGGCCGCGGCCCACTTGCCAATCTCGGCCACCTGTTCGGGAGAGTAGACGGCGCCCGTAGGGTTCGACGGCGAGACGAACAGCAGGATCTTGGTGCGGTCCGTGACGGCTGCTTCGAGCTGCTCGACGGTTACCAGGTAATCCTGTTCCGGCCCCGCGAAAACCTCCACGGGAACGCCGCCGGCCAGCCGGATGGCCTCCGGGTAGGTGGTCCAGAACGGGGCGGGCACGATGACTTCGTCGCCCGGGTCAACCAGGGTGGCGAACGTGTTATACACGGCCTGCTTGCCGCCGTTTGTCACCAGCACCTGCGAGGGGTCCACCTTGTAGCCGGAATCGCGCAGGGTCTTCTCGGCGATGGCCTTCTTAAGTTCGGGCAGGCCGCCCGCGGGGGAGTAGCGGTGGTACTTGGGCTGGCCTGCAGCCTCGATGGCGGCCTTGACGATGTAGTCCGGGGTGGGGAAGTCCGGTTCGCCCGCGCCGAAGCCAATAACCGGCCGGCCAGCTGCCTTGAGCGCCTTGGCCTTGGCGTCAACGGCCAGGGTTGCGGATTCGGCAATTGCGGAAATGCGTTGGGAAACGCGGGCGGCAGACATGGCAGGTCCGTTCTTCGCTTGCAGCCGGGAGGCTGGAATGTGGGATTCGACGAGTTCTACTCTAT
>Ga0308169_10003454_pt1 | contig 15440 bp, 21 predicted proteins | sample PhyBR1_2_FD_202139 | JGI IMG/M metagenome (GOLD analysis project Ga0308169, IMG submission 202139) | Phyllosphere microbial communities from UC Gill Tract Community Farm, Albany, California, United States - DLSLSB.R1 | ecosystem: Host-associated > Plants > Phyllosphere > Unclassified | place... | reverse complement strand
CGTGTGCAGTGGAAGGGTAGGGAGGGTGCTAGTCGACAGTGGGTTGAACGCGTTTGAAAGGGCTGCCAGTGACGAGAGTTTTGTGTGTTGACGATTGCGAGTCTTCTTCCTTCTTCAAATAGGGTAAGGAGTTGGAAGGGGGGCAAAGCAGGTGAGAAATAGTCGCTGACGAGGTGAAAGAAGCAATCGAACACGACCTGGTTGGAAATTTGTGTGAATGAATGAAAAAAGAAGCAGACGGGGGGTTGTGACCAAATCGTCCGATCGTTCCCTGACTCTCCTTTTCTCGGACATTGGACCTCTTCTATTTGGTCAAGCGCGGCTAGCTTAGAACAAGCCAGTCATTTTCACGCCTCCATCGTTCTTTCACCCTATAACCGATAGTTTGTATTCCTTTTCGAAACTTCTCCAACTCATGACATGAGCGAGAAGTGTGGAGGATAGGGGGGGAAACTTCAGTGGAGTTTGATCGAGGAAAAAGGGAGTGCCTGACCGAAGTAAGAAAGGTAACAATTGAATGCCTTTTCGGCCTAGGTCGCGCATTACGAAAAGTCTAATCAACTCTTGCCCTCCTCACCTTCACTTTTTCAAAGTTTCGATTCCGTCCGCCTAGCCCGCGCACCGCATACCTTCCTTCCGAGACCACGAAAATCTCCTGGTCCACTCGATCACTGCGAAAAAACAAATTTCGGACATGGCAGTGGACAGTCCACAAAGGTTCGTCGAGGCGGCTCTTCCGAAAGCTTCTCCTCGTCGTCGACGTTCACGGCTACCCGACCGTCTGAGCGCATTACCCATCGAACTCCTCCACCTTGTGAGTCCACGTCCTCTGGTTAGCGCTAAGGCATTCACTGACCTTGACAAATTCCCGATTTGCTCTGCGAAACCTTTTCCTTCGCGAAGGTTGTCTCTCACCTGAATCTCTCAGCTCTATTAGCTGTCTCATTCGTGTCCAAGCCTTTACGTTCCTTCATCCTCGCTCCAGGATGCGAATCAAAATGGCTCGTCGCTGTCGAAGAGATGAGAATTCCTGAGCTCGACGCGAAAATGCGACCGGTTGAACTCGCTAGTCTAGTCCTTGGACGTTATTGTCGCGTACGCCAAGATACTGCTCGCCTGTCTTCTAGTCTCTGAGACTGACTGCATCTATGTCAACAGGTGTGCGGGAAGAGCAACGCCCGAAAAGTTGATTTCTACCTTCGCGCTCGATTGTGTCCGAAATGTTGGGATGAAGAGTGAGCACTCTCACATCTCAGTGGTCGAAGAACTCCGCTGACCCATCGTTTCATTACAGGCTTGTTTTGGAAGGACCTGACGAACCTGATCCAGCTTTTGAAGAGTTTTATCCGGGTACGAAACGTTACACTCCGCGATCCCGTAAGTTTGGTCTTCGCTATGCCGTCGAACAACACCTTTGCTGATCTCGTACGCTCTTCTGCTGGTTCAGGGACTGGCAGAAGGTGGAAGAAACTGAAAAGTGAGATTCCGCTTCGTTTCGCAATCTTCGGTTTCTCATTAACGGTTTGCGACAGCCTACTTCCTCCACTCCTCGCTCGAGGCGGCCTCGTCGTTCCTATCTCGCCAATTCGAATCGCAGAACGAAGCCTATGAAGTAGCGCTGGAAACGGACCCCCTCGCTGATATCGACGATTTCCTTACTTTCTCGTCACTGCCGAAGCCAGCGCAAGACAAACTTAATGAACGACACGAGTGGGTGAAGAACGTTTGGAAGGTGAGTTAACGGAGCTCTCGCGCCCGTCAGACTCGGGAAGCTGATTGTCGACATTCGAATTGGAACAGGACGGAGAGAAATTAACGAAATGGAATGAGGCGAGAACGAAAGCAGAACGAGCAGAGAAGAAAGAAGCGAAGGAGAGGGAGAAAGCGGTTGCGAGCGTAGCGGGATCGACGGGATGAAACCGATGTATCTGCTGAGAGAGAACCCTAATATCACAATACAGTGTAGCAAAGTCGAATACAACCTCTCCTCCTCTCTCGAGCCCGGGAGTGAAAAAGGAGAGTCCGAGAGAAAGAGAAACAAACTGTAAAAAAAACGCCTCTAAAATCTCTAATCCATCGACATTCCCATACCAGCACCCGATGTTCGCTTCAACGCTGACTTCTTCTTTGGTTTCGTCGCCTTGACCTTTGTCTTGATCTTCTCTTGTACCTCCTCCTCTCCTCCGACATCCATACTGATATCCGCTTCCCTCAACGCATCCATCGTAGTAAGTTCCTCCTCGTCATCGCTCTCCATCTCTCCCTCTCCACTTCCCTCGGCGAGATCCTCGGCACCAGCAAATCCAACTGCTCGTCGGTTTTGTGATTTCGCGATTCGTGCAGCCTTCTTCTCGGCTTTCGCGGCGAGGAGAACTTGAGACGCGGTGAGGGCTTTGCGGGTCGAGGCTGATGGCTCTTGCATACCGGGAGTGAGCATATGAGATGATCTTGTGACTTCGTAGGAATCTCCCTCGAGTGCTTGAGGAGCAGCGGCGGCCATCCTAAAGAGAACAACACATTTAGTTTGCTTGGAAAAATGAAAATTAGGAAAGTGTGAGTGCGTACCTGGCCTTGAAGAATGCTCGCTCTCGCTTCGCCTTGACTTCTGCGATCCTCTTCATTCCTTCTACCGTAGCATTGACCAAATCTCGGTCGTATCTGACTGGTACATGTCTTCGCTTCTCGAATGCCAATGTAGAATCGACTGTCATCTCCTTTCCAGCTGCTTTTCGGAACGCCTTGGTCCACTTGAGCTTTCGAGGGTTTCGCTTCATCCTGATTGAGGTGGATTGTGGTTATCGAATGAGAGAAAGGGAGAGAAAGTTGCAGTGATGGTGAAGGCGGAGAGCGGGAAAGAGGGAAGGATTCAAAGAGGCGAAATAGAGCATAGGAGAGTAGGTGAATGGTAAGGGAGTGATCGTCAGCAAGCTAGTTGGAATGAGGTAAACTGGAGGTGAACTAACTTGAAGTTCTTCGAGCATTTTGATCGACAGAATCGGAAGCACTTTGCATCGTTACGGACAAACATGGTTCCTAGCATACCATAATGGAGTAAAAGTCAGCTTGTGAGGTTAGGGAGGGTAGGAGGCGGTGAAGCAGAAAAAGGGAAAGAGGGAGAAAGAAGAGAGAGAAGACTCACCGTGACCAGGATAACAAGGGGAACCACAAACATAACAAGGTTCAATCTTCATCTCTGTACTATTCACGAGGAGGCTGAGTCAGTTGCTGGGTTGAAGATCAAGTTGAAGTAAATTGAGATGAAAGTTGAGTGCCACTGAGAGCTAGGATGGCTGATCTGCGCGTACTGAGTGGGTCGGGTGATTCGATAGAGCTGTTCTACTTACTTCTAGCGGGTGGGCGAGTTGTTTGAAAGGAGTGGAGGAAGGATTAACTTCACCTCACAAATTGTTCAAACAAGTGAGATGAAAAAAGCTCAACCCACTCCCCTTCGCAACACCTGTATAGACTATTCAGTCAGGTTGTTCCATACTCTCAGAAGACTTTCATCGATGCGCGAGAGAAGCGGAAAGCGTTCGTTGTCGATTCGACGTTTCGCAAACTTTTTTTCGTTTTCGACGACCTCTTTTCTGTCCTTCTTGTTTCTCTTTCCAATCCGAGTTGTTCTCGACCAGTGTCGTAATGTCGACGAGGTATTGTCTCCGAAGGATGTTAGCTTGGAGCGAAAGTGAGAAGCAAATCGATTCGATTCCATTCAGGCGTTATTTCCTCGATAACTCGAGATACCTTTCAAGCGCAGCGATAAAGTCACATCCCGTTCTCCTCTCCCGCTATCTCCAGCCTCTACTTCCTTGTATCGACCAACCCTCGAGTCGTTCAGCATCCTGTACGACGGTAGCTGCTTCTTTGCCTCAGCTCATTGACCCGGCAGAGTGAACTAGCAGTTCCGACGTACCCTATTCACCCTCTCCTTCTGCCTCCTCATATTCCCCACATATTCCCTCAACTCGCTCTCGTCCTCCACGAACTCGAGATCCTCTTTCCCGAGCTGCTTCAAAGCTTTGTACCTCCTTTCGACTGCCATGTGATTCTTTGAATGAGCTGATTCGTAGCCTTCTTCAGCTGTCGCTTCGAGACGGGATTGAATCAAGGCGAGGGTAGAGTTGATTTCGGGTAGGGAAGGGAAATGATAGTAGACTAGCGTGAGGTTTCGCGAGCGGGTATCAATTAAGTTTGTGAAGACGGAGGAAAGGAAGATATCACCGTACCAGTTCGACTAGTGTTCGCTCCAGTACCTCCCCCTGTAGATAGAGTATCAGTCAGTCTGAGAGTGCTCCTCAAACTTGACAGAAGGAAGGAAAGACGTGACTAACGGAGACTGCTCAAAGCGCATTCGTACAAGAACGGATGAGCTTTGATTCTCCTGACGTGCTCATAGACGGGTATGAGACTGTAATCGAGGGAGAAGGAACGAGATCAGTCGTGAAGGTCGAAGTGCGAGATTCGAAAGGAGAGCATGAGAGCGAAGAAGAAGGTTCACTTTTTCTTCTTACAAGCCTGCACGTTCTTTGCGGTCAGCACTCAACGATATCAAAGACTATATGCACGAACGGAGACGTACTGGACAATAACGTTTCCCGACCCAATAATCGACTTGCTTGACATTCCCTTTTCCACAAATCTGTACTGGAACACTCCCTGTCAGCTCCTGTATCACTTGAAAGAAGAGAGACTAGAGCGTACCTGACAATATTGATCGAACACTATCGCAGCATATTGCAATTCTGACATCCCCTCTGCCTCGAGATCCTGAAGTTTGATCTTTTTCCTCACTCCGATCCAGACAGACTTGAACGAGCTCCCATCGACGAGCCTAAAGAAGCTTTTTGAGACGCGTGAGAGGTGAATGAGATCGAGAGGGTCGAGATGGGAGCAGACTGAGGAATTCGAAGAGTCAGTTTCGTCGAGGAGGACAAAAGAGCGAAAATGCAGACTCACTGTCAGCGAGAACATCTAGAGGTAGATTAGGAAGCTCGGAGAGTGCTCCACCGTGTTTAGCTTTCTTCTTGTTCTTGTTTTTGCCTTGTTTTGATTTCCTCTTCTTTGTCTCAGGGCGATACTCTGCAAGCTACAACACCATCAACAAGCAGACGTGTGTAGATAGTAAAGTAGACTTGCCTGAAGGATCCTTGACTACTTCTGATACACCTGGAGCTTCCTGGCGCTCTCGTGTCCCCTTCTTAGATGACTCAACTTCACCTCCAACTTCCTCCTCCTCCTCGAGGTTAACGACTAGTTTACGACCACTGCGAGTAGTGATAGGCATATAAGAATCAACGAAGCAGCTTTTCGAGTCGATTCGAGAAAAGCGAGTGAGAAGTAAGGAAGAAAAGAGCAAAATTTCTCCCTTTCCTCTCCAAGTCAAAACTGAAAAACGAGATAAGATGCATTTCCTGAATTCGTAAGAAGTAAGACTAAAAGGATAGATACAACAGGAAAAGAGAAGCGATTCCGACTAAGATAAGGAGAGGAGAGGAGATACACAGATAAGAAAGGAGTTGAGATACAAGTTGTGCGATCAATTCGTGACTTGACTCCGACCATCAAGGTTACTCGTAGCTCTCCTGACCACCTTCCTTCTCATACTCGATCCTCCCGTGTCGCTCTGAGCGAGCGCAGAAACGAGAGAAGAACCAGATCGAAGTGAGGAAGTCAAATCGAGGGAAGATTTCGCACGAGTGAAGGACGAAGATGAAGGGATTCGAGAGTAGGAGAAGGGAGGTAAGACTAGTGGTGGTGAGTGCAGAGAGAAGTAGGAGGAGGAGGAAGACATGAGGGATACGGGAGAAGGGTTAGTCGATGAGGGAGAGTAAGAATGAGAGTGAGGCGTAGCGGGAGTGATCATCGTCTTTGTTGTGGTCTTTTCCGGATGAGTGAGAGACGTAGGAGTAGCAGGAGAATCGGAGAAAGTCGAGGTAGAGGTCGAGGTGGAAGATCTAGTGTGATCTGATGTGGTAAAATCGAGCGAAGATTCTCGTTTCTTGATGTGTAGGATGGAAGATGATCGTTTCGGAGTCGCTGGATCGTGACGTGAAGAGACATGAGGAGCGGGAGACACGAGAGAAGCGGAAGCTGATCGAGGGTGTAAAGCGGGTCGAACGAGCGAATGAGAGGTGAGGGCACGATTATAAGGAGGTCTTTGAGAGGATGAAGAGCGCTGAGAGCGAGCTGGGGAAGGTCGGTTGGAAGAGATGAATGGTAGATCGAGCAAGTGATGTCGAGAGGCAAAGGCGAGATCGATCACTACGAGCGAGAGCGAGAAACTAGTAAGTCCCTTTCTCCCTGGGAGCGAATGAAACAAGGCAGCTCACGATCTTTCCTATCCTGCCTCTCTTTCTCATCCTTCTCTTCCTCGTAAGGCTCAGCTTCTCCAAGGATTCGCATCAATCGCTCCTGATCCTCTTTGTTGGCCGCTCGCAAGACTAAGCTTTCACCTTCTTCCCAGCCCAGCTGGATCAAAGGTAGTGACTTGATCTTCTTGCGTGATGTCTGAGAGGAAGAAGCGGAAGGTGGAGTGATTGTCGAGGGACCGGATGGCAGCATAAGAGCCGCGAAGGAAGTGGTACTGGAGGAGTGAGGCATAGGAGGGAGAGAGGGTGAAGGTACAGGAGCTTGAGATGAAGATACAACTTGGACGGAAGAGGGAGGAAGAGAATAGATAGCTTCGACTTGATTGAGCTGCTCACCAATCAGTAATCTAGTCAGTCTCGCTTCTCGCTTCGTCGAATAAGGATACTCACCTTGATCACTTTGAGTACCATTGTCGTTCCCAGTGTCATCTCCCTATCTCCTTGAGCAGCCGCGTAGACTCCGTCGTCAACGCAAATCTCGATTCTCCTTTCGACCAGCTCCTCCTGCTTGTAACGGCCCCCGACACTGCTCTTCCTCCTCGAATGACCTTTCGATGAGGAGAGATCGAAAGTTGTGCGGCAAGTTGAGAGGGAAGCGGGAAGAATCGATACGGCTGAGAGGTGCTGATACCGGAGATGGTAAAGATGGAGAGGTGGGTCATAGGAGAGGTTGTGAGGTTTGAGCTGTATCGAGGAAAGAGATTAGCACTGCGATACGAGTCAAGAGAAAGGAACGAAGCTCGCTGTCAGAATATCGTTCTCGACTAACTTGCTTCCGACAATAGCATGATCAGCGATAGCGCCGCCCTGCGAACACTCGTTCCATCAGCATCTGAGGACGCCAGAAAGGAAGCCCAGAGAAGCTTCACTCACAGTGACAGCGTTGACGAGAACCCAACCTGACAGTTCCTTCTCGTCGATCTCTTCCGATTTGACTGATTTGTCGGTAGGACTCGTTGATGTAGACTTATTCTTCTCCGACAGGCTCCGGCTCCTTTTGAGCCTCCTTGTTGTCGTTGGACTAGTGTCTTCAAACGACACGAGAACTTCTCTCTCTTCTCCAACGTCCATCGATTCCTTCTTCCTCCCCGTCAATAGATTAAGCGAATCGAAGTTGGCCATACTAGATCTCCTTGAGTGCGTGTCTTCACTCTTGCGTACTCGTTGACGGGTTGGAGTATCAAAAGTTGCGGTTGAGGACAAAGCGAAACTTGCGGAAGTTGGAGTCGGAGTGGTCGAGAGCGAATGACGACTCGGGAGAGGGTTTGCTGATGAGAGGGATGCATTGGTCGATCTGAGAGGGGAAGGAGTAGGTCGAGGAGGTAGGGAAGTAGAGATAGCATTCAAGTCTCGTGAACTCAGCTGATCGCAGCGAAAAAAACGAAAACTCCTACGGTCAGCTCCCTTCTTTCGCTTGTATTCATGACGAAGCGAGATAACTTACACGGTCTCGTAAAGCATTCGTAAATCGCCTGACTCCTCCGCTCTTCTTCTCTTTCTCGCTGCCTGCAACTGCAAGTAGCGAATCTCCACTCAATTTCGTTTCCTTCCCTTTGCTAGACCTTGCCAAGTTCTCCTTTTCCTCCTGACTATCTTCCCTCGAGCTAGAAGCTTTTCCTCTGCGCTTCGAGAGCGACTTCGAGTCACTTGACGAACGATCTTCCTCGAAGGTTTCCAACGCTAGCCTCTTGATATCGCTGATCCTGAACTCGGTGGGTACGGTGAAGGCTCTCCATGTATCGGTAGGCAAGTGTCGAATGGTGAGGCTGAGATTGAGATTGCTGTTTGAAGATGTTGAAGGAAGCGAATTTGAGGTGAAGGAAGTGTGAGGTTGAGGTATGATCACGGGAGGAGGAGGTCGCATAGCATTGAAGTGAAAGGGAAGAGATGAAGAGCTGGAACAGAAAGAGGTTTGGCGAGTGCAAAACAGAATGAGACGAACGCGTATTTTGCGGACGTCTCTAGAGTTCTTCTCGTGAGGCTGCTCCTGTTCGACAGTATTCCAGAAGATCAATGCGCGTCCTTGAAAATTGGATAGGAGAATTCGCAAAAAATCGTTCAAGTCGTGCGAAATTTTGGAATCGTCTCTTTCCTTCCTACTCTTCACTCACTTTTCCTCGACTCGCTAAGTTCGGCTTCTCGCATCTCTTCCACGATTCGGGATGGTTACCTCGAGCTCTGCCAGTAACACCAATCCGATAGGAGAGTGCATCGTTTGCGGAACTCAATCGACGACTCGCTGTTCTGCATGTGCGAAGAATGGTACTCAATGGATGTACTTCTGCTCTAAGGAGCATCAAAAGCTTGTAAGCGTCTCCGTCAAATTTGTCTGAAATCATCGTGTCGGCAGAACTGATAGTTTCCCTTTGTTCTCCCATTTCCGCCTTATTGTCCATCGTTTGACCCTCCTTGCTTTCCATCGTGCAGCTCTGGCCATCGCACAAGCGAGTCTGCGGCAGCAATAGCGAGCCGTTCAATTGGCCGGGATTCTCAAAAAAGGAGATCGAAGCGAACACAGCCTTGTGTGACAAGCCGCACAGTTTCACGGAGACGGATGGAAGATATCTCAGGAGGACGACATTGATCGAGCTGTTGGGCCGAGACCCGCGGCGAAATCAGGGAAAGTTCAGAATTTGCGAGGAGGATTTGGCAGACCCTCGAGCTTATTGGCATGTGAGGCAGCTTGGTTTATCGCGATACAACCGGGAGCTGATTCTCCTTGTGTCTAATAGTACATGCTCAGTGTTCAAGAAGAAGGCTATCCAAAATATCCGAAAACGCCGATACATTCGTCGTTAAGCGTCGCCGGAGTTCGCAGTCTCGTACACCAGACTCGAACAGGCGCTATCGAATATGCAAAGACCTCGTCACAGAGTGGTTTGTACTCTGCCTTCATCCATTCTCCCATCGATTACCTCGTCGCATTTGAAGAACACCTTCTTGACGAGTTCTCGAGGCAATCTTGGAAGTACTCCCCATACTGGTCGACTATGCAGCACAAATACTACATCTTTGTCCACCTCCTCCATCGACTCGCTGTTCAAGAGGACGACGAATCGCAAAACTTTGTCAACTACAGTCGCCTTGCCCTTCGTCGGTACCTTTCAGAAGTCGTCGTTCAAACGCACCCTCATGTCGCCAAGTTGTTCCTGGATACGATGGTGTTGGGGAGTCTCGACGAGTTGAGAGAGTGGAAGAAACCGTCATGGGCTTGAATAGGAGCGGAGTGAGATGGAGTCGAGTCAAGAACTCAGCGTAGATATCGAGCTTACCTTGATTACCGGTGAGTCTCTTTTCCCTACCTTTACAGGGTGTCTGATATGTTGACGAATGAAACGTATAGAAATGTAGAAGATTCACGCAAGATCCGGTCGATGTCAATCCTCGAACTTGCGAAAGTTCTCATCTTTTGTCCTTTTCGATTTCTCGCCGTCCCGCTTCCTTTCGCCCGAGCTTCGATGTCGCTGCTTGCTTCGATGCTTCTTGCTTTTTGAATCCGTTCGAGCTTGGGTAACGATTGAAAGTGGTCCGAGGAGGTTTTCGGAGTTTGTCCAGTCTATCTCTTTCTCTCCTTTTCTTTTCTTCCTTCCTCTCCTCACTCACCCTCGAATGTCGACTTCGAACTCAACATCTCATCTTGGTGATTGCGTTGTATGTGGGAAGAAGTCGTCGACTCGTTGCGGAGAGTGCTCAAAGTTCGGGACTGATTGGATGTTTTTCTGCTCAAAGGAACATCAGAAACTAGTGAGCACTCTCTCTCTCTCTCTTTCTCGACGCACTCAGCTGACAGGATTGTTGCAGGTGTGGTCTGTGCACAAACGGGTTTGCGGGAAAAAGTCGAACCCTTTTCGTTGGCCGGCACTCAGTGACACGGAGGTCGCGGAGTACCTCGAGCTCAGTCAGATACCTCTCGATGCGCCTGGTGACCCACTGTCCACTTGGGAAGACAAGCTCGGAGACGAAAGAGGAATTCCTACGATCCCGGCAATTCGAGAGAAGGCATTCAAGGTATACTTTGCGACTCTTTCAGCCAACACGTAAGAGGAAGAATATTGACATTTCCAGAAGTGCTACGCAGAAATACCTCGACGAAGTTCGCGAGCCAAGTTCCAACGATTTACTCCCCATCCACAAGTCTTCTACCCTTATTGAAATCCGTCGTATGGCACGCTGCGTCCGACATCGCATTGCTCAACTCCAAGGCCGAAATCTCGGATTGGAAGGTGATCCCTTCGAATACTTAGCTCTCAAGCTGGACGAACTCCCGATCGAGGAACTGGTCGATCAAGATGCTCCCGAATGGTGGTCCGTATTCGAGCACAAATGTGTCCTGAATATCGCTATCGCCAGCATCAAGTCACCTGCAGACGAGAAATACTACGACGAGCTTGTGTGGACTGTAAACGAGGGTCGACAATTTTTAGTTGATGTGGTTCAAAAGGAACGTCCTAACTTAGGGACGACAATCCTTCAGAGGCTTTATACTTGCCGTAGCGGCGGGTAGACGAAATAGATTCAGACTTTGATGCAATTTGACGAAGGTAGCGAACTTTGACAGTCAGGCGATGAATGTCGGAAAGGAAAAAGCGAGAGGCCAACGGATGTCGACAGGGCCTCAGAGGCTCAGTTTCCGGGCGAGGGACTATCGAGCGAGGGACTGTAGATAGTCGGCTTGGGGCTATGAGGGTATAAAGAGCGTCAGCACAGCTTGTATTGCAGCGAGAAGCGAAACTTGCGAAAGCGCAATTCCCGAAGAAATCGCAGACACACCTCGAGCTGAGCACGATAGATCTCTCCTTCTACTTGTCGTTCTCTACTCTCGTTAAGGAGTGTAAGCGACCTTGACTTGTCGAATTCGAAGAAGAGAACCAGTCAGATTTCATTTCCCGAAAACATGAAGATATCTCTGATCCCAGTTCATGTACAGCGTAGAGGTATACTCACCTCGTTCTGCTGAGTACGAGTGTTCGTCGGCGATCGTCTGCAATCTCGTGAGTCGCTATCCTGGAATGAGATGGACTCAGCGCTCTAGACGGTACTTCCACGCTTGACGATACCCCAGAGCTTAGCAGAGGATTATAAAGCTACAGAGCCCGAGGCAAGGAAACAGAGTCAGACGTAGGAGGGAGAGAAGAGTCCGTTTCCTCTTGATTTTCAACCAACTTGTCAATAATAGCGACAACTCTTCAGAACAGCCCAGAGCACGCACAAGACACTTAGAACAGCTCAAACTCCCTCCAGAAGCGCTCAATCGAAGCTCCACGCCCTGCTCGCTGACCCTCAACTCGATCAACTTTCACATCTCGATTTCTTTGTACCTCTTCTCGACTCGACTCTAGAGAGCTGGAACGTACTTCAAAGGTGAGCATACATCTATTACTCGCGACTGTGACCGCGCTGACAATCTCTCGTGTTGTTAAGCAGCTCTCCCTTCTCCATCGCTTCCCTCTCTTCTCTCACTTTTGAAGATGTCCTCTACTTCCACCCCTTCTCCCACTTCTACCTCCCCTGGAAAGTGCGTTGTATGTGGGACAGAAACTTGGATGAGGTGTTCAGCGTGTTCGAAAGCAGGGTTGGATTGGATGTGTTTCTGTTCGATCGAACACCAGAAGTTGGTGAGCTCTCGCTTCGTTCATCCACGTTAGATTTGTCGAAGCTCATTTGGAAGTTGTGTGATGATGCAGATCTGGTTCCTACACAAGCGAGTCTGCGGGGAACGCTCGAATCCATTTCGTTTTCCTGGATTTACTTCGAAGGAAGTCGAAGAGATGATGGCTTACTCAATGAAACCATTTCCACATGCTTCAACAGACGTTCCACAGACATGGTAAAGTGTGTTCCTCGGCCTATTCGGCGAGGAAGAGGAAGGGGAAGAGGACTCACCAGAAATCGAACACCTCAATATGGGTGAATTCATCGTTAGAGTGAGTCGAGTCGAAGTCCCGTCTGAGTCTACGAGTCACGCGCTCACGTAAACTATCGATCTGTTGTGATGAGACTTTACTCGAAGCAAACGTCGGTTCCAAGCCGGACTTGAAAGTTTCGACGATCTCGCTTCTCCGAAGGTCAGCGCACCGATTCCTCTGGGCTTCGAAGCAACACGAGGGTATCTGTCAGGGCCGAGCGAAACGTGACGCTTTCGTCGCGAATCCCATCAACTACATGATCGATGCCGAAGAAACAGCTTTGAACGGTCTTTCTTACGACCGAACGAAATACGAACCCTGGTGGACCCCTCTACAACATCGACATCTTCACTTACTCGCAGTACTACACCTCATGGCTACCTCAAATCAGGTCGACGATCGTTTGATCGAGCTCGTAATCTTGTTCAAATACCTCGCCGATGATTTTGAACGCTTCCTCGGACAAGCTGTAGCCGTTTCAAGCCCTCAGGTCGCTAGCATCTTCTCCCGTTTCATCTATCACGATTTGCAGATGATCGTAGCTGGTGTGATTCTGGATCGCATGTAGAACTGTCGAGTCGAGCGATGGAACGAAATCAGAGAAATTTTGCAAGACTTCGAGATTGCCGAAACGCGTACTCCAAGATAGCCGTCCTCCGGGCAGACTCGAACGTCTTCATCCACTCCTAACGCTTCGTCCTGTCAGTGTGTGCCCGTTCTCTGCCGCTTCTACTTGCCGCGTCTTCTCCTCCTCTGCCGTTCTCACCTCGTTTGCTCCTCTCCCCGAAGTCCTAAGCTGGTCTACTACGTCGTACCTTTGTTCTCTCCTCTCGCTCTCCCTCTGATGAAGGAGCGATGGCTTCGCAAGTCCCCGATGAGCGAGGGGTTTTTCCTTTTCGCGATCCTACTTTGGTGTACGCTCCACCTCGGACGAGCCTAAAGCTCGAACACACAAGCTCGAACACACGAGCGATGTAGCAGATACGTTTGAATTTGTTGGTGACTGTGAGTGCTCGGTGCAAGCGTGTCAAATTTGAGACGACGTGACGAAACGTCTTGATTTCCTCAAATTTCCCGAATTCATCGCTACAGATCCTTCAATTCCCAACCTGCCCATCCACACACAGTCATCAGCTCCCTTCCCTCCTGACAGGATCAATATAGAGAGAAATTCAAAGACTCACTAACTCCACACCCACAACCCGCATCTTTACTCTGCGGATTATTAACGACCCTGAAACTACTCCCAATCAATTCCGTCGCATAATCTACCGTACTACCTTTCACCAACGGTAAACTCGCTGAATCGACCAATAATTTCGCTGTTGTTCCGGTCGAGGGTGCGAATAAACTATATTTCCCCAACTCTCCCTCTCGTCAGCTCGGTGAACAAGAACGAGAGAGGGGGGAAAGAGCGTAACTAGTCATCCGGTTCTCGGAGGGAAGTAACGGCCATCTTGTATTGATAACCATGACAACCTCCCGATTCAACCAACAATCTCAAACTCAAATTCTCATCCTTTTTCGCAGATTGCGCTCGTTCGATTTGCTGTACACCTCTTCAACTGTTCATCAGCACTGATGAGAGAGATGGAATAAGAGGAAGGAGACGCACCTTGATAGCTGAATCGGTGAGGTTTATGGAAAGAGTTTCACCAGGATTCAAGTCTTCTTCTGTCAAAGGTTCGAAATCTTCTGATGGATTCTCTGGAGCCTGAGCTTGTACTACGAGATTCCTTCGTTGTATCAGAGAGGGTCTTCCGAGTGGTTGTGGGAGAGAAGAGAGGGTGGGAGAGAGAAGGGAAGAGCAGTGGCGCGAAGGAGTTCGAGGGGATGGGAGGGAACGTAGGAGTCGTTGGAAGCAGAGAGTACAGTGCTTTGAGAACATTTGAGGAGAGTCGGATGAGTGGGAGGAGGAGAAGAGATCGAGAGTCTTGGGTTGAGATGTTACTCGTCATTCGACAACCACCTCTAGGATACAAGGACACGTTCTACTAGACTCCAATACACTCTACTCAAACACAACAGGCAAGATCAACTCGAACTCAGACCAGAAACGCGTCGCTTCTCTCTCTCTCCCTCTCTCCTTCCCCCGACTCTCAACTCCCCCTCAGCCTCAATACTATAGCATGGCAGTACATCAATCCCGTCGTCTAGCCCCTCTCCCATCCGATATAGAATTCGCATCACTCGATTCAACCTCCTCTGGATTTTCATTAATCGAATCGGCCTTCTCCTCTTCCACCTCCCAAGCAGGTTCAATAGAAATAGTACCACTCGTCAAACTAGGTCTCATTCACGGACTCGATGGCGTGAGTTCTTCTTCTCTCTCCCTTGAGGAATCTCTCGACGAAGTACTGATGAGTGAAGAGTGGAGAGTGCAGCCTCATGTTAGTTATGGTCCCTTCACCCCACCTCAAAAGTCCTCTGTCCCCTTATGGCTAGCGATCCATCTAAAGAAGAAACGGAAATGTCGAATCATTCCCCCCAAGTGGTTATCAACTCGTAAAAACTCTTTCTCCTTCCTCCCACTCTCCTCTGCTGAACGAGCTGATTGGGCAAAAGAAGAGCTTTGCAGATTATTTGGAAGGGATTTTGAAAGAGGAACAATCTTTGGATGAATTCGCTGATCTCCCTAGAGATTACCTCGAAGTATCGAAAATCCTCCTAGATTCGTACGTCCACCCCCCTTCTTTACGCGCTTTGAGGCAGAGCTGACGTGAAGTTTGAGGTCTGGATGTACAGTGCTAGCGATGATTTACCTACACCCGAGAAGTTGAGGTTGTTATTGAAGGATATACGAGAAGCTCGTCAAAGTAAAATCAGATCTGGATTATCTGCTGTCAACTCTGTACATCTCGGTGTAAGTTCTCCCTTCCTCTCCTCTTCTCTCTCTTCTCCCTTATCTCCGTCCTCCCATCCTGACGGCTCGATTCGAGTACATACGAGTTAGATGCCGAATATCTCTACGATGGAAATAAACGAATTGAAACCTTTCTTTAGTGGAGCATTCAAGAGATTAATGTTGTTGGATCCTAAAGCAGAGGAATTGGCGGAGAGGGAGAGGAGGTGGATGAAAGATCCGGAGGCGGTCGAAGAGGAGGTTAGGATGGGGATTGGAAGGGAGGAGCGGGAGGATACTGGCGGTGGAGGATTCGGGTATTAG
>Ga0308169_10003453_pt1 | contig 15445 bp, 18 predicted proteins | sample PhyBR1_2_FD_202139 | JGI IMG/M metagenome (GOLD analysis project Ga0308169, IMG submission 202139) | Phyllosphere microbial communities from UC Gill Tract Community Farm, Albany, California, United States - DLSLSB.R1 | ecosystem: Host-associated > Plants > Phyllosphere > Unclassified | place... | reverse complement strand
TAACGTTGAACATGTTTCGATTCCGGTGGTTCAAGGCGCAGCTCTCGACCGTACTCGCAGTTTGACTTCACCTGGAGCTCAAGACGAATTACGAAGAGCACTCGAAGCTCACAACCGCTCAACTCTTACCGATGAAGAAACCGACGACGAAGATTTCGCTTCTCGAGGAGGATACCATTCCGAGGCAGTTTCTCGTGCTACTAGCTCCGATGGTGACCCAGGAGAACGTCTCGAACAACTCAAGGATAAGATGGACGTCTTTGTCGATCCTGGAGAGACCGATGGACTGCCCGACACTCGCAAACGAAACCCTGAGGAACGTAGTGCAAAGGCCGCTTGGAACCTCGTTCGAGGTATGACGAACCGTGGTCCGACTGGAGGAGGAATGAGGAGGAGGAAGACCGGTGCAGGAGCGGGAGGTCAAGCTGGATTCAAGAGTGGAACTGGTGCGAACGCTGAGAAGGAGGAAGAACACGATGAGAAAGAGGGACAGAGTCGAGCTTCGGCTTTCATGGAGCGTATGCGAGACGATGGAGTCGCCGATGTACCTCAAGATCAGCAATTCGGAGCTACTGCTGGGGTTGGAGGAGGAGGAATCTTATCCGCTTTGATCGCTCTCCAACGTCAACAAAACGAACCCGCTTCAGCTGGGACTTCCGGAATCAACACTCCTGCCTCTGGAGTATCGACTCGCGCCAACTCGATCAACGGTGATTTGAGCGACGAGGAGGAGGAGGAAGCCGAACGACTCAAGTTCATTTCGAAACTTCACGAGAAACGAGCGAACAAGAATCGACTTCATCAACTCTCAGGGCAGATCGGGAATGGAGCTACCGGGGTTGTCGTTGGTGCTGGAAGAGGAGCTGGAGCGATGTTGGGTGGAGCTGGAAACGTCGGAGGTGCTATGCTCAAAGGTGCTGGAAAGGCGGGAGGAGCTATGATGGGGGGCGCAGGACGAGCAGTTGGTCAAGTAACTGGTGGACTACAACCGAAAGGACAATCGAGGAACCCTTCAGCTGCACCCTCGGCGAACCCTTCCCCCAACCATTCTCCCGAAAACAGCATTTCAACCACTCCCGCTCAAATCGTTCCAGTCGCCAACACTCCCGAACGAAAGGATGTCGATGCTGTCAAAGCGAAGCGAGAGAAGGAGAAGGACAACAAGGGCTTGTTCAATAGGGTTCGAGATGTAGTTGAGCGAGAGAAGCGACCTGACGCTGCGAAATCAAGTGCCGGAGTTATCGGAGGATTGATGCTTGGTGCCGTGCGTTACTCTTCCTCTTCTTGCTCCGTTGAATGTGTACTAATTCTGATTTTGATAAACAGAACGCTCTCGCTGGTATCGCCGCACCTTCTGCAAACAACATCGCTCCCGAGACTGATCGACCCGGTTATCATGTCTCGCGCTACTCTTCACCTCAACTATCGGGAGTTCGACCTGGTTCCAGTCTTGGTGGAGACTCGCCCGAAACCGATCGTACCGCTTACTCTGGTGCGAATCACTCAGAACCGCCGACCCCTCCCGGAGAACGACCCAAACTTGATCACAAGTCGAGTCATAAGAATGTCTTCTCGCTCAGTCTTGGTAACCTCAAGGATCTCGTAAGTCACTCTCACTCTTCTCGACTAATCAGGGCTAATTGTTTCATTCGAATCCAGCCCACTCCCATGGCGAAATTCGGTTCTCATGGTCGCCCTTCTTCTCACGATGGATCACCTCGGAAGGAAATTGCCGACTACTTCTTCCAGACGAAGGAGAGCGAAGCAGATGCCGATCGACGTGCTTGGGAGAAGGAGAAGCGAAGGAGACGCAAGGCAAAGGAGAAGAAGAAGGCTCAAGAGATCTTTATCACTCAGCATGTGAGTCGACTGTATCTCTTTATGTACTGTCAAATCCGTTACTAATATGCGAGATTCTTTTCGCTAGGTTGCGGCTATTCTCGAGCGTCAACAATACATCATGAAACAAGCTCGTGCTTTCATGATGTGAGTTCTCGCTAATCTGTATCTCCCTCTCGATCGAAACTGACCGCCCATCTCGTTTCAACAGGTTCGGTGCTCCCTCTCATCGACTCGAGGCGCAGATGCAAGCCACTGCTCGTGTTCTCGAAATCAACTGTCAAGTCATCTACATTCCTGGAGTTATGCTCATGTCGTTCGGAGATGCTGCTACTCACACTTCCGACATCAAGGTGAGTTCCCCTCGTCGTCAAAGAGCGCCAAAATCCGGAAGTGACTGATCGCATCGTTTTCTCCCAGTTCTTGAAACAAGCAAACGGTCTCGATCTCGGCAAACTTCTGACGGCGTACACAATCTACTACAATGTCGTTCATGACAGACTCTCGGTTACGGACGCCAGCGCTCAACTCGACGAGCTCATGGTCGCTCCCCCTAAATACAACCTCTGGCAATCACTCATTATCGGTGCTCTCGCTAGTGCTTTCATTCAACCCTCTGGTAAGCTTTCCCCCTTGACTCTTACGCGCTCGAAACGTCAGCTTAACTGTTCGCTTTGCAGCTTTCTACGGTTCCTTCATCGATTGTTTGATGGCAATGCCTCTCGGAGCGCTCCTCGTTCTCGTTCAAGTGATCGTCTCTCGCAACGATCTCTACGCTTCACTGTTCGAGTAAGTCCACTTTTTTGCTTTATTCCTTCGAGGCAAGACACTGAACAACTTCTTGCTTCACAGAATCGTTATCGCTTGCATCATTTCCTTCCTCGCCGCCGCTATCGCTTCATCGCAGAAGTTCTGTTTCGCCGCTGTCGTATCGGGATCCGTCGTCCTCATTCTTCCCGGTTACATCGTTCTGTGCGGTTCTCTCGAACTCGCAAATCGGTCGATCATTTCGGGAAGTGTTCGACTCGTCTACTCGATTCTATACTCGCTCTTCCTCGGGTAAGTTCAGCTTCTTCGTCTCTCATCTCTCCTATACTGACTCGACTCGGCCTTTGCAGATTCGGTCTGTCAATCGGTAGTGAGATTTACGCTCGAATCACGACAATCGACACGATTCCAGGTTACGGTGACTACACTTGTTCAGCAATTCGAAACGCAAACCCTCCTTGGTACATGGACACGATTCCCGCTTGGTGGTGTAAGTCATTCTTGCTCCCTTGTCATCTGTCAATCTTTGACTGATCTCTGTTCTTTCTCTTGATAGATTTCTTGACGATTCCCTCGTTCTTGCTCATGTTGGCATTGAGGAACGGTCAACCACTTTTCCGCAAAGAGACTATTCTCATGATCATTGTCGGAAGTGCTGGATTCGCCGCAAATTTCTTCTCAGGAAAGTACGCTTTCGAAGGTCGATCCGACATCTCGTCTGCTATTGGTTCTTTCGCTGTCGGATTCCTTGGAAACGTCTACGGTCGTCTCTCGAAAGAGTCGCCTTTCGTATGTTTACCTTTGAGACCCTCTCTTCCAACGCACTTCAAACTGACTTGAGCGTTCTTCTCTCTCCAGGTCATCATGGTTCCTGGTATTCTCGTTCAACTTCCTTCTGGTCTGTCGAACGGTGGTCTCCTCGCTTTCACCGATACCGGCGACAACAGCTCAGCCTACGCTTCCGGATTCCAAACTGCCGAATCTCTCGTTCAGGTCGCGATTGGGTTGACCGTCGGTCTCTTCGTTTCCGCTGCGTGAGTTTCTACATCCCCTTTCCTTCTCTCGTTTGATCTCACTCACCTAATTTGGTTTGCGCAGCCTCGTCAATTTGGTCTTCGGAGGAGGACGTCGTCGCGGTTCCAACCTTTCCTCGTTCTAACCGAACACACCTCACCCCCGCCTCAACCGTACATATCGCCTTCACCACCTCGCATCCAACTTTACATATCTTCTTACCTCGCAAACTCGTTCCCTCGCAAAAATCATGATCCAAACAAACTCGTCGTTCCGCCGCTTCGCTGGTCGATCGCCGCCTTCTCTCCAATCCCTCGCTAGAACCTTAGACGTGTCCGCCACTCTTATATTTCGCCTTCACACTTTCCTTGTAGCAGTCCCTTCTTCCTCCTTCATTTTGCATCTTTAACCTCGCCGTCGGTTTTCTTCTTTAGCTGTCGGACCCTCCCCTTTCTTACCTTTTCCTTCTCGTTAGACTCGATAGACACTTCGATTCGATCTTTATGTAGAGCTTTCCACGTATGGCAGTATATAACATCTCTTCACGTTCCATTACAAAGAACGAGGTTTGCGAACGAGAGAGGTTTTTCGCAAACTTTTCGACTTTCATTTCTCCCTCTTCCGGGCTTCCGTTTGGGCCAAGTTTGGGCTCACATTCCGTTCAAATAGATCGGTCTAGCGCATCGTTGCAGGAAAGGATGAAGAACCCTCGTCATACCTCCACTTTTGCGAATCTCATCAATTTTAGCTCGTTGCTACCTACACCTCACTCGCTCAGCTTTCGTCGACTCCGGCAACTCTTAGAACTCTCAAAGTACTCTAGGCGCACCATCTGCTGTCCGATCAAACCCTACAGACTCCTCCAGCAACCACAAACTTCTCTGACTCAACTTGACCATTGGTACGTTTGAGCATCGCTTCGAGTCGACCGATTGCATGGCGACAGCTCGAGGTGGGTGCAAGAGCGTGTCAGGGGATCTCCATCTCCCTCTGGGGAGCGATGCATGAGAATCGATTGTCCAGGAGGGACAAATCGCTGCATAGCGGCAGAGTTCAACAGAAAGACAAGAGGGCAATCAGGGAATGAATTTGGAAGTTGGCATGAGCGAAGAAAAGGAACGAGGAGGAGAAAGCGGACTTGACGATTCTTCGCAAGAATGCGTCGATTTCGCGAGAAGCGACCTTTCTTACCTCCGAGCACTTTCAGATCACTCCGGCGAATTGATAAACTGACACTATGATCATTTACTCCGCAGAGTAGAACAACAAAATGCTCTCGACCCCGATCAACCTCCCAAAATGGCTCGCGGAGAACTCTCATCTTCTCGCTCCTCCCGTCAATAACAAGTGCATGTACGTCCATGAGCTTCTTAGGATCTATGTCAGTGTGCTAAGGTGTTGCGTTGGTGATACAGCTACGATGGAGGTGATTTCACTGTCATGTTAGTCGGAGGTCCAAATTCTCGAAACGGTTTGTCCACGTCTCTCGACTCTACTCATCCTCCCACGCACACTGACGAGACGATAACGAGTAGATTACCACATCAACGAAACGGAAGAATGGTTCTATCAATACAAGGGACACATGACATTGAAAGTAGTCGACGGTGTCAAACGAGGCGAAAGAGTCAAGACGAAGGAAGGGTTAGACGCCGTAAGTGTCGAGGGAGGAGAGTTCAGGGAGATCACGATCGGAGAAGGAGAGATGTTCTTACTCCCAGGTGAGCGAACGAAGACTCTGGCCAATCTCTTTGCATGAGGCTGAGATAGTTTGTCTTGTTTGAGCACAGGCAACACTCCTCATAACCCTTGCCGATACGCCGATACTGTGGGTATCGTGATTGAGCGGGTTCGACCAGGTCAAGCAGTCGGTGAACTTTTCTCCTTTGCCTCGACTCGCTCGGTTCTCGATACTGAAGACCTCTACTTCGCTTGACAGATCGACTGAGATGGTACTGCCAATCTCCTGAACACAAGACGCCAACGATCATTCGGGAAGTTTCATTCCACTGCGAAGATCTCGGAAGTCAACTCAAACCGCTGATTCAGGTAAGCCTCCTCCCTTTGTGAGCGAGGGGAGTGATCGATTGACGTCTTTCCGGTGTTGTAGGAATGGATGCAGAAGGAAGAGTTAAGGAAATGTCCCGAGTGTGGTCAGGTTGCAGAGGCGAAGTAGAAAACTCTTGATCCGATTCAGCAAAACCAATGGACATAGCCCCATTCAGTGATACAAGAAGCCCTCGTCGTCTCGTGTAGGCCGCGGACGCTACACTCCCTTCTCCTTTGCGGTGCACTTCGCGGCGGCTTTCTCCTGTCCAGAAATCAGAATCCTCAGTCTGACTCGAAACTCACGCTCCGAGCGAGCTACATCGTCCGCATCGACGTCTGTTCGTCGCATAGTCCTGCCGGTATCCCTTTGATCAGCGTCGGAGTGATCCAGGAAGACATTCGTCAGCGATCCGCGTGAGTTCCGAGATTTTTCCGCTCTTCGATTTCATTTCCCAGCGGTCTCGGACGAAGCCGTAAAGGTAGAGTACGTCGTCGAATAAAGGCTACGCCCACCTACTCGCCTTGCGAAAAGTCGAAAATTGACCTTGTGAAATCGACATCGAGATTTCGAGAGCGTTCGTCGATCGGGCTCTCTTTCTTCACCTCACTCCACTTTTCCAAACATGTCGGTAGAGAAGAAAGGATCATCAAGCAGCAGTGGGAGACCCAAGGCTATTATCGTAGGAGCAGGAATCGGTGGATGTGCTTCAGCAGCCCGATTAACTCAAGGTGGTTTCGATGTCACAGGTGAGCAACAACTCTCCCTTTCTTCTTGTTAGCTTAGCTGATCTCGTATGATCCGATCCTAGTACTCGAGAAGAACGATTTCGCTGGTGGACGATGCAGTACTTTCGAAGGAGCTCCAAACTATCGCTTCGATCAAGGACCGAGTCTTTATCTCCTCCCTAAATTGATCGCAGAGTCATTCAAGGATCTCGGAACATCATTGGACAAGGAAGGTATCAAGCTAGTCAAGTGTGAACCAAATTATAGAATCGTTTTCCCTGACAAGGAATCTGTCGAGATGTCTACCGATCTCAGTCGTATGAAGGCAGAAGTAGAAAGATGGGAGGGCAAAGATGGATTTGAAGGGTATGTTCTATCACTCTCACTCGTCGTCGTGGTTCAAGGGCGCCACTGATCTTGACAGCGATCTTGCGAATCAATCAACTTTCTTTTATCAGATTCCTCGGTTTCATGAAGGAGGCTCACGTTCACTACGAACTCTCATACGAACATGTTCTTCACCGAAATTATACTACTCTCGCTTCCATCATCCGTCCTACTCTCCTTACCCAACTTCGTGAGTTGGCGATTTCACACTGAACTTTCAGCAATCGAGCAGCTTTTACTAATTTTTTCCATTCATTCTTGCAATCAGGCCTCCTCATCAGTGTCTGTTCGACTGTGTATACCCGTGCTTCTCGTTACTTCAAGACTGAGCGAATGCGTCGTGCTTTCACTTTCGCCTCAATGTACCTCGTTAGTCTTCCTTTCCTCCCTCCATACCGTCCCTTTCTCACCTCCGCTCGCCCTCCTCGCCTCTCAACAGGGAATGTCACCTTTCGACGCTCTCGGTGCTTACAACTTGCTTCAATATACCGAACACTGCGAAGGTATCCTCTACCCTCTTGGAGGTTTCTCGATCGTTCCCAAGACTCTCGCCAAAATCGCTGAACGCAACGGAGCCAAGTTCCGATTCAACACACCAGTCGAACGTGTCATTGTCGAGAATGGAGAAGCGAAGGGTGTCATTACGGAAGATGGAGAGGAATTGAGAGCGGATGTCGTTCTCGTCAACGCTGATTTGGTGTGGGCTATGGGTCACTTGTACAAGGAGACGAGTTACTCGAAGCGATTAGAAGAGAAACCCGTTAGCTGCTCCTCGATCAGTTTCTACTGGTCGATGAACCGGTACGTTTTCGCTTTTCTCCCCTCCTTCATGGCCTTGTATGCTGACCTGAGGATCGCTTTACAACAGTAAAATTCCTCAATTGAACTCTCACACCATCTTCCTTGCTGAAGAGTACCGAGAGTGAGCTATCTTCTTCTCTCAATGAGTTCAGAATCGTCAACTGACGATTTCGCTCACTCAGATCCTTCGATTCCATCTTCACCGAACACAAGATTCCCCACGAGCCTTCCTTCTACGTCAATGTTCCTTCCCGACATGATCCTTCGTGAGTTTCGAGTTCGTTCTCAGACGATCGTCGCTGCTTTTACTGACAGCATCTCGCTCGAACTCGCAGCGCTTCTCCCGATGGCAAGGATGCTGTCATCGTGCTCGTACCTGTCGGACACATCTCCCCCGCTCTTCCCACCGCATCAGATTGGGATCGAATCGTCAACGAGACTCGAGAGAAGATTATCGGAGAAATCGAACGTCGTCTCGACATCACCGATTTGAAGAAGGACATCATTCACGAAGTTGTCAACACTCCAATCACTTGGTCAGAGAAGTTCAACTTGCACCGAGGAAGTATTCTCGGTCTCAGTCACAGCTTCTTGTGAGTCTACCTCTCATTATTCCCTGATCTTTCGAGTGTTCATGCTGACTCTCGATGATCTATAGCAACGTTCTTTCTTTCCGACCAAAGACTCGACACGCTACTGTCAAGAACGCTTACTTCGTTGGAGCCTCTGCTCACCCCGGAACTGGGTAAATTTTGCTTGCATGTCCTCACATTCTCTATCGCACGCATCACTGACTCCTCCCTCTGCTTACAGTGTTCCCATTGTTCTCGCTGGTGCTCGTCTCGCCTCGACTCAAATCCTCCAAGATTACGGTCTCCCCATTCCTCAATCTTGGGAAGTTTCCGCCGCAGAACTCGCAACCGCCGACTGGAAGACCGATTCCAACGGTCTCATCCTCCTCGCTCTCCTCATCGCTCTCATCGCCGCCATCGTCGTTTACGCCAGGAACTAAGGACCCTTTTCTCTTCGCATCTAAAAAACGAGCTTTCAAGCAATGTTTCGCTCTTTGTTTCCCCATTATCATTAGACTAGCTTTCCCTTCGTCTCTCCTCTCCCTTCTTTTCCTTTCAGTTCAGTACCAGTATTTTACAAGGGTTCTAAGTCATTGTTCAGTTGTTGCAAAAATGATACATTTTCTCCTCTCTCTCGAGGTACTTGTCTGATGCGAAGAAGCTTTTGTATTCCACACAATCATTCCAATTACGTACGAGTCTGATTCGACTTGTGATCCTTTCTCGCCGTGTGAGATAACAGACCTATCGAAATCGATTCCTCGGAATCGAAACGGTCGCACACACTTCGGTCGATCGTCGAGAGATCCTCAGGAATGTATCCTGCTTGTACAGCGTCCTACTCTCGTCGAGATTTACTCAGCTCAGACAAAGAGAAAGAGAATGAGCGAAGAGGAAACGAACATAGTAGCCCCAAAGAGGTTTCGAAGAATCGGACAGCTCCGTCTTCCAAGACCAGAACACCCACCCTCTGCGCTCAATTGACCCTTGTCAGTCTAACCCCTGGTAGTGACATCGTGTGAGAATTGACTCACGCTCCCCTCTCCGCGCTGACCATAGCAGCTGCAGCGAAATCTTGAAAGAATTGTTTCGCTCCATCACTCGAAGGATCTAATTCTCCTCCTCCCATCGTCGAGATCGACCATTCTCCCGTGATCACTGGTCCGTCCATATCCGCTGCGAATGATAGTATGCCAAGTCAGCATTAAAATTGAGAGAAAAGAAGCAACGATCGTCGTACTCGGTCTAGTATTTGTACAGACGTATTCGAGATAGCCTTCCCTCGTCACGTTCTCGCCATGTACCATCCATTGTGCATCTGGTAGAGGTACATGAGGGATCAGAGCGGGGTCAAGCGATGGAACGAGTCGAAGAGAAACCAACAGCTATGATCGTCGAATGCGATGTGATCCCATTTCGGTAGATGAAGGTGTTCGGCTGGGTCTCCTGATCCCCAGTTCTGTATTCAACAAGATGATATCAGTGAGACGTCGAGCTGAACTCCTGACTCGATATAGTTCGTACCGTATCCATGACTGCGAAATTCGAACTTGTCAGCTTCACGAGCGATAGACAGGGAGGGGACTGCTACTTCGCTCACATTGTATCGTCAAGCATTCTGGAAAGACGCCCAAGCAATTGACCTGTTCTCGCAATCAACGCTCAGCTTTTCGCAATCAGCTCGAACGAGTGCTTTCGAAACTCACCCCAAGTTCAGCTTCCGCATCTCGAATAACCTTTTGCGCTCCCGGGTAGAATACGCTTGTGAGATCTGTGAGAGGCACGAGATGAGCATGGGGAAGAATGCAGTGGACGGGTGAGAAAACGAACCGGTCGAGGTCCCTTGGAGAGGCTCATTTAGGACTTGCAGCATGACGACTGATCGAGCGCAATTTAGTGAGTGTTCGGATCCGAGAGAGAGAGATGATTGAAGGTAGCTTACCATTCGAGAAGTCATCATCTGTATGAACCATCACTGTCAAATTTCGCAAACAATCCCAAGCTTTCTGATAATTCTCGTTCGAAAAGAAATCGGCTTTGTCGACTGTATGACCGGTGAATGATTGATGGACTTGTTGCGAGCCAGGGGCGCCGTGGAGGTCGAGGATTACGGAGAGAGAAGAAGCGGTCGCCCATCGCAAAACTCGCTTCAAATAGTACATTCCGCCGTGGGCGAACGGGTCAGAACCGATCAGAGAGTCGACGATCCAATCTGTAGGCGATCTCTTCAGTATAGTGGCGAAGAACGAGGCGACGAGAGCGAACTTACAGCCAACCGGTATCCGCACGGTATTGAGACCTAGCTTCTTGATCTCCCAGAAATCCTCTTCTTGATAGAATGTATCCCTGCCGACCCCACAGAAGATGTCAGGAGACGAAGCGAGTTCGTGGATTTCTTGAAGCTCACCAATGATTCTCCCATTTCCATTGCATTTCGTCCATTCCTCTCGCTTCGTTGCATTCCCACTCCGAGTCGAATCCGCTACAGCCCATCGAATTCCACGTATCTTTCGCCATCCACTATCGACGAAGACTCACAGTAAACTAAGCTTCAGATGACTCGCTTCGACGGAGGAACTCACAGGTTCCATGATGAACAATCCACCCAAATTGACTCCTCTCACTTTATCCACCGGTATCCAAGCGTTCCTATCCTTCTCTGGTAAGGCCCAACCATGTCCGCCGTCTCCCCATCTCGTCCATCTATTGGTCGGAATCGTAATGTTCAAGTTGAGGGCTGAAATCGTCGCTCGTTCAGAAAGATGCGGGTGGGAGAATGAAGGGCTCATGCCGAAATGTGAACATAGTGCTGGTGTTGCGAGTAGGAGTAGACTTAGCGGGGAAAGAGACATGATCTCGAATGAGGAGAGGTAAGGAAGAAGAGGTCGAGAAAGAAAGTTTCGCGAAAACGTGCGAGAAGAGGGCGAGTCCTGCTGGTCGAGATTTTAATTTGTTGAAGCAGATCCTGCTGCGAATCTTATCGTCTAGTCGTAGTTTGACTCATGATGGACTAAGCTGAAGGCGAAGGAGGAAGAAGCAGAATCGAGAGATAATGAGAATCAACTCGAACGTCAGAATGGCGGAGCGCTCAAGTGGCATAATTTGACACCCTGAGCGTTTGAAGGAGATGCGAAAGCCTTGGGCTACGCTCAAAGCGATTGGCAAAGCAGAGACAGAGCAAGGAAAACGACGGAGGAGAAAGGACGAAGAATGTTGTCGCGAGTCATGACCGAGCGGGAGATGGTCGTCAAATTTGGTCGGCAGATCAACACGAAGCGATACTGGAGAAGCACTTCCGAGTGTGAAGTTGTGAGGAGATGAGAGAGGGAAGGGAAGGGATGAATTTTTGCGCTCCTCCCCAAATCAAGAGTAGGCGAGCCCTTGACTAGTTTCCTTTCCGCTTCGTTTTTTTCGTCCAGGAATAAGCCATGCCTTCCACTCGTGAGCTTCAATAGCCTCCTATAGCTCTCCTGGACCAACTAGTACAGTCACTGACGTTCCCTCTGACTTGTTTCAACCTCAACGCTCACCTCTCAAAAATCTTCAAATTTCAATATCTATTCAACTCGACAACCTCACTCGACGACTCGACTATTTTATGCTACGAATGGTTGGAATGGTGATACAGGTCTGTACGCCAAGGGTAGGGTTACCGGCCACAAGCGTGGAAAGCGCAACGTTCGTACCCACACCTCGCTCATCCAGATCGAGGGTGTCGCCAACAAGGAGGAGGCTCAATTCTACCTTGGAAAGGTAAGACTTGAATTAAGCCAGCTACACCGGGATCAGACAGAATTGAGGATAGCGAGTGGAAGAATTTACTCAGGGAAGGATAAAGTGATCAACTAGGGTAGGGAAGGATAGAGGAACGGCAGTACGGCTATAAGGGAGCTAGAAGGAATCGAATGAGTGCAAGGAGTCGGGAGTTGGAGCGATTTAGGGTCGAGATGAGTAACCTCGAATTTAACCTCTGAACCTTGTCGAACTAATCCCACTCTCTCTATCTTGCTTGTTCTCTATAGCGTATCGCTTACGTCTACACCGCTCAGAAGGAGATCGGCGGATCCAAGGTCCGAATCATCTGGGGAAAGGTCACCCGCTCCCACGGAAACAACGGAATGGTTCGCTCCAAGTTCCGTCAAAACCTTCCTCCCAAGGCCTTCGGTCACTCTGTCCGCATCGTACGCATCTCTTTCCCTTACTTCCTAGTTGTGGAATGGATTCGCTAACTTGAATAATTCAATCCTATAGATGCTTTACCCCTCGAACAGTCAGTCAACATCAACCTTTCCCCCTTCCCCCTCCCTTCTCGACTGATATAAGTTTCACTGACCCTGTCCTCTCGTCAACAGTCTAAACGGTGGTTTCGGTTTGAAAACGGCGTTGTTGTTGAAAGTGTGATTGAAATGGCTTTTCCCCCTCTTTAATCCCCTTTCCCGCTCGCTCTTTACGGTGAATTCAAGGTGGGATGGAAAGCGAGGAGAGATACAGGGCCAGTGGAAGCGAGAGAACGAAGGAGTTGAGGTCGAGAGAAATGGCAGCGTAGCGGTGAGGGAGTCGCGGGGCCTTGAAGTTCGTTGCGAGCTTGCCACACGCTCAGATGGCATAGGTACCGGCAGAGGAAGGAGGAGCTAAGCAGGAAGACTGGTCGGGAAGTGGGGCAGCGAAAGCTGCTGTTCTTTTCTGAGAGGGTTACTTCGCGCCGTCTTCTGCGTTGCGCGTTTTGTATTTCGCGCCCCACGCTAGGTCCCTGCCAGTCGTTGGCGTGAATAAGAAACGAAAGAGCACCCTCAGTGCCTGTACCAAGTTAGAGGAAGCGAAAGAGCTTGGACTAAAGTCCGAAATTGACCTGTGAAATTCATTGACAAGTCGAAAATGAAGGAGCACCTCTCACTCAACCCTACCTCGCCAAGATGTCAGGAAGTGGAGAACAGCAATTGCTGTATTCCCTTCGGTCTCCCACTACACCATTAGGGGACAAGCTAGCTCTAGCAGCCTCATCTCTCTCGAATCCGACATCATCAACTTCAACCTCTCAACTCCCTCAATTGATCCGAGATTGGATCCTAGATACCCTATTCAAGCTAGTGAGGTCCTCCTCGAATACCACTGAGCAAGCCTTACTCTCTGCACAACTGTGGGAACTTCTCGCTTCAACAACTGATTCAACTCTCACTTCGTCAACTTCAACTCCTACTCTACCTGTATTCGTAGCATTCATTCAAGCTTATACTCAAGATGGGGCAAGAGATCAGGAATTATTAGGGAATGCGACGAGAGTTTGGTCGAGGTTGGCAGGAAACGCAATGAGGAAATCTACTGTAGATGCAGTCCTGGATGGGTACGAGAAGGTGGTCAAGGCTACTCTCAAGGTCGTCAGTGAGGAGGAAGCGACAGCTGAGAGTAAGAGGGTTTGGGAAGAATTCGCATTAATTTGGGTGAAAGCGTTGAAAGTCGTTCTGGTGGAAGCAGCAAAGGGAGGGAAGAAGGTGCGTCGCTGTCACAGTCTCAGTCTCTCAGGCATGACACGCTGAATCGATTCCCCGCGTCGTACAGATCCCCTCGCATACTCTTTCGCTTCTCCCTTCTCTCGTTCCTTTACTCGACCAACTCGCGCCCGCTTCTACTCTTCGTTCTTCCCTCCTCCAAACTATACAATTATCATTGTTCAATCTCGACAACCTTCGAAGAGGTCTCGCACGAGATTCTTACGCTTCCGGAGGTGCTTCGACCGCTCAATATTCCTCGACAACCACAACTGCCGACTCTGAACTCCTCGCCTCCCTTTCTACTTTACCGACACAACTTCACACATCGCTCTATTCCTCCCTACCAGCTCTTACCCATATCTACCTCACTTCACTCTCGACCAATTCCTCCATCCTTTTCCCTTTACCAGCGAAAGCGACTTTCCCTACTCCCTCGGCACAGAAGAGTGCTCTCGAAGTGTTAGGGCTCGGCAAACGAAGGGAACTAGCAGGAAGATGGGTGAAAGGTGTAGTCGAGTTGATTGGATGGACGAGAGAAGTGGGACAACCAACTATCGAACAGGAGAAAGCGCAAGCTTTGGCTCGAGTACTCGGTGAAGTCGAGAGCGGGGATCTTTACAGACCAGGACAGTCAGAGGAAGCATGGAAGGGAACCTTACCGAGTATCTTGGAGGGTGCCGTCAAGCGATTGGAGGGGATTCCACTAGCAGACGCTTCAAGAAGGGACGCTACGATCGAAGTCCTGTCGTCGCTACAACGACTTGAATATGAAGTACTCGATCAAGAGTTACCACGAGTACTCGCAGTCCTGTCACAAACTCCCGCTTCTCCCGCCTCGACTTCCTCAGCTACAACAACTTTCCTCACTCTTCTTCTCACACACCACTCCCGATCTTTGACCGTCCCCACTCTCATCATACTCTTATCCGACGCTCTCGCCTCTTCCCCTTACTCTGCGCCCAACAATCTCCTCACGACTCCTTCCTTTACCTCACAACTCGGTCGAACCATCAGTTCGATGCTTTCTTCCGCTTCTTCCATCCGATCAACCTGGGAAAACCTCCTCCTTCCGATCACTTCCGCCCTTCAACCTTCTCCTGTCGCCGACACCGAGATGTCCATCGATCCAGAATCGACGGCGAGTCCGAGTCCGGCAAAGAAACGAAAGTTATCCTCGACGACCTCGACCTCCGATTCTTCCTCACTCGTTGCTTCCGCCGCGCGCCTAAGGATCCTCACGACTTTCATCGTACACCTACCAGATCCTTCACTCTCGAGTCTCGTCGAGGTATTCAAGCCGTTCATCGAAGAACTCGTCGATTCAAACCTGCAAGATTTCGTCAAAGCCGCGTCATCATTGAATGGAGGAGCTGGAGTGGAAGAGACGCCGAGCAAGAAGTCTAAGAAATCGAAAGGGAGGAAATCGGATGTATCGATGGTGACTTCTGATTCTTCGGATCCCCTCGTTGTATTGGGAACAGAGTTGCTCGAAGCTCGGTACTCCATCGTCAAGAGGCTGAACACAGCTGGATTGATCTCGAACGCGGAGGAGGACTTTGCCGTTTTGAAGAGTAAGCGACGAGACGGGTTGAGAGAAGTAGTAGAGAAGGGATCGAAGGAAGCTGTGATTGTCGCTGTACGTCGTCCTATCTCTTACCTGAAGCAGTATGGGGGACAATCAGACTGACTTTGCCTCGCTTCATTCAGGCTCGCGTTCTCCTTCAACAAGTCGAGCTGTCGACTACACCTCTCGATGATACCTCATCCATCTTGAGCGCAATTCTGACTCGTCTCGGCACA
>Ga0308169_10003451_pt1 | contig 15451 bp, 15 predicted proteins | sample PhyBR1_2_FD_202139 | JGI IMG/M metagenome (GOLD analysis project Ga0308169, IMG submission 202139) | Phyllosphere microbial communities from UC Gill Tract Community Farm, Albany, California, United States - DLSLSB.R1 | ecosystem: Host-associated > Plants > Phyllosphere > Unclassified | place... | reverse complement strand
TGACTCTGATTCTCTCCCCGGGGATCGTCCCGGAGTGCGCGGGAGTTAATCCCCCACTGTCCCCAAACGTACGGGGCGCAAGGCCGTGGTGCAAGGGTAACGGCGATAAAGCCTGTTAGCGCATGCCCTCGCGGCGGATTGCGGTGGCAATAGCGGCGGCGCGTGTATCCACTCCGAGCTTGGCGTAGATGTGTGCCAGATGGGTCTTAACCGTGGCTTCGGAGATGAACAGCCGCTTGCCCAGTTCACGGTTGCTGAGCCCCTCGGTGAGCAGGCTCAGCAACTCGGCTTCGCGCGGTGTCAGGACTTCGTCGGGATTCCGAAGCTGCTGAAACAACCGGGATGCCACCGGCGGGCTCATGACGCTTTTGCCCTCGACAGCACCCCGGATGGCCGCGAAGATCTCCTCCGGGGCAGCGTCCTTCAACAGATAGCCCATGGCGCCGGCATCCACGGCGCGGACGATGTCGGCATCGGAATCGTACGTGGTGAACACCAGGATCGCCTGGCCACTGCGCTGGTTGCGGATGCGCTTGATGGCCTCGATTCCATCCATGCCCGGGCCCATGGCGAGGTCCATCACCACCACTGCGGGGGCGTGGGCCTGGGCCAGCTGCAGTGCGGCCTCACCGGAAGCCGCCTCAGCCACCACCTCAATGTCGGGTTGGGTAGACAGCAAGGCGCGCAGACCGCTTCTGACCACCAGATGGTCGTCCACCAGCAGGACCGTGATGGTACTCATGTGCCTGCCTGCAACGGCAGGTGCGCGGCCAGGATGGTTCCTTCGCCGGGGGCGCTCTGCACAGAGAAGGTTCCGCCCAGTTGCTCCACCCGCTGCCGCATGGCCCGCAGGCCGTACCCTCCGGAGTTTGAGGGTGGAGCTGACGCCGACGGATCGAAGCCCATGCCGTCATCATAAATGTCCAGGGTAACGGCGTCGGGCAGGAAGCCCACTGTCACTGCGGCCGTTCCCGCGGCAGCGTGCAGTGCGATGTTGGCCGCTGCACTTTGCACCACCCGGAGCAGGGCGTGCCGGACCTCGGCGGGGACCTGCCGTGGCTGGCCTGTGACCAGGAGTGAGGCTGCGGGGACGTACTGCCGTGCCGCGAGCAGCAGGGCTTCAGGCAAGGGGGTTGCGTCGATTCCCGGCGAGGCCAGATCGTGTACCAGGCTGCGGGTTTCGGACAGGTTGGAGCGAAGCAGCTGGGTGGCCTGGCGGACATCATCACGGGCCGCCGCGCCGGGCCATGCGCGGTCGGCGGCTTCGAGCAGGAGCAGGCCGCTGGCGAGTCCCTGGGTTACCGTGTCGTGGATTTCCCGCGAAACCCGCCCCCGCTCCGCGATGGCCCCGGCCCGCCGTTCACTGGCGGCCAGCCGGTCCTGGGCCAGCGACACTTCCGCGTGCAGGCGGCGTTGTTCGTCGGCGTCGTGCTGGATCCGGTCGTAGATGAGGGTCACCATGACGCTTACGGCCAGCGGACCGAGGAGCATCGCCAGGTCGGTGCCGTTGCTGAGGCGGAAGAGTCCTGCAGCTGTCCCCAAGGTGATGGCGCCGGCCAGGACGTAGGAGGCAGCACCGCGCAGCGCGCTCCTGCTGAGGAAGAAGAGCGCGAAGGAACACCACGCGAAGCTCGGCGCGGCCACGACCAGCACGGTCCACACAGCCACGAGTGCCACCACCCACGGGGCGCCGCGACGGTCCTGGGACGACAGAATGGCGACGACGGCGTAGAGCAGGCAGGCGGCGCCGGCCAGTCCCAGGACCACCAGGTTGTCGGCAGGGGAGTGCCGCATGACGTAACGGATTCCGGATGCCACAAGAAGGACGGCGAAACCCAGGTGGACGGCGGCCTCGATGCTGCCCAGGCCGCTGCGGCCGGAGCCCGGAAGCTGTGTCGCATCAGGGGCAGCAACGGCGGCGACCGGCGCATGGAAGGCGGAAGGAGGCATGATGAAGTCCCGTCTGAGGGTGGGAACGCTATCCCCATGCTATTGCCCGCCCACCAGGGGGCACCTCAGCCATTCGGCTGATATTGGCCGCCGACCTGCTGAGACGCAACCAGACAAAGTCCCGATGCCCCGCTTCCGGGCGCCCGGAAGGATGGATGTCATCGCGTCCCAACCCGAACGCGTTCCACCGCAAGCAAAAGGAACATGCCCATGAAGAAGCCCCAAAAAGCCTTGGCCGCGGCGGCAGCCGGAGCGCTCATCATCACGGCTGGTGCCACTGCCGCTGCCAACGCCGGAACTGCCACCGGGAATGCAGCCGAAGCACCCGCCGTCGTACCTGCTGCCGATGTCCAGCCTGCCCCGGAGAACGTAGTGCAGCAGAACCGCATTGCTGCGGGAGCTTCCGCCACGGCCGTGAACGCGGCTCTCACCAAGTGCACAGCAGACAAATTGCCGTTCGTCACGGTGGCGCTTGTTGACCGGTTCGGCACGGTGCAGGCGCTGCTCCGGGGCGACAACGCCGCGGAACACACCATCGAGGCAGCGAAGCAGAAGGCCTACACCGCGGCGGCCTTCGGTGCCCCCACCAGTGAGCTGTCCAAGCGCGTCAATGGCAACGGCCCGTCCATCGCCGACCTGCCGGGCACGCTCTTCCTGGCAGGCGGTGTCCCGTTGAAGGTCAATGGGGTCTCGGTGGCCGGCATCGGCGTTGGCGGGGCGCCCGACGGTGCCCTTGATGAAGCCTGTGCCACCGCCGGCGCCGAGGCCATCGCAGGCGCAGGGAAGTAGGCTGCCTTCATGAGGCGAGCCAGCACGGCAGCACTGCTCACCGCACTTGGGCTGCTGCTTGCCGCTTGCCAGGCCGGTCCCGGCAAGCCGCAGGACGTTGCACCATCGCCACCCGCTGCGTCTCCACCACCGGTCGCCTCGCCCGGCCCCGGAGCTGGAACCGGTCCCTCAACCAGGTCCTCGAGCAGCCCGTCCGCCGCCGCTGTGCTTTCTTCCGGAGACCAGGAGCAGCTGGACCAGGAGTTGATCGCTGCCGCCAAGGCCAACAACGCACTATTGGTGGCCGAACTCATTGGCCGGGGCGGCAACGTCAACGCAAAGGACAGGATCCAGGACTCGGCGTTCCTTTATGCCGGCGCGGAAGGTTTCAACGAGGTTCTCCATTTGACGTTGGCCGCCGGTGCCGATGTTGCCGGCACCAACCGTTACGGCGGGACGGCGCTGATCCCGGCCAGCGAGCACGGCCATGTGGAAACGGTGAGGATCCTGATTGGGGCCGGGGTTCCGGTGAACCACGTCAACAACCTGGGGTGGACAGCCATGCAGGAAGCGATCCTCCTGAATGACGGCGGGCCGCGGCAGCAGGAGGTGGTCCGGCTGCTGCTGGATGCCGGTGCTGACCCGGGCATCCGCGATCCGGACGGGCGCACTGCCCTGCAGAACGCTGAGCGGCTGGGATTTGCGGAGATTGCAGCACTGATCCGCGGCCGCGGCTGACCTGTTGGCTCCCGAAGTGCCGAATTCCCCACCTTTGAAGGAGAACGACGGCGGCGCCCCGCACTTTTGGTGCGACGCGCCGCCGTCGGCCTTCAAAATCGGGGAAATTCAGCGGCCCCTCGGCCTACACCGCTTCAAGCACGCTGACATAGTTGGCGATGCCCACGCCGCCCATGTTTTGCACAGCCGCCCGGCGCGGGCCGGCAAGCTGCATGTCGCCGGCGGTCCCGGTGAGCTGCATGGCGGTGATGACGTGCTGGGAGACCCCGGTAGCCCCCACCGGGTGGCCCTTGGCTTTGAGGCCTCCTGAGACGTTGATGGGAAGCTTGCCGTCCTTGAAGACCCAGCCTTCCTTCACCGCGCGGGCGCCCTGGCCGGGTTCGGTCAGGCCGATGGCTTCGTACATCAGCAGTTCGGCGATGGTGAAGCAGTCGTGGACCTCCGCGAAGTCAAGGTCCTCCAGTCCAACGCCGGCCATGGCCAGGGCGCGCTGCCACGCGGCACGGGTGGCGGCAAAGGCAGTGGGGTCCCTCCGGTCGGTGGGGAAGAAGTCGTTCGCCTGGCCGAAGCCGGCCAGCCGGACCGGTCCGGTGGCACCACCCGTGGGCGCGACGCTGAGCACCACGGCGGCAGCCCCGTCGGACACGGGGGAGCAGTCGGTGCGGCGCAACGGATCGGCGACCATCGGATTCTTGTCCGAGACGGTCTGGCAGAACTCCTCGCCGAGGTCCTTCCGGAGCTGGGCGTAGGGGTTGTCGACGCCGTTGCGGTGGTTCTTCGCCGCGATGGTGCCCAGGACGTCGGACACCGGGCCGTAACGCTTTTCGTAGTGCTTCGCGACCTCGGCGAAAAGACCGGTGAAGCCGGTGGTGGAGGGCTTGCCGGCCATGTCGTAGTCAGCGCCGAGCAGGGCGGCGCCCACCACGTCTGCGCCGGCGTGGGTCATCTTCTCGGCGCCGATCACCAGGACCGTCTTCGCGGTCCCGGCCAGCAGCGACTTGGTGCCTTGCTGGAAAGCGGCCGACCCCGAGGCGCAGGCGTTCTCCACCCGGGTGGAGGGCACGTTGGCCAGGGCCGGGGAGACCTGCAGGGCCAGCGAGGACGGGAACGCCAGCGGCATCATGCCCGAATTGAACTGGCCCACATAGATCTCGTCGATCTGGCCGGCCTCGATCCCGGCATTGCCGATGGCCTCGGCAGCCACCTGCACGATCAGGGACTCCAGCGTCTCCTCCGACAGCTTGCCAAACCGGCTGTGGCCCCAGCCGGTGAGCAGGACATCCTTGCCGAACTGTTCCTTCAGGCTCATGCTGCCACTTCCTCATTCTCGAGCCGGACCTCAAAGTCGGCTTCGGTCTTTTCCCGGATCTCCGGTACCGTGACCCCCGGGGCCAGCCGTGTCAGCGTGAGTTGCCGCCCGCCGTCGTCCGTCTTGCGCAGGTCGAAGACGGCCAGGTCACTGATGATCCTGTCCACGCAGCTCAGGCCTGTCAGCGGCAGGCTGCATTCGCGCACGATCTTGGCCGTTCCGTCCTTGGCGTTGTGCTCGGTGAGGACCACCACGCGCGGCGTGCCCGCCACCAGGTCCATGGCGCCGCCCATGCCCTTGACCATCTTGCCGGGGATGGTCCAGTTGGCCAGGTCACCGTTGCCGGAGACCTGCATGGCGCCGAGGATGGCCACCTTGACGTGACCGCCGCGGATCATGCCGAAGGAGGTGGCTGAATCGAAGATGCTCCCGCCGGGCAGCACCGTGACGGTCTGCTTGCCGGCGTTGATCAGGTCCGCGTCCTCCTCGCCCTCGTACGGGAAAGGTCCCATGCCCAGCAGGCCGTTCTCGCTCTGCAGGACCACCCGCACGCCCTCGGGCAGGTTGTTGGCCACCAGCGTGGGGATGCCGATCCCCAGGTTCACATAGTCGCCGTCGTTCAGTTCTTCGGCCGCGATGGCGGCCATTTCATCCCTGGTCCATCCCATGGGGTTTCTCCTTGATCTTGTTTAGCTGTACTCAGTTGGGTATTACCGGCGGCACGAACTCGAACGTCATCCCCAGCAGCCAGGCCAGGAGCAGGACCACCGGCAGATGGAACAGGAACTGCTGGAAGGTGAAGCCCACCAGGTCCCGGGCACGCAGGCCCAGGACCGCCAGCAGCGGCAGCATGAAGAACGGGTTGACGAGGTTGGGCAGTGCCTCGGCCATGTTGTAGATCTGCACGGTCCAGCCCAGGTTCATGTTCACGTCCGTGGCGGACTGCATGACGTACGGTGCCTCCACCAGCCACTTTCCGCCGCCGGAGGGGACGAACATGCCCAGCAGGGCCGTGTAAATCGCGATGATGACGGCAAATGCCCCGTTGCCGCCGATGCTGGTGAAGAAGTGGGCCAGATGCTCCGATACCGAGAGGCCGCCGGCGCCGGTGGCCTTGGTCAGGATGGCAGCCATCGCGGCGTAGAGCGGGAACTGCACCAGGATCCCGGCCGTGGCGGGGACGGCTTTGGTGACTGACTGGAGGAACTTGCGCGGTGTTCCGTGCAGCACCAGCCCCAGCATCAGGAAGACCAGCAGGTAGCCGTTGAGCGAACTGACCACGCTCAGGATGGGCAGGGTGAGCAACTGGGACACCAGCCAGCCAAGGGTGAGCACCCCGGCCAGGATGGGCAGGACCCGGCTGTATTCCAGCCACTCGCCCGGCCGGGACTTTTCGGCAGGCGGTTCGGGCTGGTCGTCGAGGTCCACCCCCATGTCTGCCGCGGTTTTGACCGCGTTTCCCGTCGGGGCGGAAAAGTGGGCGATGACCGTGGTCAGCAGCATCAGGATGACCAAGGTCAGCAGGGACTGCCAGGTGAAGATTGTGGTCCCGAAGTCCAGGACGCCCGTGATCTTCAGCAACGCCGGCGGTATGGAGGCTTTGGTCGCTTGCAGCTGGGCAGCCGAGGAGGACATCCCCAGGGCCCACACTGCGCCGAGTCCCATGAAGGCCGCCGCGCCCAGGGCCCGGTAGTCGACGTGGAGATCCGCACGCCGGGCCACGGCACGTGCCAGGAGGCCACCGAAGATCAGGCTCAAGCCCCAGTTGACGAACGACACCGACATGGACAGGACGGCCACGAAGCTGACGGCGGAACGGGCGGAACCCGGAACCTGTGCCAGCCGGTCAATCAGCCGCGCAACCGGCGGCGACGTTGCCACGACGTAACCGGTCAACACCACCATGGCCATCTGCAGGGTGAACGCGGTGAGGTCCCAAAACCCGTTGCCGAAGGAATCCACCACGGCCTTGGGTGAGGCACCGATGGCCAGCGCCGCGATGGCCACCAGCAATACGCCTGCCAGGGCAAAGATATAGGCGTCGGGGAACCACTTTTGCGTCCACCCGGCCAGCTTCTCAGCCATCCGGGCCAAGCCCTTCTGGCGGACATCCTGGTGGTTCAATTGCGCGGTGGTCATAAGGTGTTTCTCTCCGTTGAGTAGTGGCTGCGCGGGCTTGGTTTCAGGCGCGGCGCCGATTGGCCGTCAGGGGCGGAAAGCGGTCAGGCCGGGACGAGCCCGGCGCGCTGCCTGACGGTCCTCTGCTCAATGTCTTTGACCCGGTCCGTTGACTGGACCAGCCGCTGGACGAAGACACCGGGGGTGACGATGTGGTTGGCGTCCAGCTGACCGGGTTCCACGATCACTTCCGCCTCCGCGACCGTGAGGATTCCCGCCGTTGCGACTACGGGGTTGAAGTTCCGCGCCGTGTACCGGTAGATGAGGTTGCCGTCGGTATCTGCGGTGTGCGCGTGGACCAGTGCGACGTCGGCCACGATGCCGCGTTCCTGGACGTAGGTTTCGCCGTCGAACACCTCGTGCGGCTTGCCTTCGGCAACCAAGGTGCCCACGCCCGTCTTGGTGTAAAAGGCCGGGATGCCGGCACCGCCGGCGCGAAGCCGCTCGGCGAGGGTGCCCTGCGGGGTGAATTCCACCTCGAGCTTGCCGGCGAGGTACTGCTCGGCAAACAACTTGTTTTCACCGACGTAGGAGGCGATGACCTTGCGGACCCTGCCCGCCTCGATCAGGATTCCCAGGCCCTTGCCGTCCACGCCCATGTTGTTGGACACGACGGTGAGGTCCCGGACACCGGAATCCCTGACGGCCTCTATCAGGTCGGCTGGAATGCCGCTCAAGCCAAACCCCCCGACGGCGAGGGTTATGCCATCCTGCAGGGCCCCTTCCAGGGCGGCGGCCGCAGAAGCCTGGAGTTTCTTCATGACGTCTCCTCGTTGAGCGCAGTAACGTCCACGTTGTGGACGCCTCGATCTGAGTTTGGAGACTACGTGCGTCGGGAGAATAGTGTCAAGAATCACCGGCCAGTGCCATACAGTATGGACACTAGGATGAAAAGCATCCATATTGTGGGCAACAGGAGGATTCATGGCCGGAACACCGGTGCAGGGCGCCCAGGTCGTCGGGAGAATCGCCCGGCTGCTGCGGCTGGTGGGCCGCAGTGCCGAGGGCATGCCGCTGCCCGGGCTGGTCCGCGAATCCGGGCTTACCCGGCCCACGGTCCACCGGCTGCTGACATCGCTTGCCGCGGAAGGCCTGCTCGACCACGATCCCGTCACGGGCAACTGGGTGCTGGGCCCGGAGGTCCTCCTGATGGGATCGGTCGCTTCGGCACGGTTCCCCTTGGAGGACATTGCCCGCCCCAGCCTCCGACGGCTCGCACAGGCAACGGGGGAGAGCGCCTTCTTCTCTATCCGCCGCGGCGCCGAAACCGTGTGCCTGCTGCGAGAGGAGGGAAGCTTCCCGGTCCGGTCATTCGTCCTGCATGAGGGAGTGCGGTTCCCCCTCGGGGTTGCATCGGCGGGAACAGCCATCCTGGCCTTCCTGCCGAAAGCGGAGCAGGAGGAACTGCTGGGCCGCTGGAGCGAACACGCAGGCGCCTTCGCCGCGAACCACACTCCGCAACGGGTGCGGGAAAACCTGGCCCGCACCCGGCTGGCGGGCTACTCGGTGAACCCCGGGCTGGTCCTTGAGGGAAGCTGGGGCATGGGCGCCGCGGTGTTTGACCGATCGGGGAAGCCTGCCTGGGCGCTGTCGCTGACCGGCATCGAGCCGCGGTTCAAGCCTGAACGGCAGGAGGAGCTAGGCGGCCTCCTGATGGCCGAGGCGCACAGGATAACGCAGCAGCTGGGCGGGGGCGGCGACGGCGGGCGACGCACACGCTGAGTCTCCACGGCTTTGCCGGAAGACGACGACGGCGGCCCGCGCTTTTTCGGCGCGACCCGCCGTCGTACTCCCCATAGGTGGGGAAAATCAGCGCCCGGGGAGGGCTACAGTCCGGCGCGGGGCTCCTCCGGGCCCTCTTTCTTCCACCACGTGTCAAAGATGGTCACCGGCACGGTGCGCTTGTGGCGGGTGCGGAGGTATTTCTGCTCGATGGACTCGGCAACGGCGTCCGGAACGTCACGGCCTTCGAGGTAGTCGTCGATCTGGTCGTAGCTGAGGCCCAGCTCGTCCTCGTCCGTGCGGCCCGGCCGGTCGTCGAGCAGGTCGGCGGTGGGGACCTTCTCCCAAACGCGCGCCGGCGCCCCCAGCTCGGCCAGCAGGGCGCGGTTCTGCCGCTTGTTGAGGCCGAACAGGGGCAGGATGTCAGCGCCGCCGTCGCCGTACTTGGTGAAGAACCCGGTGACGGACTCGGCGCCGTGGTCCGTGCCGAGCACCAGGTAGTTGAACTCGCCGGCCAGCGCATACTGGGCCGTCATGCGGGTGCGGGCCTTGGTGTTGCCCTTGTGGAAGTCGGAGATCTCCGAGCCCACGGTCTTTTCGAACTCTTCCTCGAAACCGTCCACGGCAGCCGAAATATTGAACGTCCACTCCGTTTTGGCCTTGATGAAGTCCAGGGCTGCCTGGGCGTCTTCCTCATCGTGCTGGACGCCGTAAGGCAGGCGGACGGCCACGAAATTTGCCTCAACCCCCTCAGCCTCCAACTCGTCCACTGCCAGCTGTGCAAGCTTCCCGGCGAGGGAGGAATCCAAGCCGCCGGAGATGCCCAGGACAAAGCCCTTGGTTCCCGTGGCCTTGAGGTATTCCTTGAGGAACGTGACCCGTTTGCGCACCTCCCCGGCGGGATCGATCCGGGGCTGAACGCCCATTTCTTCAATGATCTTGGCCTGGAGTTCGCGCATGTGGTCCAGCCTAGCCAGCGCTGTCAACAACCCTCAACTGTTCCGGGAAGGACGCGCGCGGCGTACCGTAATCGCATGGAGCGGACGGGGTGCGCCGTGGTGGGCGGGGGCCCGGCGGGAATGATGCTGGGCCTGCTGCTGGCGCGGGCCGGAGTGCAGGTGGCGGTCCTGGAGAAGCACGCTGACTTCCTCCGCGATTTCCGCGGCGACACAGTGCACGCATCCACCATCCGGCTGATGGATGAACTTGGGCTGGGTGCCGGATTCCGCAGCCTGCCGCAGAGCCGGCTGAGCAATGTCGCCGTCCCGGTACCCGGCCAGGGCCTGGTCACCCTGGCGGCTTTCGATTCGCTCAAGCCGCCCTACAACTACGTGGCCATGATGCCGCAATGGGACTTCCTGGACTTCCTCGCCTCGGCCGCAGCAGAGGAACCAACGTTCACGTTGCTCATGGAAAGCGAAGCTACCGGGTTGGAGTTCGACGGCGGACGGGTCACCGGGGTGCGCTACAGGAAGGCCGGCACCTCCGGCGAGCACGTGCTGAACGCCGACGTGGTGGTGGCTGCGGACGGCCGTCATTCGGTGCTGCGGCGGGCGGCAGGGATGCGGACCAAGGAGTACCCGGTGCCTTTTGACACCTGGTGGTTCACCCTCCCGCGCCACGCGTCCGAGAAGGGCGAGGTGGCGGGAGTGGTGCCCTCGCTGGGGAACCGGGATGCCATGATCGCCCTGAACCGTACCAACTACTACCAGATGGGGTACCTTGCCCCGAAGGGCTCGGACGCACTGATCCGGGCCAACGGCGTGGACCGGTTCCGGCAGCGCGTAGCTGCGCTTCGCCCGGACCTGTCAGACCGTGTTGATGCCATCCGCAGCATGGAGGACCTGCACTGGCTGGACGTTAAGCTGAACCGCCTGCGGCGCTGGTACGTGGACGGATTCCTGTGCATCGGGGATGCCGCGCATGCAATGTCCCCGGCCGGGGGAGTAGGCATTAATCTGGCCATCCAGGACGCGGTGGCGGCTGCGGAACGGCTGGCCCCGGACCTGCGCCGCGGGAACGTGCGAACCAAAACCCTTGCCGCCATCCAGCGCCGCCGCCGAATGCCCACCGTGGTGGTGCAGACTGTGCAGCGCATCCTGCACAGGGTGGTGTTCGTTCCGCTCTTTGAGGGCAGGCTCTCGGGAGACATTTTGGCCGGCAACGGCCCCGGGCCCCGGTTCCCGGTCCAGCGGCTGATCTTCTTCATCCTCCGCCATAACCCCGTGGTGAAGCGCGTGCTCCCGCGCGTCATTGCACTCGGACCGCGTCCAGAGCACGCGCCCGGCTTCGCCCGCCCGCTCACGGTCCGGCCACCCACTAAACTTGAGCCCATGACTTCGCCCACTGACACTGCGGTAGACACCGCGGCTGCCCGCGCCCGACTGCTCGAACTGATCAAGGAACTCGCCGTGGTCCGCGGCAAGGTGATTCTCTCCAGCGGGGCAGAAGCCGATTACTACATCGACCTTCGCCGCATCACCCTGCACCACGAGGCGTCCAAGCTGGTGGGCCAGGTAATGCTGGCACTGGCGGACGACGCCGGGATCGACTTCGAGTGCGCCGGCGGACTCACCATGGGTGCAGACCCGGTGGGCACCGCAGTGATGCACGCCGCCGTTGACGCCGGCCGCAGCGTTGATGCGTTCGTGGTGCGCAAGGCCCAGAAGTCCTACGGCATGGGCCGCCAGGTGGAAGGCCCCTCAGTGGAGGGCCGTAACGTGCTGGTGCTGGAAGACACGTCCACCACGGGCGGTTCGGCGCTGACGGCGGTGGAAGGCGTCCGGAAGGCCGGCGGCAACGTGGTTGCGGTCGCAGTGATCGTGGACCGCGACACCGGAGCCAAGGAAAAGATCGAAGCCGAAACCGGCGTCCCCTATCTGTTCGCTTTTGGCAAGGACGAGCTGGGCCTGAACTAGCCCGCACTTTTGGGGTGGAGCAGGCAGGCGAACGTTGGCTCCGTTATTCACGCTGAATTATGATGTGCGTTAACACTTTTCAGTTGCTTGGAGACCACGCATCTTGCTCCCCTCAGAACAGCCCTTGAGCCCGACCGACCAGGTACAGAACCTCATCCTGGAAAGCGCTGATTTCGAGGACTTCCTCAACGAACTCGCCCGGTTCTCTGCCCACCAGATGGCAGGGGACGGCGACGATGCCCTGTGCGGCATCACACTGCTCCGCGACCGCAAAGCAGCCACCATTGGCTGGAGCAGCCCCTCGGCCCGGGAAGTGGACGAAATCCAGTACTCCCTTTCCCAAGGGCCGTGCCTGACGGCGGCCAAGGATGAACGGGAAGTCTACGTCCCGGACCTGCTGCAGGAGGACCGGTGGGGCCCGGACTACGCGTCCGCAGTTGCCTCCCACGGGCTGCGCTCGGTTTTTTCCCTGCCCTTCCACCTGCAGGGCGAAGCCAAAGCCGCACTGAACCTTTACTCCGATGTACCGCACAAGTTTGACGGGCGGGCTGCGGAGCGGGCCAGGGACTTCACCCGGGAAATCTCGCAGGCCCTGCGCCTGGCCGTTAGGTTTTCGCTGCACACGGACAGTGCGTCCAACCTCAGGGCCACGCTGGAATCACGCACCATCATCGATATTGCAGTGGGCATCGTTATGGCACAGAACCGCTGCAGCCAGCAGGCCGCCGTCGAGATCCTCACCGAGGCGTCCAGCAACAGCAACACCAAGCTGCGGGACATTGCCAAGACTTTGGTGGATTCGGTTGGCGGAGCCGGTGCGCGCACCTTCTACCAGGAGCCCGGCAAGGTAAGCCCAGGTTCCCGCGCGTAGGGACAGCTTGTGCAGGACTCGCACGGAGCGTTACGCTTGCGGAGGTTGAGCCGTCGGCCATAGACCTCTTTTGGAGTACCTATGGACCGCGCTTTAGACGCACTCGTTAACCTTGATGTCCCTGCTGACATCGTCCGGATTGAAGTCCGGGGAAGCCTTCACAACGACTCCCGTGCCGAACTGGTCCACATCATCCGCCGCGTCCGGAGGATGGGCATCCGGTGCCGCATCTGCGTCGATCTTTCCCAGGCCTCGCTCATTGAATCCTCCGCGCTGGCCGGGTTGCGGGCAGACCTGAACGCCATTGCCGCCAACTCACTGCTGGGCGTTCCTGCCGCCGGGGTGGGCCTTCAACTGGCGCCCCCCTCACACGACTGGGGCACGCAGGGGCTGTCCGACCGCCAGCCGCTCCTGATGGACGACGATGTGCGGGAGCTCTTCCCCGGCGGCGAGTTCGCGGGTGAGTTCCCCCAGCTCCCGGTCATGTGGATCGAGGAGCTGTACGGCCGCCCGCTGACCGCATACACGGACGAGGAACTGCTCCAGGCCAGTGACTCCCTCTTCGGTCTGCTGGACAGCCCGGAAGCACCTGGCGGGGCGGACCTGCTGGGCCGCTACAACGACATCGGCTTGGAAATCCTCCGTCGGCAGCAGCAACCCCAGTCACCCTTCCCGGCCACGGAGGGCCAGGCGGCCAGTTGATCCCGGCGTCAACGAAGAGTTACATTCCTGCGTTGCAACGTTGACTTTAGGTGGGCTTACCGTAGGAGTGTGCCGTATGAGGGGGAGGTCAGTCCGCAGAGCCGGCGTGGAGTCCCAGACGCCCGGCTGCTGGCGGAAGCGGCTGCCCTAAAACGTTTCTCGCGCCGGACCTTCCTCGCCGGTGCCTCGGTGGCCGGGCTGCTCGCCGCCGACATGCTGGTGACCCGCGAAGTGCAGTCGCAGCGCCGCAGCACCAGGGTCCTGCCCGTTGCCGACGACTTCGCCGATGCCTACTATCCCGACGCCAGCTGGTTCCTGTTCCCCGGTTACAAAACCAGCTGGGAAGAGGCGCAATGGATCCTCAACACCCTCCGGGGTGCGCTGAACAAGCGTGCCCGGCTCGCCGCCGTCGGATATTCCAACCTGGGGCTGAACATCACCGAGGTGGTCAATGCGATCGCCGACTACATCGCAGCGGAAAAGATCACCAAGCTGTTCTTCTACGGGCACAGCTTCGGCGGGATGCTCGCCACCCAGGTGGCAGCCCGGCTGCTGGCGCTGCAGGACGTCCAGGTCCAGTTCATCGTCCTGGACTCCACCCCATACAGTGCCCACGATGTCCTGGACCAGAGCTGGTTCGACGGCGTGGTGTTCCTTTACGAGCGCGGCGTCCGGTTCCCGTCAACCCTCCGCGGCGGATACGAACTGGGGGAGCGGATCATCCACAAGGACGAACGGAGCTGGCGGCAGATCCTGGACCAGACGCTGCAGCAGCTGTCCCCGATCGCACCCTCAAATGTGCTGGTCCAAACCGAGTCCGCGTACATCTACCACTTCGAGGGAAGCCAGTTCGCCGGGAAGCTCGGCACCGCCAAGATGGCCTACATCGGCAACCCGAAAGACCAGACCGTGGATTATGAAACCGCCGCGGAAACCTGGGCCGTGGTTTTCAAGGACAACATGGTGTCCAGCAACCTGCAGACCACCGGGGCCGCGCCCGCCCACGCCAGCCCGGGCTGGAACCCGCAGATCTACCGGCCGCTGCTGGCGGAACTGCTGGACGGGTTCTTCCCCCTGCCCCGGGGCGGTTCCCGGGTCAGCATCTTCTAGATCTGGTTCTTCAGGTCCGCCACTGAGTTCAGCACCTGGTTTGGCCGGAACGGGTAGGCGGCGATGTCGTCCTTATGGGTGATGCCGCTGAGCACCAGGACGGTGTGCAGGCCCGCCTCCATGCCGGCGATGATGTCCGTATCCATCCGGTCGCCGATCATTGCGGTGGTCTCGGAGTGGGCGTCGATCTGGTTCATCGCGGAACGGAACATCATGGGATTCGGTTTGCCCACGATGTACGGCTCGCGGCCCGTGGCCTTGGTGATCAGCGCCGCGATGGCGCCGGTGGCGGGCATGGGGCCGTCCTTGGACGGGCCGGTGGCATCCGGGTTGGTGGCGATGAACCGGGCGCCGGCGAGGATCAGGCGGATGGCCGTGGTGATCGCTTCGAACGAGTAGGTCCGGGTCTCGCCCAGCACCACGAAGTCCGGGTTCTGGTCGGTGAGGATGAAGCCGGCCTCATGCAACGCCGTCGTCAAGCCCGCCTCGCCGATGGTGTAGGCACGGTTACCCGATTCCGCGCCCCCGGCGGACACCTGGTCCTTCAGGAACTGGGCCGTGGCCAGGGCGGACGTCCAGATGTTCTCTTCGGGAATCTCCAAGCCGGAAGCGCGGAGACGTGCGGCGAGGTCGCGGGGCGTGAAGATCGAGTTGTTGGTCAGCACCAGGAACCGCTTGGAGGTATCCACCCAGCGCTGGATCAGTTCCGCCGCGCCGGGGATCGGCTGGTTCTCGTGGACCAGGACGCCGTCCATGTCCGTCAGCCAGCACTCGATCTCCTGGCCGCTGCGGTAAACCGCCGGGTTGCCTGCTACCTGGTCGTCTTCTGCCATGCCTGCCTCCGCCTGTGATAGTTGCCCGAAGAGTCCAGTCTAGTGTTGAAGGGTGAACCAAACGCCCGGCATGACAGACGAACCCAACCACCAGCCCGGGGAGGCCGAACCCGCAAAGGCGGAGGTCGGCGTCGGGCCCTGGGAAGGGGAGCTGCCCGAAGGCGACCATTGGGACCCCGACCTGCTGGCTGACGGCGACCGGCGGAACGTCCTGGACAAGTACCGGTACTGGAAGCACGAGGCGATCGTCGCTGAGCTGGACTCGCGGCGGCACAACTTCCACGTGGCCATCGAGAACTGGCAGCACGACCTGAACATCGGCACCGTGGTGCGCACGGCCAACGCCTTCCTC
>Ga0308169_10003450_pt1 | contig 15455 bp, 32 predicted proteins | sample PhyBR1_2_FD_202139 | JGI IMG/M metagenome (GOLD analysis project Ga0308169, IMG submission 202139) | Phyllosphere microbial communities from UC Gill Tract Community Farm, Albany, California, United States - DLSLSB.R1 | ecosystem: Host-associated > Plants > Phyllosphere > Unclassified | place... | reverse complement strand
ACCATCGCCGAGACGCTTCTGGTCAGCAGGGCCGATTGTGTATTGATGCTGGCAGCTCACACAGTGTTCCGGGTGTAGTATGCTGTCCATGAGTTTCGCGACCGGGGTGATGAGGAGGAGACGACCTACTATGGTTGGTGAAATAGGTGATGATAGCCAGGAGGAAGAAGTTACTGCCGCCCTGCATCGTCAGCTTGCTACGAGTCCCAGGATGACTGCCAGATGTACGGTGAAGCTGTATGCGTTAGCGCCAGTCAATGTACCAGATACCAGCATGCCCCCGCTCCACAAGACCTGGGGCGTACACGCCCACAGAGCAGCGCACGCCCACTCACTCGGTAATCTTGTCAAACTAGCATCAGCGCTGCCCGTCCAGCTGCATATACTCCGGCACCCACCTTGAACGTCCAGGCAATGGCAAAGCCCAGCATCTGCCATCCCACCGTGATCAAAAGCGAGATGACGAGGTTGTATTTGTCAATGATCTGTATCGGTGCCATGTTGATATCGCGGGGAAGACTCGAGGTGTAGTACGCGAACTCGTTTGGGATGGCAGCGCCTCTCGGTATATATAGCTGGCTCCCACACGCTCACTATGGGAAGAGGAAAGCAGGGTGACGCAAGGCGCAGAAATACTCGGCGACGCGGGCATGCATGCCCTTTGTACCCTCTCTTTGGCCGAGGAGTGGGGAAGCGTTCCGAGGCCGATGAGACCTGCTTTGAAAGTGTGATTCCATCTTGGCAAAGAGGCGTATATGACGCAATCATGACTGTTGAATCGCCCCGTAGATCGATCTTGGCCCGCGGCAATCGCGGCAATTGCCCGCCCCCTCACAAGACTCCAATGCACGCTCTATGCTGCAAACAGGTGGGTGAACGAAATTCATCAGAATCATCATCACTACTGAAATTATGAAACAGAAAGGTAGCGGGAGGAAGGGATCAGAGGACAGGGAGAGGGGGAACACAGGTGATGGGCTGGATGGATCACTACTCGTCTCGTCTTCATATCGCTACATCTACCTCCGCGGTTCATAACTTGTTTTCCTTCTTCCACAGCTCTTCCAGGGACACTCTGGTATCTCTTTGTTTGCTGCTACTCTTGCGTCTCCTCGTGAACGCCGACTTCCGTTCTTTCTTGACAGTTTCTTACCGCTTACAACTCCTTCTTGGCGCTCTTGCTAGCGGAAACGCTGGCCTTGCTGCTGACACTGCTGAGGGAGGCCGAGTACGAGCTGGCGCTGGAGAGGCTCGACTGGGCGGACTTGCTCGCCACAGAGTAGGCGCTGCTCAGGCTCGAGGCGGCAGAGGTGGCCGACTTGGATGCGACCGAAGCAGCCGAGACGGCCGATCGGGAGAGAGAAGCAGACAGCGACGACGCCGAGAGCGAGAGCGAGTGGCCGGTAACCGAAGCAGCCGACGAAGCCGAATGAGCCAAAGACGAGGCTGACGACGAGGCGTAAGCGGCAGCGGAAGAGGCGGACTTGCTAGCGGCCGACGCGGAGCTGGACAGGGCGGCGTTGTTGGCGGACTTGGCAGCGACGCTGGAAGCGGACGAGGCGGCGGACGAAAGCGAAGCCGAGATGGACGAGGCCGCGGCAGCGGCGACGCTCGAGGCGGACGAGGCAGAGGAGACAGCAGAGACGGAAGCGACCGAAGCGGCGGAAGTCGCGCTAGCACCGGCAGAGCTGGCGTACGAGCTAGCGGACTGGACAGCGACGGACAGAGCAGAAGAGACCGAAGCGGTAGCTCGCTCAAGCTTCTCCTCAGCGGTGAGCTTCGACGAGGTCAAAAGCTCGAGAACGCTGGAAAGCTTCTCCTCGGCAAACTCGACACCGCTGCTGACGTGCTCTCGGATGGCAGCGAGGATCTGCTCGACCTTGTTCTGGGTTTGGACGTAGTGGACTACAGATCAGTCTCGCACATGGCGCTAGTGAGCGGCACTCACTTCGGACCTCGTGGAGGAGCGATGGTCGATCGGTATATTTAGTGTCGTCGATACCGTAAGATCGGAGCTGAGCACGGAGTCGCGCATCGGGCCAGGCGAGGTAGGGGGCAGAAGTGGACTCCTTGTACTTGGACGAGATCAGGTTGACGAGCTGGGATCAGCGCGAGCTCAGTACAGTCATGGTCGCGAGCATCACCTCGTCTCGCTTGGCCTCGGCATCAGACTTGAGGTAGCCGTGGTTGACGAGCCATCCCCGGATCTCAGAGTCGTACCAGCCGCTCCAGACCGTGGTCTTGGCTCGGGTGTAGTTCTCATCGAGGAGCTTCTCGTACTTCTCCTTCTTGAGGTGAGCGGCGTCGGTGGTGCTGCGGGTTGTCAGCTCGCGAAGTTTCTACGCCGCAGCCACTGTCACTCACATGATACCCTCGGAAACCAGCCAGTCTCGCATCTGCGACTCATCCCACTTGGAGTAGGCAGTGTCCTTCGCCTCCCAGTAGTTCCTGCTCATGAGATCGAGGAGCTTGTCTCGGGCGGTCGGCTCGGGGTGGACGATGCCGTGCTCGACGAGCCACTCGTGGATGGCGGACGTCGACCAAGCGTGGTAAACTGGCGCAGTGGCCTTCAGGTAGGCAGACTTCACGTTGTCGAGGAGGGCGGCTCGGCCGGTGGGAGCGGGAGTCGAGACGACACCGTGCTCCTCCAACCAGTTTCGGAGTTGGTTGTCATCCCAGGTGGAGAAGACGTAATCTTTCGCGTCGTCGAGCTTCTTGGCGACTTTCGCGGAAGCGTAAGCGGCCTGCGCCGAGGCAGCCGAGGCGCCCGAGTGCACCGCAGAGGAGGCGGACGATGCGGCTCCGTAAGCAGCGGAAGAGGCGGACGAGGCGGCTCCGTAGGCAGCGGAAGAGGCCGACGAAGCGGCCTGGTCGGTCGGGTGGCCGTACACGGCGGTGGAAGCAGCTGAAGCCCTTTCTGTCAGCCGCGCAACTTACTCATGCTATGCCGCTACTCACTTCTGCTTGGCAAGTACCAGGAGCTGTTCTCGCGTGGAAGAGGGCGAGACAATACCACGCTCAAGGAGCCACTCTCGGAGTTCAGACTCGGTCCAGCTACGAGTCAGCGGTGGTGGCGAGCTCACAGCGAGCATAACGTACGTGTCGATGGCCTTTTGGGAACCGGCCTCGAAGTACCCCTGTCCAGCACCCGCGGCGTGGGCGCCCCACTATACGTCAGCATTGTTCGCCTGACAATCGGGGACTCGAGAGACTTACGGTAGCGGCCTTGTCGGCGTATTCGGCGACCTGTGCTCGGATCTCAGCGAGCGTCAAAGAATCCTTGACAGCGACGCCTTGCTCCTTCAGGAACTGAACAGATTGGTCGACCGACCAGTCCTCGTAAACGGCTGTAGGGTGGAAGATGAGAGCAACAAAAGGACGCGCGTGGGATAGAAGATGGCCGACGGTCGGACGGAAGGTGGAATGTGCACGGAGGAAGAAGAGGGGGGTGCGGTCAGCCCAAGTTGATCGAGCACAGCGACGAGGCGGAGACGGGGAGAAGGATACTCACGCTTGTCCTTGCCAAACAATTTGGCGTCGGCACCGGTCGAGTAGGCCACAAAGGCGACGAGAAGCGCTTTGGAGATTCTCATACTGGTGGGAGGGGTAGCTGTCTACCTGTGATTGCTGTTGTTATGGGTTAGATAAAGTGTACAGAGGGGTAGCCGTCGTGGATCAAGGCTGTTATATAGGAGAAAAGGGTGGGAAGTGGAAAATGGCGACGACGGATGAGGTGATGTATGTGGGTTCCAGCGAGAAGCGATGGGTTGGAAGGGGATGCAGTAACTCGCCCAGTGACGTCAATGGTAAGCCTAATCCTCATCGGATGACGCGAAACATCACTTAACCGGATGACTGTGGCACCCCCGCCCCGTCACGAGTCATCGGCGTCGAGGTGGCGAAATAGTTCCTTTGATACGCGTTCGAATCCCGGCTACGAGGACAGCGCTTTCCACACCCCCGCCACGACGCGCACAGAGTACGTTTCAGCATCCCATCTTGGCAGTCTCTGTACTGCGTCTCACCACCCACCATGGCAGCACCGCAGATTCGTCCCTCGCCGGGAATGCCCCTCCCCCCAGGTGCCGTCCCACCAGGAGCTATGGGTGGTCCAGGCGGTCCCCCGCCCATGCAAGTACCCGTCAACCCGGCACTGCAGGCCCTGCTCGACTCCCTCCCGCACACCGACACACCGTTCAAGCTGCTCAACGTTACAATGCCGAATACGAATCCTCCTCAGGCCAACACTATCGCCGTCTGTCCATCACATGAAAAGAGCGTCTGCGACGACTGCAAGGTCGACTTCAACAACCTCAACTACATGCACCAGTTCTTGCGTTCCGCACCGCCCGAAGCGATCCCACCTCCGCCGAATGTCCAGCCTCCGCCGCAGCGTGCCGAAATGGTCAAGAACGCCAAGGAGCAGGGCAATGTGGGTGGACGCGTGCAAGCTCGGAACAGTGAGCTGACGAAAGGTTGCTTTCAAGGCGCAGAACTTTCCTCTGGCAATCCAGCATTACTCGCGTTCAGCAGATATGGCCTTGTCGAGACCGCCATGGGAGCTGGCGGCGCTGTCAAGGGATGAGACGGCCATTGCGATGTGCAACAGGTCCGCGGCGTTTGCGTTTGCGGGGGCGTGGTGCGTTCATGCCAAGGCGGTCGGCGAGATCTGATCTGAGCTCATCAACAGGGCGAATGCGTTGGCTGATGCCGAGGCTGTTGTTGCGCTGAAACGACCATGGACGAAGGGACATTTCAGGTAAGCAGTCCGTCCGTGTACGTTTCACAGACCGCTGATCGGTAGAAAAGCCCGTGCATTGGTTGGTCTGAACCGGTTGGAGGAAGCCAGAGACGCATTGGTAGATGGCCTGCAGTTCGAGCCAAACGACAAGGTGAGCCTTGACAACGCAGAGCTTCGAATGCTAAACTGCAGGAGCTGAACGCCTTCCTCAAGGAGATTGACGAGAAGATTGCCGAGGCGGACGCCTAGATCAGTTGTACATGACAGCACGCATAGTTGAGATGCATTCGGTATCGCATTGCCGGCTCTTTGGGTGGCTTTGCGGCCATGATTCTGCCTCCACAATGCGTGTAGAGTGCTGGTGTTCAGGACAGACGGTCAGAACGGCTGGACCACATTGACGTATGCGTATACATGTCAAGGCATCATCATCATGGCTACATTTGTCTGATCATTCGCCTTCATCCTTCACATCTCGTGTTTTCATCGCCTTCGCATCTTTTGACTCTCACCACAGCATCTGCGCACTTTTCTGCATAGTCCTGCACTGGACCCCACGACAAACTTAGTGCAGCTCGTTGACGACCGCGAAGTTCTCGCCCGCAGCCTGCTGTCGAGTGATGTTGCCCGCAGCGTCGAAGCCGGTGTGAGCGGCAGAAGAAGTACCGGTGGCCGAGGACGTGCCGGTGGGTACACTGGCGCCTGCGCTCGGGTTGAATGAGGGGACCGTAGCGGAAGACGGAATCTGCGTCGAATACGAGGGCGAGGAAGTGTTGTAACCGGCAGCCTTGTCGCTCTGAGGTGGGGTGTGTGTCGGAGTAGCAGATGCGGCGTGAGCCAGCAGAGGTCGGAAGACGTGGTTGTGCAGGTTCATGGCTCCCTGGGTGCGGGGGTGCAGGAGGTACGCCAGGAAGAGGAGCTTGACGGTGTAGTATTGCGCTGCTGTTAGCATGGCACGTTCGCTCAACTTTGAAGGACCCACGGATCCGTCTCTCGAGGAAACCGGCCGCGAGACTCTCAAGGAACTGGATGAAGCCGAGAGTCACAAAGTAGGCGAGAAGCGCTCGAGTGGCTGCCTCGTTCTGCTCGTTCGGGAGCTTGGACTCGAGGATGCCGAGGGCAAGGAACGCTGGCGGAAGCAGGGTAAGCAGGGTCGTGGTAGGCAGAGCGAGTCCAAACAGGTTGAGCGGGATCAAGAGGATGTATCTGACATGTCAGCTAATGGCAGCCAGGGAGGAACAAACGAGCACGTACGCGAACACACCACCAACGACAAGGACGACCCGGTCGACATTGAGCTTCTTCTCGAGGTCCCGGATTATCTGAGACCTGCCGAGGACCTCCCGCAGCTGACTGACCTGCTTCTGCGCGGCTCCCTTGGCATTCTGAACGGCCGGGTGCTCAGCCGCATGGTCAAGCTGTGTGCTGAGGCTGTTGACTCGCTGTCGCAGGCCAGTTGCTATGGGCGAAGTCGACGACGATGTAGTAGACGACGATGTGGTAGACCCAGTGTTGGTCGGCTTGGAAGTCGAGGTTGAGGGAGCTCCGCTTGAGGGAGTAGTGCTGGTCGCAGCAGTCGAGGTCGATGGAGGTCCGCTCGAGGGAGTAGTGCTGGTCGCAGCAGTCGAGGTCAATGGAGCTCCGCTCGAGGGAGTAGTGCTGGTCGCATGCACGGAGGCAGTCACGGTGCTCGGAGCGACGTTGAGCGTTGCAGCGCCATCGGGACCCGACCCTGCGTGCAGAGCTGCCGGGTCGATGTGGGCGCTGTGGGCGGTGGTGGATGGGTCCATGGTGGGTGTAGGCTCTTGTTGGTATTGGTAGACGAGGTGAATAGCTGGGCTGTGGAATGGAAAGGCAAGGAAGCAAGTGGATTGTCATCTGGGGCGTTGGTTTTTGTAACCGGTCACTGGATGGGGTCTGTCTGCTGCTGCGACGGTGATTCAACATCGTCATCCGTTCGATGACGACATTCGGTCCATCCCTCCATTGTCGCCACCCCCTCCCTTGTTCCTTGCCCACCCTCAATGCTTACATGCGCGCGTCAGCATCAACAGGAGCATCATACGGCACAACGTCGTCACTAGCGCGACAGGCCTTGAAGACGGTTTGGAGTCGTGTGAGCAGAAGGCACATGCTGGGCTTTCGTACGAACAGCGTGGACTTACCCTGACACTTGGTGCAAGTACAGCGGCGGAGACCGCCTGTCCTCCAATCATTCCGACGACTTCTAAACATGACTCTAGGCCGACTCGAGACATCAGCATGATCGTAAGGCACTTGGAGCGCAATATCAAGGCCGCTTCGTTCGAGTCCGAGAGGGGTGAGAAGCCCGACTGCTGGGTAGGCCGACGGTCATTCTGCGCTGGCATTTAAAACGCGTCTCATACGTCCACCCGGAGCCCTCTGCGCTAAATCATGTCCTCGGGTCCTCGCGTGTCGTTTGGCCGCAGGACTATGGTCGAGCAAGCGGGAAGAGTGGCCACGGCGAAGCCGCCGGACTTTCCGGAATCTCAACAGGGCATGCCCCTGCCAGCGGAGAGGCAGTCTGAGGTTGACCGGTACCTGAGCGGGCTTTAGCTTCGACCGGGTGAGCTTCTCCCCCGCAGAGCTCTCCTGTCGAGTCCGACCACAGCTGGGACAATATGCGTGAGCGGCTCGAGAGATCGCAAATAAACCTGACCCTGACTGTACCTGCGTGTTTACTTCACATACAATCACCAGGAGGACACTGCGATTCATAGTTGACGCGTCCGTCATTTCATCTCAGTATTATTGCCAGGTGATCATCGAAACAACTGAAGTGAGTGGCCTGTGACCAGATGAGATGCTTGTTCTACAAGCTTGGTTTACTACACTGACACCAAAGACATACGGCATGCCCATTGTTGAGAAGACATACGACGCGTACATCAACTTCAGCCGGGTCAACTCTACGTACACGCCCAGTGCGGCCGAGCGTACTCTACCGCAGCTTAAACCCGTCCGCCTGGTATCAGACTTGGTTGGTACCCCCGTCAACGACGCCTTCAGTGGCACCTTATGCGACGGATCACTCCAAAAGCGATCACCAGACCATGTACGAGCCACTTGGTGATGCCTTTGAGGCGGTACTAGACCATGGGATCGAAATGCGGCCAGGATGAGCACAGCGCTTGCGCAAAGGAAGATCCCTGCTTAGCTGCTCAGTGTTGGCGACACCACAATCCATGACATCTCCGTCAACGACGACGCGCTCGAGCAACCGAGCTTAGCGTCCATCTAGGAGTTAACACTGCACAGCAAGAGGCCGCTGCCCATTCCCTTCCTGGTGTATGCTCCGGTCTACTGCGGCGCGGCGGCATCCCCCTCATTCGACGGGGGAGAGCCCAAAAACGGTTTGACAAAGCTGTCAAGGAAACCGAGTCCGCTAGGAGCCAAAAGAAACCGCCTTGAGCCGCATCGAGTCTTTTAGAGGGGTTACGATAAAGTGACGTCTACCTAGTTGCCATAAAGTGCAGGATATGTGACACTCCCGGACCGGTATGCATTCTGATTTATTCGGCCACATGGCCAACTGGTCGACCAATCCCTCCAATGGTCCACAGTACCTGCCGGACCGATTCGCGGCGCTCATAATACGTGCTCACGAGTCACACCCATGACACAGCCAGCTCAAAGTCCACGACTCCGCAACCAATGTCATGCATCGCAAAAAAACGCATCGCGATATTGCAGAGAACTCCCGGGCAATTTACCCACTTGGTCAGGGTGAGTGGTGCCACTCCCGGAAGTCGGGTGTGTTAGCCGCCGGAGCCGGGCAGTAATGGCATCCGATCATCGCTGTCCGTGACTCTCCCCACTTTCATCCCTCACACAACCATGACGCAGGCTGCCCCATCACCCGTCCTAGCAGCTGGAACCACAGCTGAGCTGCTTGCATCCCTCAAAGATCTCAAGAACAGCGTCATTGGCAATACGTGGAAGAAGGTCGAGGTCGCGGAAAACGAGGCCCTCCTACGATTGTGAGGGGAATCACGTTTGGATGAACATCCGACTCGGAGCTGACGGCGCAGCCTTCTGAGTCTTTTGGCTAGCAAGGAGCACGGAGAGCTAAGGAGGGATATCATCATTGAGACGGCGGTGATCATTGGAGCTCTTGCCAATGGTGAGAGCAGCGCGAGAGCGGCTTGAGTTGAGCTGATGCCAGTTGGACCGGTCACCATCCGACCCCTCCTTCAGGCTAGCGCACCAGCACATCTCCTCCGGCTGATCAAGTCCCTCGCACAGACACCCTCGGGCGCCCCATCATCGTCCACCAATAAGCTGCTTCCGCCATTACTCCGTGCTTTACGCAATTTGCTGGTAACCACTGCTGATCTTGTCTGGGGCCATCTATGGGGAGTCGGGGCGGAGAAGAGGGTCATCAGTACCGGGTTGTTCGGCGACGAGGTTCCCGATGGCGAGACCAGTGGGAAAGGCAAGGCCGTGGCGGGAAAGACGCGGAGCTGGCGAGCGGAGGGCGTGCACTCGCTAGGATTATGCTTCGAGGTGCGTCCGATACTCCTTGCTTCCTGTACCCCATCTCGTTACGCGTCGAGCTTACACCGCAGCAAGGGAACCTCTCATGCATCATGAACCTCATACATCGACACCACGACCCTCAAGTTATACTTCCGTTGTACCAGCTCCTCTCCCGCCTGATCGCGCTATCATCTCATCGAGAGGCCCTGTCCCGCTGGCAGCCGCCCCTATCGCCTACCAGCGCCTCATCGACGTTGTACAACCTCCGTCCCGATCCGGCTAGCTACACGCCATACATTCTCACTCACTTGCTCACCACCACTTCCATCGCATGTACGACCCCCGCCGGACGCAAAGTCAATGCAAAGCTACTCGAGGCATCGCTGGACCTTCTCGCAGCGGTGATCAAAGGCCAGCCGAACCTCGCGGCAGTCGTGCGGCGATGGAACATTGACGACGATGTCTTCTTTGATGCGGAGAACCAGGAGTCGTCATTCGTCGACGCGCTGGTGGACATGTTGACGGCGGGGCCGACGTCGGTGCGGACAGCAGCGGCGAATTGGCATGTCATATCGATGTCGGGGGTTGTCTGTGGCTAATATCAGCTTGACGAACATCATCAAAGCTGAAAAAGGCCAGCAGACGTCAGAGAGGATCAAGTCTGCGGTCCTGAGTATGCGGCTGCTGGATGAGATCGCGGCGTTGCTGGCATCTGAGGGGTTGGAGGAAAGGGTCAAGCTTTGCTTTGTTCTGGGTGAGTACGAGGTCAGCATCGTGTATCCGGCTGACAGAAGCGGCACTGGTGTCGGACCATGGCGAATTGCAGAAATGTGCTCACGACAAACGGATATCACATCAGCTGGTCAAGATGGTTCAGGATCTGGACGATGAGGATACTGTGGGCGACATCGGGGTGGACCTCGCATCGCGAAGCAAAGAGGTGCGTCGTATGACCGCATCAGCTCAACCAGACCACTGAGCTGACTCTGCAGGCAGCGCTCCTCGGTCTGGCATCTCTTTCATTCCTCTGCGAGCCAGCGCGGATGTACCTTTCCGAAACCTCTCCTCCTTTCCTCCCGCACCTGCATAAGGCGCTCTCGCATCCATCGTATGGTGTGCGCGCAGCGTCCTGCCAGCTCACCAGAGCCCTGTCCCGAACGATCTCGGTACTCCGCACGAGCCTCATGGACAGCGGGGTCGGTGCAGAGGTGATCGAGACGCTCAGGCGCGAAGTGGAGTTGCATACCCGGCGTGAGAATGGGTTGGGCTCGACGGACGCAGAGGAGGATGATCTGGGTGAACGGGCTTATACTGTCGAGGTGGCTGCGACGGCAACGCTCTGCAACTTGATCACCGATTTTTCACCTCTGAGAACAGTAAATCTGGGCATTGTCACTGGTAGGAGGTCGCTAACAGCAGATGCTGCTGCGCGGAGGTGGGATCGAGCTGTTATGCGATCTGACAAGGTCGCCCTATGAGCCTTTGGCGCTGAACTCACTTTGGGCTCTCAAGAACCTCACTTTCCGGGGAGACGACTCGCTCAAATCATCCGTGATGTCCGTGCTGGGCTGGGCGACCTTACGGAGGTGAGCAGCCCTCTCGACCAGGAGCGGAGATTGTGGCTAATCAAAGACTGATCATGCCCCCGACACCTCTCTCATTACGTATACAAGCGCTGCAGATCGCTCAGAACCTCACGGCGGACGCGCTGGCCTCCGAGGTGAACCGATATCTGGAGCTGCTCGGTGAAGGCGAGTTCGTAGATGTGCTGTGCGGGGCGGCTCGCGAGGGTCAGGATCCGGACATCCGCATACCGGTGAGTTATACGTGAAAGGATCGGTCTCAAGCTCACATCAGGCTCTGTACGTGATCTCCAATCTTGCGCTAGGTAACGAGCGTACTCGAAACGTCATCGTCGGCCGACTGGAAGTCATCGAGCTCCTGTCAAAGGCGCTGGTGAGTCTCGACGCATGACCGTGACTGTGGCAAGGCTGACGAGCAGGGCGCAAAGCAGGACACGGTGAAGATCCCCGCCATACGTTCATTGCGCCACCTGATTGAGTCAAACGCGAAGACTCATCGGCCTCGCCAAGCGATGTTGGATCTGCTGCAACCATTCCAGCTCAAGTCGAGGTTGAAGGATTTGGCGGAAAACAGTCCGAGCCTCGATGTTTCCCACGGCGCCGTGGGGTTGCTGGATGTACTGGAACGGGGAAGGGAGAGCGGTTCCGCAGCGCCTGCCGTGGGCAGTGCGCCCCGGTGAACGCCTTCAGCAGTTGTACTTTGGATCGAGAATCCGTAACTTTAGGACGAGGTGAATGTTGTGCCGTACATATGTCTCATAGCCAAGCAAGATGCAGTACACTGAGCAGCGAAAGCACGGATGAGAAGTGTGAGGCACGCGAAACGTCGTCTCACATGGACCAGCCTGAAGGCGCAGGGTGTATGTATCGCTATCCAGCCACCAAAGCACTATAAACAACAATCCTTGATCCGTCTCCGCCTGACCTTTATAGCGATATTCCATGGCGGCTACGACGAGGTGATGCGGCTGACAAACAACAGCGCAGCGAGCAGACCGGCTCCAAGTGCTCGGACCTGCAAGTTGCCCGAGAGCGACAGGGAGTCGACGAAGGATGAAGGCGCGGCGTCGGTGAGGGGGTAGAGGAGGATGGCGAGGCGGATGAGGGCGAACGTGAGGGGGTCAGCGGTCGGCGTGGGCGGGTGCGATGCTGCCTTGTCAGCGAGACCGACCGCATCTCGACAGGACGCATGGTCACTCACCCGCATATCTGGTGTTGTGGCCTGTTCGCTGGATGCCTTTCTGGGGTACGAAGCTGACCAGCGTTGACAGCGCGAATGGTGGGAGGACTGTCGTCGTCGCCCTTACATCAGCTGAGACCATGTATCTTGTAACGATGGGCTCACCACCACGCGATGGCTGGCCACAGATCCGAGCTGGGCCGCAGAGCGTGCAGCTCAGGCGTGCGGATGTTGGCGGACAGAGATGGCAGCCAAAAGAACAGGCTATGCAGCAACGAAGCAAAGGTACCCTTCTCGCCGCCGGGAGGGGGGAAGAAGATGGTGTGGTCGTAGAACTGCACGACGTGGCACAGCAAGAAGACGAGCTCGAGGCCGACCGCGGCGGAGACGAGGTGCTCGGGCCGGGACAGGTGCTGCGATGAGCGACGCACAGTTGATGCCATCGGGGGTAGCTCACGTCTTGCAGCAGACGGACGGACTGCTCCACACGGAGCTTGCTGGCTCCGCCGAACCTGGTCAAGTGGCCCTGGGCATGTCGCAGTTGAACCGAGAGATCTCGCTGGATCTCCTGCGTTGGCGCGAGCGCGACAGACAGCGAGTCTTGAGCGGCGCCCGTGACGCGCTCAGCGGCATTGGCAATCCGAGTCCTACCTGTCAGCGGAGTGCTCCATTATAAGATGTCGTCCGAGGCGAGACCACTCACAAGGCGACCGGCGTCTCTGGAAGCGCAACATTTGCGGGGTCGATCACCCCCGCAACCTTGTCCACGATCTTGGTAACGGACTTCCTAGCCTTCTTCGCCGACGCCTCGACCCCCTCTTTGACGTCCGCAACAGCATCAGAGTCTGACGACTCGACGCTATGCCTGGCGGTCAGCCCGGCGTCCATGTCACAAGTCCACCGCGGACTCACCTCGTTCGGCGATGATACAGCCCCTTGAACTGAGGCGACTGGGACAACTCGGCCTCGTTCTGGTCTAGATGAGCCTGAATCGACTTGACAAGATCGGCAATCTTCGCATCGTCGGGAAGGTGCAGTGCCTGGGCGATCTCGACGAGATCAGCCTTGCGTTTGGCATGCAGCGAGCCTGAGAAGGTGCTGCGTGTAAGTGAGAGCCTCGACGAGGCTGAATCAGTGGTGTGATCGATGAAACATACGACATCGAGTGGTGTGTGATTAGATATGACGGTTGATAACGAAAGACGATGAGTTAAGAGTGTAAATATGGGGGAACAGGGTTAATGTCAGGTACGTGGATGGAATGAAAGCGTCGAGAGAAAGGAACGGTGGCTGGTCGATCATACAACCCCCACCCCTTTGTTTACATCCTCTCGCCGTTGAACCCGTGGCGAATCATAGCACGCCTGGTGGAAATCTCGTGACGTCACCGCTTTGCCTTTGCCTTTGCCTGTATCTATCACATCAATCAACCACACGATGTCGCTCAGTGTAAGTACCCAGTGCCCGTGCTCCATATGCCATGCGAAGCATGTGCGCCCCAGGTCGCATCGAACGAGCAAGAAATCACGCATTCTCTCTGGTGCTCGCGCATACGTGGTATCATCATCATCATCATCATCATCAACATCCCACCGATATTATGACAACAATTACAGTACACTGTAGTCTCTCTGCAACCCGACCGGGTCAAGACTGCTTGAATTCCAGCTGCCCCACAATAAGAGGCCAGACTTCTGTCAGCACTATCGCGTGGCCGTCTTTACGTGCGATACTTACCCTCCTCAAACCCGACATGCTTGCCCGTCCTGATCTGCTGCCAGATCTGCGTCATCGTGTCCGATTTCTTGATCTCGCTCCAATGCTTCAAGAAGAACGCGACTTGGACCCTGCGCACGTCCTCAAATGTTGAGCTGAATCGCGAGAACACCTCGGCCGGGATATTTTGCACGGTTAGCTGGGAGCAGATGTGCTGAAACGCTCGGAGCTTGAGCGATTGCAGGTCGAGTTTGTCCGCCAGGCGGTACATCGCCTTGGCACTGACAGGTCGCGGGCCAATGGGCTCTCCGGTGTCACCGTTGCCAATGTTATGCTCTTCGAGCCATTGTTTGATCCATTCGCGACGATTAGGCGCGTCGGCTGTCGGCGGGATGGAAGAAGTCGATCCGAGCCTAGCATGCGACTGCTGACGCGAAGAAGGGCCGATTGGGAAGGACGAAGTGAGGGGCGCAAAGTAGACCGTATCGGTGTAGATCTGATGGTGAGCGCGATGCCCAAGCGGTCAACACAACATACCCAGTACAGCAAAGCCCACCAAGTGCTCCAAGCCGCATCGTTAATGACGACTTTGACCTTCTTGGGCCCCAGGACCGGTCCTCCTTCGGTGTGACGAGCAGGTGGAGTCACTGCCGTCGTCCCACTAGCACTCTGCCTTTTGGAGGAAGGCGTGTTTTCGCCAACATCCTCCATCGCTTCGTCGGCATGACCTTCTGCGGCAGCACCTGCTCCGTGTCGGTTGACAGGGTGATCTCCCGCCTGACTCTCGTCATCATGATCGCCGTCATTGCTGTGAGGGGCAGAAGCGGGAGGCGATGGGCCTCGAGATGGCGCGCCTGTATCCGAGACGTGACTGGTCGTAGTTGTCAGGTGTAGTCCAGTCGCCGGTGCTAAGGATTCGTCGCCCTCGTCTTCGGCATCTGAGTCTGAGAGCATGTCCACCTCGTCATCTTCGCAGCCGTCCTGCTTGTCAGCCGAACACGCCTGCTCGAGCTGCTGGACGTACCAAATCCATTACCCCCTCAACTTCCCTAAACCCGCCTTCGAACATCGCTTGGAAGTAGTCGTGACGAAGCAAGAGCTTCTTGTTTGCGAATATCCTCTTCTGTCCTTGTCCGCCGTCCTCCCGGCCGGCTCCACCATCGTCTCGGGAGTTGGATCGCTTACGCGGGAAGACAAACTCGACGTCGGAATATACTGCCATTAGTCACCGCCCAGACCACAGCAATGGCGAGCACCCACGCGGATCATCCAGCATGCTCCCCACAGCGGAGACCAAATCTTTCGGCACGACTCTCTTGATTCCCCCTCCCGCCGCGACACCACCAGCAACACCCCCACTCGCCCCCGAACCGCCGGACCATGCGCTCAAACCCCCTCCACTGCCGACGTTCCTCCCTCCCACATTCATCATTGCCGGTTGTGGAATGCTTGGCGGTATGCCCATCCCGAGCCAGTAGCCCGCGGGTGGCTGAGGTTGCGCTTGAATTGTACACAGGATGAGAAAGCCGTCGGCCATTTGCACGGTGGGGTGGAGGAACAGCCCGTCCCGCTTGGCAAATTGCTGCCAGCCCCAGTTGGCGGTCTTGACGGCGAAGGTATGGTCCGCGGCATCCTTGGTCGCCAGCGTGATGATTTTGTTGGATCGCTCATCGGGAACGAGGGACTTGATCTCGAAGCGGAAGAACCAAACGCCGGTTCGTTTCCACTTTCCGCC
>Ga0308169_10003446_pt1 | contig 15465 bp, 14 predicted proteins | sample PhyBR1_2_FD_202139 | JGI IMG/M metagenome (GOLD analysis project Ga0308169, IMG submission 202139) | Phyllosphere microbial communities from UC Gill Tract Community Farm, Albany, California, United States - DLSLSB.R1 | ecosystem: Host-associated > Plants > Phyllosphere > Unclassified | place... | reverse complement strand
CCAGACCCCGCGCGTGTCACCCTCGCGCTCCCCCGCCCCAACTCGCACCACCTCCACCGAGCCGGCCATCGCATCTGGCTCCACCTCGGGCCCGACCCCCGCCGCCGCGCCGCGCGTGCGCCGCCCGCGCTCGCCCGCCCAGCCCTGGAGCACAGCGCTGCACCACCACCCGCCGCACGGCCGTACGCACCCGCGCGGCGCGCGACCCGGCGCAGGAGCAGGAGCAGCAGCAGGAGCAGGAGCAGGAGGAGGCGCAGAGAGCTACCTCGCGAGCGCGTCGGGCTCGCAGACGGACGGCGCCGACGGCGAGACCGAGTCGACGAGCGGCGAGAGCGACGGCGACGAGGCCGTCCTGCGCGCGCGCATCTTTGGCGAGGGCCTCGTCCTCGATGCCGGGCCCGACTCGGCGGCGGGCGCGCGCAGCAGGAGGGACGGCGGCGGCGGCGGGTCGAGAGGGGCGGCGGGCGCGGCGGCGCAGTTGTACGACGCGCGCCGGCTCGGTGCGCCGTCGCAGCCGCAGTGGGCGGGCGACCGAGGGCGCGGCGAGCATGTCCTCGTCAAGAAGCGCAGCACGTCGCCCGGGTCGGCGCGCGGCGGCGAGCACGGCCACGGCGGCGGCGGCGGTGGTGGCAGTGCGCACCGCGAGCGCTCGTGGGGCTCGGCGCTCCTCGACACGCTCGAGGGCCACTCGCAGAGCAAGGAGCGGCGGCGGCCCGTCTCGCCGACGCTGAGTGCGCTCCGCGGCGGGCGGGGCTCGGCGGCGCGCAACCGGCCGACCAAGGTCCTGCCTGAGCCGCCCGCCGTGCGCGAGCCGTCGCCGCCGCTCACGTTCGACTCGATCCGGCCCGGGTGGAGCAGCCCGTTCGCGCTGTACCACATCCGCACCTCGCTCGTGTTCGAGGTCGTCATCCTCGTCGTCCCGCTCGGGTTCGCCCTGTGGCGCCTCTACTCGATGGTCCCGACGCACGTCTTCCCCTCGATCCCCTCGGTCCCGCTCGCCGCCCTCATCGTCTTCACCGTCGCGGTCCCCTTCATCTCGCTCTTCCGGCGCGAGGGCCACTACTTCAAGGCGCCCTTCACCGACGAGCGCGGGTACCGCGACTCGAAGCAGGCCGACGACGGCGTCGCCGCCGCCCTCGTCCTCCCGATCCTCCTCGCCGTCGCCGTCTGGTGGGACACGTACGCGACCGCCGACGCGACCGGCCGCGGCGTCGGCCTCGAGGGCATCCGCTCGCTCGTCGACGTGTGGGAGCACAACGGCGTTCACGCCGCCGCCTCGCCGCGCCTCGCGCCCGGGTTCGACCCGGCCGTCCTCTCGGCGCCCCTCGAGCGCGCGCGCGCACTGTTCCAGGCCCGCTACGAGCTCGTCCTCCTCACGGCGCTCAACGCCGCGTGTCTCCTCCTCCACCTCGCGCTCGCACGGACCCTGTTCCGCATCGAGCGCCTCCCCAAGAGCAACACGAAGCGGTTCTTTGGCTTCATGGCCGTCGCGACGACTCTCAGCTCGGGCGTGTGGGCCCTCATCGCCCTGTGCGACTGGCTCGTCGACGGTGCGTCCTCCCTCCTCTCCTCGCCCGCTCTCTCCCTCTTGTCCTGAGACTGACTCCCTTCTCGCACTGCACGCAGGAGGGCTCCCGATTCATCCGCTCGAGGCGGCCGCGACGACGCTCATCCAGCAGTCGTCGTTCTACCTCGTCTCGCGCCTCGCCCGCCGGGGCTTCACGCTCGGCGAGCTCAACACGATGACCGTCGCCGGCAACGCGCTGTGCCTCGAGTTCTGGCGCTTGTCGTGGGCACGAGTGCGTCCCTCTCCTCTTCCCCTCCTCAACTCGCTCGAGCGCGCAGGCTGACGCTCGGACCCGCTCGCTCGCTCGCAGTGGAACTACAAGCGCGGCTTCCCCTACATCCCGCCGACGTTTCGGGCGCCGACGCCCGTCATCGCCTTCCAGTCGGTCCTCATCCCGGGCGCCTTCATGTCGGGCTTCCTCCTGTCGCCGCTCCTCGTCGTCTCGCGCCACATCGCCTCGCGCCCCTCGCACCGGCTCAAGTGGCCCACCGAGCGCGAGCGGCACCGCAAGCTCCTCGCGCTCGGCGTCGCCGTCGGCCTCGCCGCCATTGTGTGCGTCCCGCTCGGCGGCTGGGCCGGCTGGATCCTCGGCGCGTCGCCGCCCTCGTTCGCGCGCCGGCTCCGCCGCCCCTGGGGCTGGGCCCTCCGCTTCTTTGCGTTCGGCGACAGCGACGGCGTCGCCGACTGGCAGCAGCCCGCGGCGCTCCTCCCGCCCGGCTGGTCCTTCTTCTCGGCCAAGCGCACGTCGCGCGGCTGGAGGAGGATCGCCCTCGTCGCCTACTGGGGGACGACCATCTCGTCGGCCATCGGCGGGTGGCAGACGCACCTCGTGCGCAAGCGCCGCATCCGCACGCGCGCGAGCCCGGCGCAGCAGCACAAGCCGTCGCCGGCGCACTCGCCGACGGCCTCGTCGTTCGCCTCGTCGGCGTCGGGCCCGGGCGGCCCGAGCGGCGCAGGGGCTGACGGCTCGGGGCCGCCGGCGCAGGGAGACGGCGCGCGCACGACGGGGAGCGCCGCAGCTGCCGCAGCGGGCAAGCGCCTCCTCGGCTACGGCATGGACGCGATGCACGGCGCGGCGCGCATGGGCGCCGCTGCGGGCGCGAGCGCCGGCGTCACGATGCGGCGGCCGCCCGTCGGTCGGGTCGGCGCAGAGAGCGCGCGCGAGGAAAAGGCCGTGCACGCGAGCCTCAACATGCGGCGCAAGTTCTTCCACGCGCTCGCCGTGCTCATGTTCGTCCCGGGCATCGCCGTCGACGTGCGTCCCCCTCTCGCTCCCTCTCTTCCTTTCCCTGTCGCTGTCGACGCTGACTCTCTCTCTCCCTCTCGCTCGCAGCCCGCCTTCACCTCGCTCGCCTTCTCGGTCGCCTTCTCCCTCTTCACCTTTGCCGAGTACGCGCGCTACTTTGCCCTGTACCCGATCGGCGGGCCCCTGCACATCTTCTTTTCCGAGTTTGTCGACTCGAAGGACGGCGGGCCCGTCATTCTGAGCCACTTCTACCTCTTGACGGGCTGCGCCGGCGGCCTGTGGCTCGAGGGGCGCGGCATCAACCGGTACACGGGCGTGCTCGTCCTCGGCGTCGGCGACAGCCTCGTACGTCCCTCTTCTCTCTCTCTCTCTTCCTCCTCGGCCGTCTCGCAAGTCGTCGAGCTTCCACTGACTCGCCTCTCGGGCGCAACAGGCCTCGATCGTCGGCAAGCTCGTCGGGCGCACGCGCTGGCCGGGAACGACCAAGACGCTCGAGGGCACGGCCGCCTTCATCACGTCGGTCGTCCTGTGCGGCTGGCTCCTGCGCCTCATCGGCGTCGTCGAGCCCTTCTCGGTGCGTCCTCTCTCTCTCTCTCTCTCTCCCTCCCTCTCTGCTCGTCGACTGTTTCGAGCGAGCGGGCCTGACCGTGCACGCTCCCCTCCCCCTCGTCGTCGCGCTGCAGCTCCCTCGCTACGTCCTCGGCGTCACGCTCGCCGCCCTGCTCGAGGCAGCGTCGGCGCAGAACGACAACCTCGTCATTCCGCTGTATCTGTGGAGCGTCCTGTCGCTCTTGTCGGTGTAGCAGTGGAGGACGAGCGTGTCGTGCGCTTGCAGCAACATAGATCTCGCTTTCCGACTCTCGAGCATCGTCCGGGCGAGAACTGGCACGAGAGGAGCACTAGCTTTGCACATGGACGAGATTGACGGGTCGAGAGTGGTACACAGGAGAGAGGAGAGAGCGAGCCACTCTACTTGACGAAGCGGTCCATGTTGTTCTTCCCTCCCCTCGCCTCGGCGGCAGCGTACGCCGGGCGCGCCATGATGGCCTCGTGCCAGCGCGTCAGGTTCGGGTACCGGCTGGTGTCGAGGGGCGTCGCGGCGAGGCCCTCGGCGATGAACGACATCATGACTGCGCGCGAGAGGGAGGGGCTCGAGGGTCAGCCTTCGCGCCTTGGTCGAGCGAGAGAGGGGGGGACGACGAGAGGACGCACCGTCTGCGCCGGTGAGCCTGTCGCCGACAAAGTACTCCTTGCCCTCGAGGCTCGTCTCGACGTGCTTGAACATGGCCTTGAGGCGCGGCAGGCCGAACTGAGCCATGGCGGCGCCCGTCACGAGGTTGACGATCGGGCGGGCGACCCAGGGCGCCTGGAGGCCGATCTGGGTGAAGACGAGCGAGAACATGAGCGGGCCCATGGCCGAGCCCTCGGCATAGTGCAGCCAGTACAAGTACTCGGCGCGCTCCTGCGGGTCCGAGGACGACGCCGAGACGCCGAGGCGCTCGCCGTAGCGCTCGATGATGAACTCGGTGATGGCGCCCGACTCGGCGAACGTGAACGTCTTGCCGTTGTCGGTGATGGTGACGACGGGCGACTGCGAGCAGGAGGACGAGGTCCGGGTCAGCCTCTCGGGCGCGGCTCGTTGTCGTTCAGGATGGATCGAGCGCACCTTGCCGGTCGGGTGCGCCTCGTAGAGCTCGGGAGGTGCGAGGTTGGTCTTGGAGTCGCGAGTGTAGCGCTTGACTGGAAGGCGGCGGCGAAGAGAGGGGCGAGGAGAGAGGGCGAGGATGGGACAAGAGGTGGGCGTCAGCCTCCTCGACCGGGGCGCAGCGTACAGGGAGCAAAGGAGTGCGCACCCTCGTAGGTGAGGCCGAGCTGCGGGCGGGCGGGAGGGTTAGCCGGTCGCACGCCAAGTGGGGAGGAGGAGGAGGAGCGGCGCACCTCCTCTAGGAGCCACAGGATGCGCTGAGCGCGCGAGTCGTCGAGCCTGTGTGCGGTTGAGCGTCAGTACGCTGCACGCAGCGAGGCTCACGGGCGAGAGGTGGGCGCACCAGTGGACGACGATCTTCGGGGCGGCCATGTCGTTACGAGCAGTCGAGGGCGAGGCGAGGTGCGACGAGACTTGGTCGAGGCGGTCTTGGGCGGGAATGCTGGGCAGCTGGGGTGCTTGCCGGACGTGCAAGAGTAAGAGGGAGTGAGGAGGAGAGGAGCGAGAGGATAGCGCGCGAGCCGGGCAGCGCTCCGGAGTCCGGACGGCGTTCGTCGTCGCCGGCATTTCCGGGCGGGCATGAGGCCGACTCGCTCAGGCCAGCCAGCCAGCTCTCCTTGTCGCAACGAGCGCTGTAGAAATGCAACACGACCAGGGGGGGACAGACTACTGCGAGAGAGAGCGGGATCTAGAGGAGGGCGGGTCACCACGGATTCTGCGCGAACGTCGACGTGCTCTCGCTCGCCTTGCTCCCGCCCGAGCCCCACACCGACGCTCCCTCGTCTCGTCCCAGCGAGAACGACGTCGCGTGCGTCGGCGTGCGCTCGACGGCGCTGTCGTGCTCGAAGCCGTTGGCGCCGGCGAAGGTGAAGGAGGGGGTGTCGGCCGCCGAGGTGTCGAGGGAGGGGAAGGAGAAGGACGACGTCGCGGCATAGTGGTCGTCGGGCAAGGTGACGCTCGACGCGCCCCAGCCGGTCTCGGCGGGCGGTGCGACGCTCGAAGGGTCGAACGAGGCGGCGTCGCCGTTCCACTGCCGGCGCAGGAGCTCGCGCGGGTCGAGCGACTGGTCGAGCTGGGTGAGGTCGGTCTGCGGCGGCTCGATAGGTGGAGGAGCCGAAGGAGCGCGGGCGATGTCAATCCCGGCGGAGGAAGACGAGGTGGAGCCGGCGGGCGGGAGAGGGGAGGGGACGTCGTCGGTGGGAAGGCTCGTGGCCCGCTCGTGCGCCGGCTTGGGCAGCTGGGCGACCTCGGCGCGCAGCTTGTCGATGTTGAACACGGTCGGGTCGTGCTCCTCGGGCGGTGGAGGCGCTGCTCCCGCCGGTCGTGCCGCCGACGCCGTTCTCCTGCCCGCCTCGACCGAGATGCGCCTCGCGGCCGCCTCGTCCTCGTCCGCCTCGGACCCGACGCGCGACCTCGCGAGCGACAGGCTCGACGAGCTGCGGCCGCCCGTCGTCGAGACGGCCGGGCTGCCCGACTTGGCGAGCGAGGTCGTCGACGACGAGGACAGGCGCGGCGGGCCGTCGTACTCCTCGTTCGACGCCGCGCGTGACATGGGCTGCGAGTCGGTCGCCTTCTTGCGGCGGAAGATGTTGAGGCCCTTGCGCTCCTTGCGCGCGCGGCGCGCCTCCTCCTCCTCCTTGGTGACGACCTCGCGCTCGGGCGCGTCCGGGTCGAGGTCCGGCTCGTCAAAGTGGTCGCCCGTCGTCTTGAAGCCGACGTAGGCGAGGAGCTTGGGCATGCGCGGGCGGTAGCTCAGGTGGCCGTCGAGGAGGTGCGTCACGTCGACGTTCTCGAGGTCCGGCACGAGCTCGATCGGGCGCAGACCGGCGACCGTCTGCAGGCCGCCCGTCGTCGCGCGGAACAAGTACCCGAGGACCCAGTCGTTCATGGCGAAGCCGTTGACGAACCGGCCCGAGACGACGCCGCGCACCTCGCGCCAGACCTTGCGCGACGCCGTCACGGTCGCGCCGAACAAGTAGACCTCCTGGACGACGCCGAACGCCTTGCGCTTGGCGAGCTCGACGAGGGCAAAGAAGATGACGCGCGCGCCGAGCGAGAACCCGACGAGCGAGACGGGCCGGACGCCGAGTCGTCGGTTGAGGAGGATGTCGGCGAGGATGGCGCCCGCCTGGACGGCCCGGTCGAGCGCGTTCGACCACGGGTTGTCGATCAGGTACGAGAGCTTGGTGAGCACTGCGTGGGGAAAAGGAGCGTCAGCATCGAGTCGGGCCGAGTCGAGGAGGGCCCGGGGGAAGAGGGACGCACTCATCGGCCACTGGAGCGCGCTCATGAGGGCCGTCATGACGGTTGCGGCGAGCACTTGCTGCCCGGCCTGGGTGAGGACCTCGGACGTGAGGATGTTGAGCGCTCGCCCGGTGTCGCCCATCATGTCGGGCTCCCACAGGACCGAGAGGACGTCGCCCATGACCGGGTCGATCGTGCTGAAGGGTAGGCGCACGTCGTCGCGGATGCCGTTCATGAACCTGCGACGTCAAGAGGGACGGGCCGTCAGCACCTGCATCTTGGCGCGCAGGCGAAGCAGGAGGAGGGGAGAGGAGGACGCACCCAGAGACGGTCAGGAAGACGTTGAGCCGCTTGTTGTTGTGCACGGGCTGGATGTCGAACGTCTGGACGTGCTTGGTGCGCTTGGCCATGGCCTTGCCGCCGATCGTCGCGCCCGTGAGCGTCGCGCCGGACGAGATGATGGCCGCGCCGCCGGCGCCGGCGAGGAAGCCCGACGTGCCCGACACGCCGACCGTCGCGAGCGCCGCGCCGAGGCCGGCGCCGATGAAGGGCGCGAGGAGGCCCGCCGAGAGGCCGATGACGAGGCCGCCGCCGACGGTTGCGGCGCCCATGAGGAGCAGGCGCTTCTGCTTGTCCTTGAGGCGTCGGCCCTCGAGGACCTCGTCGTGCTTCTTGTCCTTGACGGCCTCCTGGATCTCGAGCGCCTCGGTGAGGCGGCGCTCGAAGCGCACGACGTCCATCCAGTCGAGGCCGAGCTTCTCGGCCATGCACCCGAGGAGCACGCGCGAGCGCGCGTCGTACACTGAGTCGGCGATGAGGGCGAGGAACAGGTCGCACAGGATCGTCCATCGGATGTCGAGCGTGACGGTCTTGTCGAGGCTAGTGAGCGTCTTGGACACGCCCGGGAGCGACGAGGGGAGCGGGTCGAGGAAGTTGTTGGGCTGGCGCGTTTCGGGTGCGGCGTCGTCGTAGGCGGGAGGGGCGGGCGAGGACGCTCGAGGCGTGGGTGGCTCCGAGTCGGAGTCGGAGAGAGGAGGAGAGGGTGCGGGAGGAGGTGCGTCGGCGTCGGGTAGGGGAGAGGGGTAGTCTGGATGAGGCGACTTGGGCGAGTCGGCGAGAGAGGGGGTCGAGGGCGAGTCGAGCGCGCCGCCGATGTCGCCGCCGTCGTCGTCGAGCGCGTCGAACATGCTGCGCCCGCGCTTAGTCGGCGTCCTGGGCGACGAGGGCGACGGAGCCGCCGCCGTCATGGGCGAGCGGGGCGACGTCGGCGGCGAGACGACCTCGCTCGCTCGCCGCTCGATCTCGCGCACCTGCCGCCGCACGTAGCCCAGGTCCCGCCCCTCGTCGTTCTCGTCCTCGTCGTCGCCCGACGCCAGCGCCATGTCGCCGAGCCGGTCCTCGAGGTCCTGCGCGTCCGCCCCCGCCGCGATCTTGACATCCTCCTCCGCCCGCTCCCGCTCTTCTCGCTCGCGCCGCGCCTGCTCTGCGCCGGCGCGGCGAGACTGCTCCTCGCGCTCGCGCTGCCGCGCCGCGTCGACCTCGGGGCCGTCGTCCAGCTCGAGCGCGATGTCGCCCTCGTGCGCGGCGAGCTCGGCGGCCTCGGGGTCGTACTCGGGGTTGTCGATCGTGTAGGTGGCGACGAGGGAAGGGACGAGGTCCTCCGACGTGACGCCGTGCTCGGCGAGCTGCTCGATCATGCGCTGCTCTGCGAGGGGGAGGGAGAGGGTCGGACCGAGGGGTCAGCCGAGGGCTCACACAGAAGAAGGACAGGAGGCTCGAGCGGAAAAGGGGACGCACCTGCGCTGTCGACCTCCATGTGGCGGTACAGGCGGCCCATGATCTTGTTGGCCCAGTTCTGGCAGCTCTCGCGCGCCGGCTCGAGCTCCTTGGCGCCCTTTGCGGCGAGCGCGAGCCCTTGCACCATCTCGCGCGCGACGAGGCGGCACAAGCCGACGTAGGCGATGCGCTGGCCCTCGGTGAGGAGCGTCTTGGTCTGCTGCATCTGCGACAGCGGCGTCATGCTCGTGTCCTCGTTGAACAGGTACTGCGTGCGCATCGAGATCTCGTCCTCGTCCGGGTCGTCGTCGAGCTCGAGCCGCGTGTAGTCCATCTCGTCCATGCCGCCCTTCTCGCGCAGGCCGGCCGTCGCGCCCTCCTCGTCGGCGTCGACGACTCGGCCGGTCGCGTTGCCCGTCGTCGCCGCGCCGGCCATGGTCGCGTAGCCCGACGACGACGAGGCCGCCGCGTCGGGTGCGTCGGGGAGTCGTGCGGGTGCGCGGCCGGTATGTCGGGTGGCGCGCTTGTGCGAGGCGGCGGTGCTGCCGGGTGCGGCGTCGTCGTCGGCGACGAGTGCGTCGGCGTCGAAGAGCGACTTGGGCGCGTCGAGCTCGGCCGAGCGCAGGACGGGCATGTCCTGCCAGCCCTCGTCCCAGATGTCGGACGACATTGCGCCTGCCTGCGAGCGCGAGCGAGAGAGCGGGGTCAGCACACGATGAGGCCTCGGGGGTCGAGCCGGCGCGACACCTCGCAGCGAGAGGAGCGTGAGCGCACCTGGCCGTGTCTAGCCACGCTGTAGGTGCGCCTTCTGGGCGGCGTGCGCCTCCTCGAGGTGCGGGCGAGTCGAGGCGCGTCGGGCTGGTGGGGAGGGTCGAGAGGGAGGCGCCGGTCGTGCGGGCGCGTGGGCGAGGGCAGGCAGTCGAGGCGGGTGGACTGGAAGCTGCGCTGAGTGCCTCGGCTGGTAGCTGGAGAGGACCGCCGGGCTTGGTGAGGTGGACGACGGTCTCGCAGCTCCTCCTCGGCCGCCGCCGACCGCGAGACGCGGCACACGCTCTCCCTCTCATGCTTCACTGCGATCCGGCTACCTGCTGCTCGTGCTCGCTCAGGGCTCGTCTGCGAGCATGCCGAGCGCCTCGACCTGTTCCCACCTCGCTGCGCCTCCCGCTTCGAGCGGCCGCGGCGGCGGCACTCCGTGGCTGCTCTGCTCGAGTGCGAGTCAGCCGGGACTCAAACACGCAGTGTTGCAGCTCAGTCCAGCTCGTACACGACCGTCAAGCTCCCTCCTCCCGGCGGGCCCTGTCCCTCTCCCCCGCCGCTCACGTAGACGGCACTGTCGCCCGTCAGCCCAGCGACGAGCCCGCCGACCGCCGCGCGCGCATGTCGAGTCGAGTGCACGTCCGAGTCGGTGCTCATCGTGTGGCGCTTGCCGCGGATGAGGCCCGAGGGCGATGCCTCGGCCTTGACGAAGACCTGGACGACGCGGCCGCCCTGCGCGGCGATCGGGTTGAGGATGGCGAGGAGCGCCTGGGCGTCGACTGCGAGGGGCCCATGGGTCAGCTCGCCGTGCTACTGGTGCTCGATCCGGATAGCTCTGCGCTCGAGGCGCGAGGCCGGAAGGGAGCGGGCTCACTGGAGTCCTTCATGTAGCCCGACTTGATCCCGAGCCGCTTCCTCCCCTGCTGAGGCCCGACCGGCCGCTTCTCCTGCGCCAAGAGCAAGATGTGGCAGTCGTCGAGCTCTGCACCGCTGCTGCAGCTCGCCCTGGCGCTCCACCGCTCGCCGTCGCTGCTCAGGCCCTCGACGACGCTGCTCTCGGACCCGTCCATCTCGCCGAGCGCGACGGCGATCCCGAGCGCGGTCGCATAGCGCGACGAGCCCATCGAGCTGTATGTGTCGGACGTGATGGGCTCGATGCCCTTGGCGCGGATGGCCGAGATCTTGGAGCTCGTAAGGAGCGGGCACTTGACGAGGATGAGGTGGACGTCCGATGCGGCGAGCTGGGCTTCGGCTGTCGCAGGAGGGGCGCTATCAGCATCATCTCGACAGGGAGGAGCCGAGCTGCACGCACCCATCATGCCCTTGATCGTCTTCTCGACCTCCCTGACGTGAGCTGGCGCGCCGACCTCCTCGGGCTCGAGCTTCCTCGTCCTGCCCGCCATCGCGACAACCCCTGTTGGCTCTCCTCTCTTCTCCTGGACGATAAGCGTGACGTGCGGGTTCAGGACGCCCTCAGTGCCGCCGGAGAAGACGGCGATGCTCGTTGGCGGGATCCGAGGGTGCCAGACGGCCGACGAGAGCGTGCGCGAGAAGCTGCGACGGCGCGATAGCCGTCAGCTCAGGTTGTGAAGAGAGATTGAGAGAGGAAGAGCACGCACTCGTTGACGCAGCCGTTGCCCTCGCTCTTGCCGACGACCGCCATGATGTCGTCGGCCTCGAAGCCCTCCTCGTCGCGCAGGCGCTCGAGCGCCGTCGTGTCGTCGGGCCCGCTCGTCGAGTACTTGAACAGCCGGACAGGATGAGCCATGGCCGCAGAGCGTGTACTAGTAAGCGAGGTGAGGTGGAGGAGGGAGAGAGCGTCGCTCGAGCGACGGCCGGCGGGGGTGGCTCGGCCGACGCTGCCTGCAACGGAGGCTCCGGAGAAAGCGGGGCACAGATAAGGTCCGGACGCTCGAACCGCAGCGAAGCGTGCAAGCCGTCGGCAGCGAGAGCAAAGCACGCGGACATGAAGAACCGAGCGCTCGAGCCCCTTCTGCGCCGCGCTCCGCTCAAACGCGGAGGCGGGCGAGACCGTGCTTTCGGGTCGGCGGGCAACCCGCTCGCTGCACCGCCGATCGCACAGCCCGAGAAGCGCAAACCGGCGAGGTGACGAAGGTGCCGCCGCCGTCGCAGGTCCGTGCACGCTGAGGATGTGCTCGCTCGCTTCGCGCCGGACGCTGCCCTTTCCGCCGGCGCCCCTGACACCGTCAGGCTTCGCAAGAGCCCTGTCCTCGCAGCATGCATGCACAGCTCGGCACCGTCCCTTAGCTTGCAGGGGTGCGAGGCGCAATCTCAGCCGGGTGACGGTCGCGAACGAGCGGAGGCGGGTCCAGGGGACAGTCGACAATCGGAGCCGCGCTCCGAGCTACTTGGCGAAGCTCTGTTCTACGGGCTCCTCGCGCTTGTGCGGGCCGCTGAGCATCGCTCGAGGGAGAGGGAGGAGCAAGAGGACGAAGGAGGAGGGGCGACGTTGCGAGCGAGACTGGCAGCGCCAACTGCGCCGTCCTCCCCCTCGAGCCTTCCTCTGCGGGCGAGGAAGACGACGAGGACCTGCCCCGACGAGCAGGCACAAGTACGATACCGCGCGAAAGAGCTGGCGCGCGCCGCTGCGATCACTCGATAGCGAGCTCCAACTTGGCTCCCCGCTCCCGGACCCGACAGGCTCGAGGAACGCCTCGCACACCCAGGCCTCAAGCTCTTCCCCCACCTACAGCCGGTCGCCACTGCTCACAGGCAAGCAGCTTTCCTTCACTCGCTCGTGCGGAGAGCTGCGGTTCTGCGCCAGTCGTGGGAGCACCTGCGGTCGACCTTCCTCGGCTCGCGCGCGTCGACCTTCTCAAGTTCAGCTCCCCCACCGCCTCTCTCGCGCCCGACACGCGCCAAGGTGCGTGCTTCTCTCTCGATCTGTTTTGCGCGAGCACACGCCTCGCGGACAGCAGGAGGCAGATCGAGGCGGTCTCGGACGACCCCCGACGCACAGTCCTCGAGGCGGCGGACAGGGGGCGAGAGGACGGACGGACGGTTCACCGACCTCGTCTCGGCCTGGCCCGGAGGTTGCGGGCCCCGGGCGACTTGCGCGGTCTTGCGGGCACCGTCAGAGCAGCAGAGGAGTGCGCACGCGAACTGTGAAGCTGACGTGCCCAAGGCGGCCTCTCGTTCTCCTCCTCGTCGACGAGCAGCAGCGCGCCAAGCTCGATCGAGAGACGCGCGTCGAGCCCTGAGTTGGGCGGAAAGTCCGGTGCTGCCCTCGACGAACGGGTCCGCGGCGAGTCCGAGGAAGCTCCGCGCACCGAGGAGCGTCGGTCGAACGGCGGCAACGGGGTCGTCGCCTCTCCTCTCCCTCCTCCCCCTCTCCTCTTGTCGTCAGCAATCGGTGTCGCACCTCCGCCTGGAGCCTCCGCTACTTCTGCGCACCGCGTGCCTTCTACCGGCACCTGCACCTCGCCTGTCATCGACGAACGTCGCCCTCAAGTCCCGGTGCGGTTCGGTCATCCTCCTCGTCCGTCCCCTCTCCCCTCTCGTCCAGGCCTGTCGGTCCGGTACGCATGTGCTGACTCAGCCCTTACATCCTGCAGCTCGCCCGTCGTCGCCATGCAAGCCGACCTCAGCGCACCGCCCGCCGCAGTCGACCGTCCCCCTCCCCACTCGACGACCGCCAACCGCTCCCACGCCGTCTCGTACGCCTTCCCCGGTCCCCTGCCGCCAGCGCCGACCTCCCAGTCGTACTACTCCGGGCAGCAGCCGCCTCCCGAGGCGGATTCCTCCCCTCGAGCAGGCGACTTCCTCCTCGCGCGCCAAGGGCCCGGCAAGTTCTCGTTCGCGCCGCACCCTTCGCCTCGCCAGCCTGCGTTCGACTCGCCTCAAGCACGCCACGACCACTACTACGTCGACGAGGAGCAGCGCCGGCGCCCGACCGAGTCGCAGCCGCGCTCGATGGCGCTCGTCGCGTCGCCCGGCCTCGCGCCCTCGTCGTCCTCGGACCGCGTCTCGTCGCCTGCGCTCGCCGCCAGCGCGCCCGCCTACTCGCAGCCCGGCTATCACCAGCAGCAGCAGTACGAGCTCGCGACGCAGGGACGGCGCGCCGCCGTCAGCGGCCCAATGCAGCGCGTCGTCTCGACGATCCAGTTCTCGGGCGGCGAGTACACGCCGCACCGCCCGCAGATCGGCTCGCTCGCCGCCGTCGAGCAGCCGCACGTCTACCAGGCACCGACACAGAGCCCGTCGAGCTCGCGCGGCTTCACGGCGTCGCGCTCGGCGTACACGTTCGGGACGGCGACGGGCACGCCGACCCCGACGCCGAGCGGCGCGGCGCAGGTCAGCTTCCCGCCCGGCGGCTCGGGCCCCGTCCTCGACTGGGCCAAACCTCGCAGCAGCGGCATGACGGCGCCGGCGGCAGCAGGGCAGCGGCCGCCCGTGCCAAGCCCCAGCTTCGCGCCCGCGCCGGGTCCGTCGCGCGCGCCGCTCCCGCCGCCACCGCCGCATCCGTCCTCGGCGATGCGGCACCTCAACGGGCACGCCGTCTACTACTCGTCATCGTACGACCCGGCCGCGCTCATGCTCCGCACCCAGTCGAACGAGTCCGGCGCGTCGTCCTACTCGGCCTCGACCGAGTCATCGTCGTACGCCTCGACGGGCGGCCCCTCGTCGAGCCACGAGCGCCAGCGCATGATCCACCCGGCGCTCTCACGCGCGAGCGGCGCCGACAGCGGCTACTACAGCTCGCCGTTCATGAGCCGCTCGAGCGAGTTTGCGCGCTCGACGAGCTCGAGCGACCTCGGCGGCGGCGTCTCGGGCCTGCGCATCGCCGGCGCGCTCCATGCGTCGCAGGGCTCGAGCGGAGGCGGGTACGACCCGCTGCGCGCGTCGACGACCCGCGGCGGTCCGAGCGGCTCGACGGGCCCCAAGCGGCCTAAGCGTCCCCTCGCGTCGGACATCTTTCACCCGCCGCCGCAGGCCATGCTCGCTCCAGGAGCGTACTCGCCGTCAGGGAGTGCTATCGGCGCCCGGCACGGCTCGCCCTACGCCCCGTCGTACGCCGCGGTCCTCCCGACCGACGCCGAGTTCGCCGCCCTCCCGACCAAGCGTTCGCGCGGCCGTCGCCCGCCGGTCCGCTCCGACCTCACCCTCGACCCCGAGTACGACGACGAGTACCCGATCGCGTACGAGCCGTCCGAGGCGCAGATTGCGTGGGCCGGCCTCACCAAGACGGGCAAGGTCCGCAAGATCTTCCTGTGCAAGGTCCCCGGGTGCGGCAAGTGCTTCAAGCGCAGCGAGCACCTCAAGCGGCACGTGCGCTCGATCCACACGAACGAGCGCCCGTTCCAGTGCCAGTGGCCGACGTGCCTGCGCCTCTTCTCCCGCCACGACAACCTGAACCAGCACGTGCGTCCCTCCTCTCCTCCCCTCTCCCCTCCCTTCCAGACTCTTCGGGCGCTCGAGACTGACTCTCGCTCTCCTCGCTCTCGCTCGCCCGCAGCTGCGCATCCACCGCGAGCCCGGCATGTCCGACGCCGACTTTTCGACCGCGCTCGAGCTTTACTTCGGCAACCGCCTCGCCGAGGTCGAGCGCGAGCACTCGTGGTTCAACTCGAAGGGCGAGTCGGCGGCGGCGCGCAAGAGGCGCGCCCAGAGGGGGGCCGCCGGCGAGAGCGTCGACCGCGACGGGCTCGGACCTCGCCCCCGCGCCCGCGGCAACGGCGGCGGTGACGGCGGCGCCCCGCCCGACTTCTCGCCCCCGCCGCCCTACATCGTCGTCGGCGACGAGCGCATGGCCGTCGACGGCGGCGAGCGCGAGGAGGGCGAGTACCGCATCGGCGACGACGACGGCCCGGACGGGCTCGGCGCGACGCTCGTCGAGGGCGAGGCTTCGCCGACGACCTTCGACGACAACGACAATGGGCCGTGGGCTGCGCGGCGCACGTCGCGCTAGAGTGCGAGCGACGCCGGCGGCGCAGGCGGCGCGGGCGAGGCGCAGCCGCAGGCACCGCCGCGGCCGCAGGTCGATTCGGGCGCCGAAACGCAGCCGGTCGATGAGTTGCAGCCGCCGCCCGTGCGCGTCTCGGCGCAGATGCTCGCACTCGTCCGAAGCCAGCCACCGGCCCTCGGGCACTGAGCGCGATCCCTGTCGCCGCTGCGCCGACGCGCGCGCGGCGGGCTCTGAGCCTCTCGAGG
>Ga0308169_10003443_pt1 | contig 15473 bp, 18 predicted proteins | sample PhyBR1_2_FD_202139 | JGI IMG/M metagenome (GOLD analysis project Ga0308169, IMG submission 202139) | Phyllosphere microbial communities from UC Gill Tract Community Farm, Albany, California, United States - DLSLSB.R1 | ecosystem: Host-associated > Plants > Phyllosphere > Unclassified | place... | reverse complement strand
TATCAACAAGTGCTGTTCCACGACACCAATGCTGATGTCTATTTTATTATTGGTAGTACTTTAAAGCCTACCCAGACACGTGAATATGAAGGCCAGACTTATCCTTATGTGACTCTGGATATTTCTAGTGCCTCTCATCCGTTTTATACCGGTGAGCAACGTCAAACCAGCAATGAAGGCCGTGTGGCAAGTTTCAATAAACGTTTCGCGCGTTTCAAACGCTAACAGTAACTTCATATTATTTTAAGATTTCAACGCTAATCTTAAGACTTGAAAAGCCCAAGCACTCTCCTCCAGCTTGGGCTTCTTTTTATGTTCTTTGTAAAAGTAACTAGCTGCTATCGGGTGTGTAATAACCCTTGAAACAGATAAAAACCCAATGCTAAAACCATCACCCCTGCAATCACACTGGAAATGACATAGCCTAAAGCCAGTACAATTTGACCATGCTTGAGCAATTGAAAAGTTTCCAGACCAAAACTGGAAAAAGTGGTAAAGCCACCTAAAATGCCCACCATCAAGAACAGGCGTGCTTCATTTTGCAAAACTGGAAATTTCTGGCTATAGGCAAAGAAAATACCGGCAAGCAGGCAGCCACAGAGGTTCACCCACCATGTGGTCCACGGAAATCCACTGCTTGGCTTAAATAACAACACCCCTGCACCATAACGCAAACTTGCACCAACCGCTCCCCCTAAAGCTACCAGTAGCCAATTCATATCTGTTCCATTTTTATCGAATCAAAGATCAAAATTGTATAAATACTTCATGCACTATACCGTACAAATGAGCTGAAATAGTAATGAAATAGTGCGGTAAAAATTGTTATAGTCGCGGTGTTTTTAAACTTTTTTCTATGAATTGAGGAAATTATGGCTCAGGATTTATTGGCACAGCTTCAAGCAGGTGAAATCAAATTTGCAGACGTGATTACATACATTGATGCACGCTATAACCACACCGCAACAGCTTTTCAAAATGGCAAACAAGCCAATGCTGCGACTGAAAACCAAGGCAGTGCTAAAGTATTTTCTTTTGCCAAACTCAATGGCCTGGACCAGGCGCAGACCTTAAGCCTGTTTGCTGAACATTATGCAGCGGTATTGGCGAGCCCTGAAGCCACAGATCACCAAAACATTCGCCAGTTTATGCAAAATGGCTGGGATGGCATTCAGTTTGACGGTCAGGCATTAACAGCGAAATAAGTTACTTATATATATCTTAGAATATAAAAAGCCCGCTTTAATAAAACGGGCTTTTTACTCCTCCCTTTAAAAAAGGGAGGTCGGGAGGGATTTAGAAAATCAATAAGTCCTCCTTTTCCCAAAGAAATCTAAAAAAATTAAATCAAGAAACCCTAACCCGACAACGCCATTCATCAATCGGATTTTGTTCCCAGGCACGGCTATGTTTCACGTGAATCCATTCTTCGCCCGGTTGTAGCGCAGTAAATCTAAATAGTTTTTGTCCACCTGCACCCACCATTGGCTGCGAACTTTTCACCTGATCTTGCTGATAAATTTCCTCAACTTTTAAGATGTGCTGCGGCTGGGCCACTTGCCAGATATAACCCGTGGTCGGATTCTCTGGCAAGCTAAGTTCTAGCGTTTGTCCCACATTCATTTCCAGCAAAGTCGGACATTGCTGCTTCAGCGAATAAACATGGGTTTTGCCATCTACCGTTGGACTGATACTGCTACAACCAACCACTGATACGCCCAATAGTGCAGTCAAACATGCCATTAAAATTTTCATGAACTGGCTCTTTGCCTATCTTGTTTTAAACAGAGAATTAACCTTTGACTCGTTCAATCCATTCAATGGAACTGACACGGAATAATTCACACGCGCCATCACCAGTATCGGTCGGAGTTAAAGATGACGTCCAGACCAGATTCTTGTCTTTAATTTCTACCAGCTCGCCTTTTAGACGAACCAGATCACCACGTTTGACATGTTTAATCTGTTTGGCAATTTGAGGATTGGCAGGAATGATGTGCATATTCGACACCATCTGCATGGCTTGATCGACAGGCACCGGCAGGCGATCGATCTTCCAGTTTAAATAGCGGTCATACTGGTTTACCGTTATATGTCGTGCAATTTCAGGCTCGGCAAACAGTCCCCAACTCACGGCATAATCAATCGGTGAGAACTTGGCCTGCTCATCGCTGGTATAAATTTTCGAACCTAAAATACGAAAATCACCTTTAAAGGATTGCAGCTTTCTAATTGACTGTTCTTTAGATACCGGAGCCAGACCCTTTGCAATATTATGATCGACAGAGGCACTCGCACTCATTTGCATCATACTGGCTGCAAGCAAAGTACTGAATAATACTGGTCTAATCATTTTTCTGCCCCTAACAAATTTCTTGATTTCTATACTAATTTTAAATGAGTAAGCTTAAATAACTATATGGACTTAGTAACAGTATAGATATATTCAGTCACTTTTTTGTCTTATTGGCTACGCAGAATATTGGTTAAACTAAGGGGATATAAAGCAAGAAAAATTAAGTGACAATGATTTATAAATTTTATCAGCAACACATTTTCCCGCATTTGCTCAATCAAGTGATGCAAACCCCTAGCCTTATGGATCTGCGTCGCGAACTACTCTTGCCCATTACAGGTGAAGTGCTGGAAGTTGGCTTTGGTACCGGGGTGAATCTGCCTTTTTATCAAAATGTCGATACGCTCTACGCACTGGAACCCAATGCCGATATTTATCAGCTGGCGATTAAACGTGTGCATGAAAGTGCCATTCATGTGCAGCATGTTCAGGCCAGTGCAGAAAAACTGCCTTTTGCCGATCACAGTATCGACAATATCGTCAGTACCTGGACGCTCTGCAGTATTGAACAGCTGGATCAGGCTTTGGCGGAATTGCATCGCGTGCTCAAGCCCGGCGGAACTTTGCATTTGGTCGAACATGTATTGTCTGACCGGCCTACGTTGCAACATCTGCAAAACCTGCTGACTCCTATTCAGAAACGCCTTGCAGATGGCTGTCATTTAAATCGCAATATTGAACAGGCCTTGCTGGATGCGCATTTCAGCTTTAAAGAAAAACATTATCTGGATGCAGCGGGCATTCCTAAAATTGCCCAGCGTATGTTATTTGCCCGTGTTCAAAAACAATAAACTTCTTTCATCAATCATTTTCAATGACTACAAGTTGTTCAGACTGCCAAAATTAAAAATAGATTTTAGTGGTAGTGGATTGATGAGTGTGGCATGGATGCCACACATTTCCCATCACGACAAGGAAGTCGTGTATGGGAAATAAAAGGTTTTTGTCTACTTTTGACCTTTCAAAAGTAGGATATTACCTACACAAAGGTATCAAAATAAAATCAATCAAATATGAGGCAGTGCTGATTTAAAAAATCTAATATTGAGCATTTTTTGACTTATGACAAATATCTAATAATGTCGCATTCAACCTTATGCAGTCATCATCACGGTGTTAATCATCAAAATCGATACGGACTGTTTCAAAACGTACCCGCCCTTCCCGAATGGCCTGAGCAATTGCCTGTTGTCCTTTGGTCAAGCGTGCGCCACCACTTTTAATATCAATCAGCACCACCTCGATATCTTCCGGGCTTCCTTCGCCATCGCGCAAGTCGGTATATCCATCGAAAACCACATAATCGACCGGATCACCCAGAAACTTGGCATCACTAGGCAAGTACTGAAACTGCGGCATAATCGGCGCAAGTTGTTCTGCCATCTTGCCTTTGAGCACTGCACGACTGGTATTGACACTGCGTTTTTGTGCCTGTGCCAAAGCCTGTTGATGCTCCAGTTCCAGTTCAGCAATGTACTGTTCATACTCTGCCTTGACTCGTCCATTACGGGTATTGCTTAAAATCATGGTGGTGAGCACCACGCCAAAACACGCGCCAATTAGCATTGCCATCCAAATGGACATTATTATTCCCTAATCACAAAAATTACTGCCCCATATGGCTTAAGACTTTTGTCCCGAGTCATATTCACCGCATCAAACAATGATATGCTAGGACCGAGCAGAATAAAATCGTCAGGGTCATGAAAACTATCTTAATTGCCAATCAAAAAGGGGGGTGCGGGAAAACTATTACCGCCATTAATCTGGCTGCCGCGTTGGCACAAAAAGGCTATAAAGTTGCACTTGCCGATGCCGATAACCAGAAATCTGCCTTGCAGTGGCTTAAACAGCGCCCGGAAGATGCTGCACCTATTCAAAGTCTGGACTGGCGTCAGGAAAAATCGATTGGTGATGTGCCTAAAAATATCGAATATCTGATTGTAGATGCCCCTGGTGCGCTGTCCGGCGAACATGCCGAACAGTTGATTGGTAAAGCCCATGCCATTATTACTCCATTGCAGCCATCTTTCTTCGATATTGAAAGTACCCGCCGTTTTCTGAAACATTTAAAAGAGATTAAGCGTATCCGCAAAGGGAAAGTACAGATTTTACTGCTCGCTAATCGAATGAAAGCCAATAGTGCCAGTTCCAAAGATATACAGGATTTTTTCCAGAAAATTGAACAGCAACCGGTGGCCTGGATTTCCGAGCGAACGGCCTATGCCCAGCTGGCCATGCATGGACTCAGTATTTTTGATAAAACCCAAAAAAATTATTTGGCCATGCAAGAACAATGGCAACCACTGTTAAATGCGATTGTTGATGATCCGAGTGCCTGGTTTTAACTCCATTCAATTGATACCACGAAAGCTTGAGTATAGAAACGTGCAATAAATATTCATCACAACTTACCAGCTCTCGTTCTCGGGAGCTTTTTTTTCGGTTAAGATGAACTCCGAACTTAGGAATAGTCAGTGAATTCAGTGCAACATTACGCGCCCACATTACAAAAGGTTTTATTATTTGGACTGTTTTTTGTCCTGATGTATTTGAGTTTTCATGTGCTCAAATATTTTATTGTACCTGTGGTTTGGGCGGCAATTATTGCCTATGTCACCTGGCCGCTGTATCAGTCAGTATTACGCATGTGTGGACAGCGTCCTACCCTGAGTGCCACAGTGATGATTCTTTCTGTGGTTTTAGTTCTGGGCTTACCGATTATTTTTGCAATTTTCATGTTGCAGCATGAAGGGCGAAATCTGTATTACGAATTACAGAAACAGGTTTTTTCCGGTCATCTGAATGTGCCTGACTTTGTTCGACAGCTGCCTTTTATTGGCAAAGAAATTTCACGTACCTTAAGAGAAATTAATCAGGACCCGAATAGTATTGTTCAGTCAGTGTCTGTATGGGTTCAGGGTCATTTAAATTATGGTAAAGCAGTACTGAACGAAGTCAGTAGAAACATGATCAAGCTCTGCTTTGCCATGATGTCGCTATTTTTCTTCTACCGTGATGGTCACACCATTTTAAATCAGGTCAGCAAAGCCCTGGAAATGGTGATTGGTCCGCGTATTCATCATTATTTAGAGACCATTTCTGAAACCACACGTGCCGTGGTCTATGGTGTAGGACTGACCGCCATTGCCCAATCGTTTCTGGCAGGCATCAGCTATTTTGTGGCCGGTGTGCCTAATCCAATGGTACTGACCATTATCACCTTCCTGTTGGCACTGGTTCCTTTTGGACCTCCGGTTGCCTATACTTCTGTTTCGCTGTGGTTATTTTCTCAGGGACAAACCGTTGAGGCGATTGGGGTTATGGTATGGGGCGTGTGTATTGTCAGCACCGCAGATAACGTGATTCGTCCATTGGTGATTTCCGGCGCTACCCAGATTCCCTTCCTGCTGATTATGTTTGGGGTACTGGGTGGTCTGGCCAGCTTTGGTATGGTGGGATTATTTATAGGTCCGGTCATTTTGGCCGTATTACTGGCAATTTGGCGTGAATGGCTGCATGAAAACAATGAAACAGAAGGTTTGATGATGCCCAAAGCCACGCTCGCCCATGATCTTGATAATGAAACCCATCATCCTGATTAAGTTGGCAAGCTTAAGTTAAGAAACCTATACATTCCAATACTTAAATCACATGGTCTTGTATGGATTACTTTGTTTCAATGGTGCCAATTATAAGAACATCAGGATGCTTCTGGTTATGAAAACACTATTCAAACAAAGTGCAATGGCAACACTGGGTGCAATATTTTTGGCCGGTTGTACAGGCCCCATGCCCATAGAGGAACATACAGGTCACCGTGTAACGGTTAATGCCGTAACCGCACAAGGTATCGGTAATAAGGTCGGAACAGTCGAATTACTGGATAGCCCGTCTGGGCTGGTTATTAATACCAATTTACATGATCTGCCACCTGGCCCTCATGGTTTCCATATTCATGAAAAAGGTTTCTGTGGCCCAGCTGAAAAAGATGGCAAAGTGAGTGCAGCTCTTGCGGCTGGCGGACATTTCAACCCAAATCAGGCACCGCATCACGGTACGCCTCTCACTGGTCATATGGGTGATTTACCCCTTATTACGGTGGATGCCTCCGGTAAATCCCAAGAACATCTGGTTGCGCCACGTTTAAAACTGGCTGATGTTCAAGGCCTGGCGATTATGATCCATGCGGGTGGCGATAACTATGCCGATCAGCCCAAACCTTTAGGTGGTGGCGGAGACCGGATTGCCTGTGGTGTGATTCAATAACTTGCCCACAAAAACCATAGACTACAAAAGCAGGCATGTTGCCTGCTTTTTTTGGTATAAGCTTAAAAATAAAAGATTAAATTACTCCATGCTAACGAGGTTAAATTGACAGCACAGCTAAAAAAGCTCACGCTGTAGCCACAATAATTGATCTTTAGAAAAATCGTGAATAGCCTGAAAGACTTCATTCAACGCTTTAAATCCAATTCCATTCTGATCTACTGCTTGCAAATTTTCATTGTTCTGACTGGAACCACCTTGGGTTTATTATTTTTAGGTTATGAGACCTTAATTGTTCCGGTGACGCTGGGTGCTATTGCCACTGCCTTGACCGACTTTGATGACCGCTTAAGTATTCGCCTGCGTAATCTGGTCTATGTCTGTATTCTGTTTTTTGGCGTCAGCAGTATTCTTGAATTTCTTTATCCTTATAAACTGCTTTTTATTCTGTATTTGTCCCTCTCTAGTGCTGCTTTTATTTTAATGGGCGCACTGGGACAGCGTTACGCCACCATTTCTTTTGGCACTATTTTACTGTCCATTTACACCATGTTTGGACTGGGGGAATATAGCCAATGGTATCAGCAGCCGAGCTATTTTGTGCTGGGTGCGCTGTGGTATGGCCTGACCTCAATTATCTTTTATTTGCTCAAACCCACACAGGCTGTACAAGACAATTTGGCTGCCAATTTCGATGCCATTGCTGAGTTACTGTTGGCTAAAGCCCGTCTGTTTGATCCGGATAATATCGACAATATTGAGCCGCTGCTGTATGAGCTTTCCTTGAAAAACAGTGAAGTGGTGCAAAGCCTGAATACCACCAAGGCATCCTTACTGACCCGGTTAAAAGCTTCGCGTGCCAATAAAAACACCATTTACTGGCTCAATCTGTATTTTCTGGCGCAAGACATTCATGAACAAGCCACATCAAACTATCTGCATTACGAAAATATTCATCAAAACTTTAGCCGTACCGACCTGATTTTCCGAATTCAGAAAAATGTAAAACTGCATGCCCTGTCCTGCCAGAAACTGGCGCAGGATATTCTTAGTCATCAGTACTATCAATCGAATCCAGACACCGATATTGCCATCGCCAATTTAGAAAACTCGATTAATTTATGGATAGCTGAAAATCCACAGAATTTAGAAGTAAAAAACCTGCTGCTGATTTTGCGTAATTTGAAAAAAATTCAGGAACAGTTTTTAAATTTAAGTCATGAGCAAAACAATTATCGTCAGAATTATTTACAACATCAGGAAAATCTAAATTTACTGGATGATGATATTCATGATCTTCCCGATTTATGGCTCAAGCTGAAACAACATCTCACCCCAAATTCAGCGCTATTCCGGCATGCAGTTCGGATTGCCTTTGTTTTTACCGTGGGTTATGCCATCTCCTTATTGCCTTTTGCCAAAAATGGCTACTGGATTTTACTCACCAGTTTATTTGTCTGCCAGATCAGTTATTTCGCCACCAAAAGCCGTTTGAAAATGCGGACTTTAGGCACGGTTTTAGGGGTACTACTCGGTATTCCACTATTGTATTTTGTGCCCAGTATTGAAGGCCAACTGGTTCTAACCATTATTTGTGGCGTGTATTTTTTCTATCTGCGTTCCAAAAAATATGCCATGGCGACGCTAATGGCCACCTTAATGGTGCTGCTGATTTTCAACTTAAAAGGTGCCGGTTATGCCATCATTTTACCGCGGATTGTCGATACCCTTTTAGGCTGTCTGATTGCCTGGTTTGCGGTCAGCTTTATCTGGCCCGACTGGAACTTCCGCAATATTTCCAGCACCATCAAAAAGAGCAATCAAGCGACTTTGGAGTATTTCGAGGCAGTGGTGAAGCAGTACCAATTCGGAAAAAACAACAGTCTGGATTACCGTCGTGCGCGTCGTACCGCCCACAATGCACAAATCGAACTGTCCAGCATGATTTCCAGTCTCAGTACCGAACCGAATCCCAATCAGGCATTAATTCATTCTGCCTTTCGCTATCTGGTGTATAGCCACAGTCAGCTCAGTTATGTTTCGGCTTTGGGGAGTCACCGTGAACAGGTTCAGGATGCACAAGTACTGGATTTAATGTTGTGGTGTAAAGACACGTTATTTGCAGTACTGTTACAGCAACAACCTTTAAATACAGACAAAATTCAAGACAAGCTCAATCAAATTAAGCAGATGAGTGGGCAAGAAAACCTGTCTGAAAATTTATTACTGGTGCTGAAACAGATTAGCTTATTACTTGAAACGCTGCCTGAACTGTTAAAGTTAAGAACCGAATTATGGACACAGGAAATAAAATAATCCGAGCTAAATGCTTGGTTATAAGTAATTGATATATTTTATAAATACATCAAATTTTGATTCACCATTGCAGCAATATTAAGTACACTCAGGGTTCATTCTCATTGATTTAAACATGACCATGAATATCCAAACTTTACGTGTTATTGGTCTTTTGGAAGGTATTTCCTTTCTGTTGCTTCTTTTTATCGCGATGCCGATGAAATATATGTTGGATAATCCAATTTTAGTGAAATATGTCGGTATGGGGCACGGCGCACTGTTTATTCTATTTTTAATTGTTTTATTTACTGTGTGCGAAAAACAGAAATGGTCGATTTACATGTTTATTTTGGGTTTAATCGCATCCATTTTACCGTTTGGCACTTTTGTTTTTGATCGCAAATTAAAGCGCTTTGAACAGCCGATCGCTGAATCAAAGGCATAATTTTTTTATTTAAGAGCTATTTCCTTTTTAAGGAATAATAAGGATACCCCATTCATCCTTTGCGAAATATGTTTCATCTTCTACAAGAAGAAAATGCTTATTTCAAAGCGGTATATGCCCCTCCTTTCAGGAGATGAGCAGCACTGCTGCGCAAGGGAGAGTTAAAATTATGATTAACCTCTCGCCTTGCGGAATATTCCTCATCTTCCACAGGGAGAAGGAGTTTTTCCTAAAATGCCCCACTCTGTTTACGTTCTTTTAAAATTTCTTTCAACATTGCACGAGGGAAACTAAACCACAGCGCAATTAAAATAAAACAGGCTAGCGCATAGGCCCAAAGATGGTATTGCTCATACATCATCCGAACCAGTTCAATAATAATAAAGAAGCTGAACATCAACAGCATCGAAACCGCAGCTGCAACCGTTCCTTTGGAAACTTCCGATGACATCAATGCAAAGCGGTACAGCACTGAAAAACTGATGCCTTCACCAAAGCTGATTAAGGTCATGCCTGCGATTAAGCACCAGATCAGATAATCCTGCCAGATCATCCCAGCCAGTAAAATCAAGGTTCCGAGCAGCATAATCGGCAAGCCAATCAGTACCGATTTTCCCAACGCCAGTTTGTCGATAATTTTAATCAGCACGATATTACCGAGAATTAATCCACCCAAGACCGGAAATTGTGCCAGGCCATATTGCATGCTGCTAAAACCCAACTCTTCCACCAATATCACTGGCGAAAGTGCAATCCATAGCATCAATGGCATACTGACCATTGGTAAGGCTAAAGTCATGGCTAAAAAACGTTTGTTTTTATAGACCTGTTTAAAGTCATCCAAAATATAACTGAGCGGCTGTTTTGGAATGCTCACCTTTGTATCCGGCATTTTGGCTTTAAGCCCAAACCAGCTTAAAAAAGCTAAAAATGCGATGCCGATAAAGCCCCAATGCCATGACACATGATCAATCATAAATGCCCCCACCACAGGGCCGAGTAATGGCGCAAGCAGTGAAATATTGGCCATCAGCGCCATGACTTTAATCGCGTCACGTTCTTCAAAGGTTTCCTGAATGGCAGCATAACCGACAGCGGAAATGACTGTGAGGCCAATCCCTTGTAAAAAGCGTAGTGCTAGAAAGCTTTCAATATTTTTCGTCAGTAAAATTAGCAAGCAGCACAGTACAAAGAACAATACCCCTGCGAGCAGAACTTTTTTTCGTCCCAGTCGGTCGGATAATGGTCCGAGTAACCAGGCCACACATGCCCCGCCGAGCAGATAAAACGACATGGAAGATGGTGCCCATGAACTACTGACGCCAAAGTCTTTGGTAATGGCGAGCATGGCAGGTTGAACCAAGTCGTTGCCAATATAGACGGAAAATTCAAACAGCACCAATGCCAATGGAAACATCAGCGTGGCACGGTTTAAGGTGGCAGTTTTAACTTTTTGCATTTTTTTCTACATATATTTAACGCTTGTAGAGCTACGCGCTATTTTTAGGGGGAGAAGCGTCAGCCTAATGACAAGCATTGAGAATTAAAATTAAATTTCGGGAAAATGCACTTGGTTATAAGTGCGTTAGAACAACGTATTCACAAGCTGTCTAAGAAGATAAAAGTGTTTCATGAGATATATCCGGCTCAAACAAAAATACCTACTTGTTTGAGTAGGTATATTTTAGCAGAGACCGTTTTTCTTGTCTTTAAAGCCCATACAGCCTTTTTCAATGTTCCATCTTTCTATTTGCTTCATAGCATCTATAAAATGATCATACTTAGTCGGCAAATAGTGTGACAAATCAAATCCATTTCCGACAATTAAAATATTCATTCTTGTTATTCCCCAAACGCAAAAAAGCGCATCAATCGATACGCTTTTTATGCAGCAAAACAGCCTAACTTTCAATCATAAATCAAAGATTTATTAAGAACATTTCGCTTTCTGAAAAGCCTTGGTGTTTTTGCTGCGCATGCATTGATACGACTTCTCTGTATCTACCTTCTTCCAGTCACCATCTACTAACTTAAAACTATAAACTGTACGCATTGAACGAATTGAATCATCCTTTAAACCTGTTTCAGTCACTTTCACCTGTGCCGCAGTCGGCGACTCTACACTATTAAAAAATTGACGAATTTCAACCGTTGCCGAACCCTTACGCAAATCAGGTCTTTCTTTCAACACTTGTTGCAAAGGCGTATCTGATGAACCAATATTCACTTTAGACGCCAATTTCTTGGTCGTAGCACAACCCGTGGTCATTAAGCCCAGACAAATTATAGAGGTAGAGAGTAAACGTAACATTGGGAAATCTCCCCCATAAAAAAAAGACATTGCACCTATGATGCCATGCCTTTTTTTCATACTCGATAACAGTTATGTAGTCACCGATCAAACAGCTTTAGATCCTAGGTTTTAATTTATTTACGATGGACGACCATTAATTAAGTATTGATCACCTTGCTCGGTAAAGTTAAAAATATAATGTACCGTTTCACTATTATTCAGCATCATTTCTGCTTGGCAGGTCAATACATTACCTGATTCGGTTTCTAAAGTTGTGCTTTGAAGTGTGACCGCTTTTAAATTCAGAGTCATAGCATATTGGCTTTGATCAAAAGCCGATTTCATCTGATTTTGTGCCCCTTTTGAATCGCATGAACGCATTTCATTTTCAGTGACCACATCAGCATCGGGATCAAACATCCTCAAAACTTCAACGCGCAAATCCGGTACCATCGCGAGAACCGTACCCACCCCAACAATAATGGCAAGAATCCATCCCAATACCGAATTATCATCGTCTTTTTCTGAAACAGGCTGTGCAACCGCTTGAAAATGCTCGTTCGGTGCGCCGCAATGAATACAAGAAGGTGCTCTTAAACTATATTCTTTTAAACAATCTGGACATTGTTGTAAACTCATAAACCCCTCCTAAAAATATGTGATTATTTTTTATCAATCATACAATATTTTGAATTTATTATTAATTTTTTAAAATCATAAAAAAGGCACATTTTTCAATGTGCCTTTCTAGCATTAAATTCGATCAGGGATTATAAATCGAACAATTTGCCCGGGTTCATAATACCGTTTGGATCGAATACCTGTTTCAAAGCTTTCATGTATTCAATTTCTTCAGCAGTACGCGAGTATTCAAGATATGGCTTCTTGGTCATACCGACACCGTGTTCCGCAGAAATCGAACCGTCATATTTTTTCACAGTATCGAATACATATTTATTCACCACCTGACATTTACCGTCACCAATATGACCGAACCAGCAAATTTCAAAGTCAGGGTAATTTTCCGCCACAATTGCATCAATTTCTTTAATAAATGCAGGAACGTGGGTAATTAACACTGAAATGTCATTTTTGTACGGCGTGAACGGCGCGATTGATTCAGAAATATCTTCACGTAAACGCCATAAGCTGTGTACTTGTTCTAGGCTTTGGCTCATGACACCATCCAGCACCCAGCCTTGTTCCATGCAATGCTCGAAGATCTCCATCGCTGCATCCATAATCGGCTCAAACGGCGCTTCAAACTCAAGCAACACATAGAAAGGACAAGCCGTTTCAAATGGACGTTGTACGTGACCATTGTCCAATACTTTCTGCATTGCCAATTCACCAAAGAATTCGAATGCAGTTAAATCAATTTTGTTCTGGAATGCGTGCAGTACCGGCATAATCGCATCAAAGTCTGGTACGCCTAAAACCATCACTTGCAGGTCATGCGGTTGACGCTCAAGCTTGATTTCGGCTTCAGTCACCAGACCTAAAGTGCCTTCACCACCAATGAATAAGTGTTGCAGTGCATAACCGGTCGCATTCTTGATCATGCCCTTATTCAGACGCAGGATGTCACCTTTACCTGTCACAACAGTCAGACCCAGCACCCAGTTACGGGTCATGCCGTATTTAATCACTTTAATACCGCCAGCATTGGTACCAATGTTGCCGCCAATTTGTGAAGAACCTGAAGAGGCAAAATCTACCGGGTAATACATACCCTGATCGGAAGCGTAGTTCTGCAACTGTTCAGTCACCACACCCGCTTCTACACGCACCATACGGTCTGCCGGGAAAAATTCCAGAATCTGGTTCATCTTCTCCATGCTCACCACAATTTCACCGTTGGCTGCTACAGCACCCGCAGATAAACCGGTACGACCACCTGATGGAGTAATTGCCACATTAAACTGGTTGGCAAGTTTCACAATCTGTTGCACTTGTTCTGTGCTAGATGGAAAAACGATGACCGACGGGTTTGGATCAAAATGTTTAGTATGGTCTCGACCCCAGTTTTGCAGGCTATCCGCATCTGTCTTAATGCGGTTTTCACCGACAATGGCTGTCAATTGGGTTAATAACTCAGGTGTTAAAGCGACTGGAGCATTCATCGTTTGCAGACCTAACAAGAAATATACAAGTGGTGGATGGTCTATAGATCATTCATTTGTAAAAGGATTCATAATAAAATGATGTCTTGGACCGGGCGTGAACATAAAATCGACAGCATGGCTGTGACTGATTCCACTACGCCGCATTATAAGACATTTTCCACTGAAACCTTGCAGAAATAAGCATTTTGACAATCTAGCCTTAAAAATTACAGCTTTAGTTAGACCAAAATCTGTAGTCAACGGCATATGTATGGCAAAAATACCTATCCTCTGTGTCATAAAGGAAATGTATATAGACCGTTCTCGTATGTTATCATACCGCGACTAAATTTGGCCTTTGTAGCGGAGCCGTAATGAGCCAACATCTTTCACTGCCTAAAGATAAAATTCGTTTCTTGTTGTTAGAAGGCGTTCATCAAAACGCAATCGACACTTTAAATGCTGCTGGATATACCAACATCGACTACCGTAAAACTGCGCTTGAGGGTGAAGCGTTGAAAGAAGCGGTAAGAGATGCCCACTTCATCGGTATTCGTTCACGTACTCAGTTAACTGAAGAAGTATTCGAAGCAGCCAACAAGCTTATCGCTGTTGGCTGTTTTTGTATCGGTACCAACCAGGTAAATCTTGATGCAGCAATGCGTCGTGGTATTCCAGTATTTAACGCACCATATTCAAATACCCGTTCAGTGGCTGAACTGGTACTTGCTGAAGCAATTTTACTGCTTCGTGGCGTACCTGCTAAATCTGCTTCTACTCACCGTGGTGGCTGGAACAAATCTGCAGTAGGTTCGTTTGAAACTCGTGGTAAAACTTTAGGTATCGTAGGTTACGGTTCAATTGGTTCTCAACTTTCAGTTCTTGCTGAAAGTATGGGTATGCATGTCATTTATTATGATGCAGTCACTAAACTTCCTATGGGTAACGCACGTCAAGTGGGTACTATGGGCGAGTTACTGGCCAATGCAGACGTTGTATCTCTACATGTTCCAGATGTTCCATCTACGCGTAACTTCTTTGGTAAAGATCAATTTGCTCAAATGAAAGAAGGTTCTATCTTCATTAATGCTGCACGTGGTACTTGTGTGATCATTGAAGACCTTGCTGATGCAATTAAATCTGGTCACATTGCTGGTGCTGCAGTTGACGTATTCCCTAAAGAACCTAAAGCCAACGGTGAAGAATTCGTTTCTCCACTTCGTGGCCTGGACAACGTAATTTTGACTCCTCACGTGGGTGGTTCAACCATGGAAGCGCAAGCAAACATCGGTTTGGAAGTGGCAGAGAAATTTGTTGCTTACTCAGATAAAGGTATGACTTTATCTGCAGTGAACTTCCCGGAAATTGCGTTGCCGTTGACTGAAGGTAAACACCGTTTACTGCACATTCACAAAAATATTCCTGGCGTGCTTTCTAAAATCAACAACCTGTTTGCTGAACACGGCATCAACATTTCTGGTCAGTCACTCATGACTAAAGGTGATGTGGGTTATCTGGTAATGGACGTTGACGCAACTGCCTCTAAAGAAGCGCTTGATACACTTCAAGACGTTGAAGGTACAATCCGCGTTCGCGTATTGTTCTAATTTAATTTAGAACCTTAAACCACAGCATTCGTGCTGTGGTTTTTTATTTTTACAGCTTTTATTGCTGATCTCCCGCTATTCGAGAAATCGAACCAAATTT
>Ga0308169_10003440_pt1 | contig 15482 bp, 12 predicted proteins | sample PhyBR1_2_FD_202139 | JGI IMG/M metagenome (GOLD analysis project Ga0308169, IMG submission 202139) | Phyllosphere microbial communities from UC Gill Tract Community Farm, Albany, California, United States - DLSLSB.R1 | ecosystem: Host-associated > Plants > Phyllosphere > Unclassified | place... | reverse complement strand
ACGTGTACTCGACGACGAGCCGATAATCCCAAACCCTTCCAGCAAGTGCTCGCTCGGCTGTGTGCTCGAGCAGGAGGAGGAGCAAGAGGGGCTCGTGCGGCTTCCCGTCAAACACGCCCGCTCTTTACAGCTTCAAGCGGATCTCGCTCGACGTCTTCAAAGCTCCGCCGGAGAGCCAGAAGCCCTCGCGACAAGAGAGTCGGGTCAGCCTGCGCGAGAGACGATGGACGGAACGACCGCTTTTTGCACAGACACAGACGCTCGTTCTACTTCGACCTCCTCCTGCTCGAGCTCGCACCCCTCTCCTGCAGCTCTACGCCTGCTTAGACCGAGAGCTCAGCCGCCTGCGCGCCGTCAACCTGGCTCCGGTACGGCTCGATCGCAGGCCGGACAAAGTCCTTGACGAACTTGGCCGTCTGCTCCGGTGCGCGGCCGACGAACGTGCTCGGGTCGAGGAGCGAGTCGAGGTCGGCCCAGATGGGCTCGAAGAACTTGTCGGCCCGGATGCGGTCGATGAGGTCGTTCTCGCCGCCCTGCTGCTTGACGACGGCGCCGGCCTCGTGCGACAGGACGCGGATCTTCTCGTGGCACACTTGACGGTCGCCGCCCTTCTTGACGATGGCCATGATGATGTTCTGCGAGCAGGGATGGCCGAACAGGGTCATCATGCGCGCGCGGAGCAGAAGATCTTGCGGGAAGAGTGAGAGCTTCGGACGCACCTCGGTCGCCATGAAGGGGAGCTCCTGGCGGACGCGGCGCGCGATGATGGCCGGGTACACGACGAGGCCCTCGGTGACGTTCTGGAGCGTCGTGAGGATGATGTCGGCCGTGAGGAACGCCTCGGGGATCGTGATGCGGCGGTTGGCCGAGTCGTCGAGCGTGCGCTCGAACCACTGGACCGAGGCCGTCATGAGGGCGTTCTGCTGGATCACCATGAGGTGGCGCGCGAGCGAGCAGATGCGCTCCGAGCGCATCGGGTTGCGCTTGTAGGCCATGGCCGACGAGCCGATCTGGTCCTTCTCGAAAGGCTCCTCGACCTCCTTGAGGTTGGCGAGCAGGCGGATGTCGGTCGCGATCTTGTGCGCGGTGGCGCCGAGCGACGCGAGCGGGCCGAGGACGTCGATGTCGATCTTGCGCGAGTAGGTCTGGCCCGTGACAGGGTAGGCGTGCTTGAAGCCCGACAGCTCGGTGACGAGGCGGTCCAGCTCCTCGACCTGCGGACGCACGTGTCGAGAGTCAGGTACGATCCTCGTCGTCGGGCTGAGAGAGAGGGATGGTTGCTGACGCACCTTATCGTGGTCGCCCTCGAAGAGCGCGAGGAAGGACGCCTGCGTGCCCGTCGTGCCCTTGACGCCGCGGAAGCCGATGTCGTCGCGCGCACGCTGAATGTTGCGCAGGTCCCACAAGAGCTCCTGCGAGCAAGAATGAAGCGAAGGGAGCCGAGCGTCAGCTGGGTCCGTGCGGGCCGAGAGCTCGAGAGGGAGGGAGAGGAGCGCACCTGGATCCAGAGGGTCGCGCGCTTGCCGACGGTCGTGAGCTGGGCCGGCTGGAAGTGGGTCCAGCCGAGGGTCGGGAGGTCCTTGTGCTGCTCGGCGAACGTAGCGAGGCGCTCGATGACGACGGCGAGCTTGGGGAGGATGATGTCGCACGCGTCGCGGAGGAAGATGAGGTCGGCGTTGTCGGTCACATAGCACGACGTGGCGCCGAGGTGGATGATGCCGGCAGCGGCGGGCGCTTTGAGGCCGAAGACGTGGACGTGGGCCATGACATCGTGACGGCGCTTCTTCTCCTCGACCGCGGCCTCGGCCATCTGCTCATCGTCGAGGTCCTGCGGGCGCGGGAAGTCTTGTGTCAGCTCAAGGCTCGATCACGAGACAGCAAGCAGTCGTAAAGATGAAGAGGAGGACGCACGAGGTTGGCCTTCATCTGCTCGAGCGCCTCGTCCGAGATGTTGAGGCCGAGCTGCTTCTCGGCGGTGGCGAGGCTGAGCCACAGCTTGCGCCAGGTGCCGAAGCGGGTCTGTCATGATGCAGCACATGATCAGCGAGCCGTGCTGAGCGAGGAGCCGAAGCGTCGGGAGAGGGGAGGGAGGGAGGGGAGGACGCACCGACGACGAGAAGAGCTTGCTCATCTCCTTCGAGGCATAGCGCGACGAGAGGCTGTTGTCGAACGGTGTCGCACGCGTTGCGCAGGTCGGCGGAGGGCGAGGGCGAGGATAGGACGGGGAGGGAGATGAGGAGGAGGAGAAAGTCAGAGGGAGCGGCGACGACCCTCGGCGGGCGCAAGAGCGGCTCGAGGGTGCTCACGGCGTCTGGTACGAGTCGATGGACGACATGGCGAGCTGCTCGAGGCGGTGTGAGGAGCAGAGGGCGAGTCGAGCTTCCGCTCTCCTCCCCGCCTCGCTTTTCTCCCCACCTTTGACTTGGCGCTCGCCCTCTTGCTCTTTGTGCAGGACACAAACGAGACGAAGCGCATTACGATAGCATAAAAAGACGGCACGCAAACTATCGACAGCAGGAACAGAAGGGGGAGGGGAAAAGGCTACACTCGGTCCGACTCGCTCGACGCTCCTCGACCTCCTCACTTGCTCCCGCCGCCAAACACGCGCGACAAGAACCCGCTCTTCTTCTCCTCGGACGACGCCGTCGACCCGGGCGGGACCGCGCCGCCGCCGTTGCCGGTCATGGCGCCGACGGCGCTCGCCGGCGCGTGCTTCTTCTGCAGCTTGCGGTGCTCGCGCCCGTGCGAGTCGACCGTCGTCGTCGTCGCGCTGTGCGTCGGGATTTGCTGCTGCGAAGGGTGCGGCTGCTGCTGCTGCGGGTGGGCGGCCGGGTGCTGCGCGACGGCGTGCTGGTGCTGAGGGGGGACGACCTGCTGCTGCGGCTGGAACGGGCGCGCGATCTGCTGCGGCTGCTGCGGTGCCTGCGCGTAGTACTGCTGCTGCTGCTGAGCCGCACGAGGAGGAGCGCCTGCGGCGACGCCCGGGGCGTAAACGGCCGCGGCCGAGCCCGTCGGCGGGAGGCCCGTGTAGGTCGGCGCGCCGGCGGCGTTGACCGGGGTCTGAGCGACGTTCCTCGTCGGCGAGGCGGGCGCCGAGCGAGCCGAGTAAGGTGCAGCGTCGTAGCCGCCGCTCGTCGGGTCTGCGGGCGCGAGCGAGAGGGAAAGAGGGAGGGAGGGAGGGAGGGCGAGGAGGTCAGTGCGCGCACGAGGACGACGACGAGCGACTCGAAGAAGGAAAAAGGGACGCACCCTGGACGCCCGCCATGTTGTTGACCATGCGGTCGCGCCTGCCCTCCTGGTTCATCGCGCTCGGCGCCCTGCGCACCTGCGCACCCTGGGCACCGCCGCCGACGAGCATGGGCGTCGCGCCGGCGACTGCGATCGCGGCCGGCGCAGCGGCGCCTGCTGCGCCGTGCTGCTGCGGCGGCATGGCGCGCTCGGTGTCGATCGACTGGCGCGGTGAGCCCCGCGGCGACTCGCCCGAGCCGGCGCGGCGCGAGATGCTGCCGACGGGCGTCACGACGCCCGACAGGCTCTTGCGGTGCAGGCGCTTGTGCCCATCGACCTTGTGCGTCTGAATCTTCATGTGCGGGCTCTTCTCGAGGATGCCGGCCTCGAAGAGCGACTGAGTCGGCGTCGTCGACTGGAGCGGCGTCGCGGCGGCCGACGACGGCGGCGAGCCCATGACGGCGCGCGTCGACGACGGCGTCTCGGCACCGGTCGCCGAGGGCGTGAACGTCTCCTCGGTGAAGCGCGACACGGGCGTGCGCTTGTTGTCGAGCGGCTGCTGCGCCTGCAGCTGCTGCGGCTCATGGGCGTCGACGGCGGCCACGGTAGCCGCGGCGGGAGCGCCGGCGCCTGCAGCGAGGACGGCCGGCGTCGCAGCGACAGGGGTGGGTGCGACGGCCGGCTGCTCGACGGCACGAGGCTGAGCGACGACGGGCTCAGCCGCTGCGAGAGGCTGAGCGGCGCCGACGGGCTGGACCGCCGCAGGCTCGACGGGCGCGGCGGCGAGCGGCGCAGCACCTGCTGCACCAGGTGTGGCTGCAACGGGCGAGAGAGCCGACGGCGCGCCCGTCGCGATGGGCGCGTGCGGCTCGTTGCGGTGAGCGAGGAGGCTCGCGCCCGCTGCGCCGGCGCCGATGCCGGCGAGGCCTGCACCCGCCGCAGCGAGCGGGACGCCGTGGCCGTCCTGGTTCTGGTCGCCCTCGAGGTGCGCCTCCTTCTGGTTCTCGTATTCGGCGGCCGAGATGGGCTGCTCGCGGACCGGCTGCTCGGTCGTGAGCGGTGCGTGCGCGAGCGACGACGACGACGCCGGTTCGCTCAGGTGCGCGAACTCGGCCATCGCAGGCGTCATGCCCTGCGTACCGGCTGCAACGGTTGGGCCCGCGGCGGCGGCAGAGCCGGCCTGCTCGGGGCCGGTCATCGTCGAGCTCGTCGCGGCGAGCTGCGCCGGGTCGACGGCGCGAGGTGCGGCGCCGTCGGTCGGCGTGGAGGCCGAGGTCGAGTCGAGCATGTGCGGGACGGTCGGGAAGGCGCGCTGGTCGTAGAGCGAGTCGGGCTGTGCGGCGTCGACGTCGCCGTCCTGCGAGCGTGAGATCTGGTTCGTCAGCTGCGGACCCTGCCACATGCGCGCACTCGACGGCTGCGGAGCGCCAGCAACAGGATGAGACGGCAGGACGCACCTTGTGGCCGTCGAGGAGCTCCTTCATGCCGACGCCCGCGCCGACGCCGGCCGAGCCAAGCGCCGCCGCGCCGAGCACCTCCTTGCCCTTGCCCTTGTCCCGCTTCTCCATGACGGGGCCCTCGTCAAGGGCCTCGTCCATCTCGATCTGCTCGCTGCCGGGCGACGCCGGCGCCGGCGCACCGACCGCCGGCGTGGTCGTGTCGAGGTTCTGTGCGTTGAGCGTCTCGGGGACGCTCGTCGCCGACGGGTCGAGGAGCGCGCCCGTCCCGGTGCTCGGCATGACGGTGTGGCACGTCGAGCGCGAGTCGACGCGCGCGAGGTCGGCGGTGGGAGGAAGCTCGGAGGCGGGCGTCTCAGGGACGGGGACGGCGGCCTGCAATGAAGGGAGTCAGCGTCGCGCTCTACCGAAACGCCATCCGCAGCAGGTGAGCTGTACAAGCTGACGTCACGCCCAGAGATCTGGAGAGAGAGAGGACGCACCGCCTGCTGGAGCTCGACGTTGGCCTGGGTCGGCTCGGCGACCGGCGGCGTGTACGGCTGGAAGTCCTTGGGCTGTGCGAAGCGCGTCCGGATGTCAGCCTGTGCGCCCTCGAAAGAAGGAAGTACGAGCAGGAAGTGCGAGACGCACCGCATCCTGCGTCAAAGCGGCGGCGGAGCCGACGGCGGCGACGGCGGGAAGCTGCGAGCGACGGCACAACGAGGTCAGCTTCTTCCTCGGGTACGACGAAGAGGAGAGTGAGCGAGCAACGCACAGCTGGAGCCGGGTTGTGCACGACGTCGTTGCCGTCCTGCTCGCGAGTCGAGCCCTGGTCGAGCTCGTGGTCGGTCGCGACGATGTCGCCGTCCTCGCGCATGCCGAAGCCGCCGACGGCGGGGCCCGGCGCCTCGGTCGGCGTGTGGATGCCGTCGCCGGCGGCGAGGACATCGGCCGAGAAGGACGTGGTCGAGCCGTGAGGGGTCGGGAGCGACGGGCGGGCGGTCGAGTCGGCGGCGGTGGTCGAGGACGAGAGGGGAGCGACGGGCTCAGAGATCTGTACATCCAGAGGATCGACGTCAGCAACAGCTCGAGGTCGAGGTTCGGGATCGGGCTCGAGCTTGAGAGGGACGCACCTCGCGCTCGAGCGCCTCGCTGTGCGGGCTCTGCGGCACGCCTGCGCCCGCCTCGATGGCCTTGTCGGTCGCGACGTCGACGGGCGCCTTGGCGGGCTCCTCGACTTCGTGCGTCGCGCCGAGCTTGGCGCCTGCGGCGCCGGCGAGGAGAGCCGCCTCGTCGCGCTGGATGGCGGTCGACGACGAGGCCGTGTCGGTGCGGAGGAGCTGCTGCGCAGGCGAGGCGGCGAGCGCGGCTTGCTCCTTCTCAATGGCGGGCGTGCCGAAGTCGGGTGCGGTCGAGGTGGGCGCCGAGTCGGCGTCGGTCGGCTGCGAGAGGACGAGTGGGGGAAGGCGGGGTCAGCGCTGAACGGCACGATGTAGCGAGAGGACAGGACGCACCTCGACGAGACCCTCGCGCTCAGCTGCGTCGTCCTCGATGGCGGGCTCGCGCACCTCGTTGTCCTCGTTCTTGGCGCCCGCAGCACCGGCGAGGAGGGCGGCGCCGCCGAGGGCACCTGCGCCGCCGGCAGCGAGCTTTGCGCCCGTGTGCGAGTCGTCGGCGTCGTCGTCTTGTCCCTGAGCGACGAGCTGCTGGGCGGGCGAGGCGGCGAGGTCGTCCTGCTCCTTGCGGACCGCGTCGAGGCCGAACTCGGGGCGGTGCGTCTCGTCGACCGGGGCGGCGTCGTCGCTGCCGGCGAGGGTGAGGGTCTTTGCGCTCGCCGGGCTGCCGGTGGTGGCCGGGTTGTCGTCGTGGTGCGGCTCGAGGTTGCGGGTGAGGTCGTCGAGACCGTCGACCTCGGGGGCTGGCACGCCTGCGAGCTCGCCGACCTTTGCGAGGAGGCCGGCTGCGGCGCCGGCGATGGCGTGCTCAACCGTGTCGAGGGTCGAGGGGAGGGTCGTGACGGGCTCTAGAGCGGCGCGGGCGAGGAGGGCGTCCTGGTCCTGGGGCTGGGGGGTGCGATCGGCGAACGAGGGCGAGGCGGGGAGGTCCTCTGTGGCCGGGGTGGGCGGGTAGAAGCCAGGGGGCTGGAAGTCGATGGTGAAGGCCGGCGATGGCTCTGGCGCGCTCATCGTGGCTGCTGTTGGCGCGGTGGTGGTGGTGGGAGAGCTAGAGAGAGCCGAGAGAGCGGGGAGCGCGATGACGGCGCCTCTCGACCACACCGCAGCCTCGCTCGTCTGGGCTTCAGTCCAGTCGTGACTGCAGGTCTAAAGGCTATCCTGGTCGTGGTAGCGCGTCCGCCCCGAGCCAGCAGCGCGCTCGTCGACCGCGTCTCACAAAATCGCTCAGTCGAGCAGCTCGTCTCGCGAACAGCTAGAGAGCCGGACAGGGCGGCGAGAGGGCCTAGTACAGCGTCACCGAGCAGTCAAGCAAGAAGCGCACGCCTCTGTGCTAGAGCCAGTCCTCATCTCCTCCTCGAGCCAGCGCCGCTCCAGCTCGCAGCCCTTCCTCCCTACACCTAGCTCCTGCGCAATCATGGCCGCCCCTGCAGCAGCACAGCAGACTCTGAGCAACCGCGTGCAGGCGCTGTGGAACTCTCCAGCCGGTTCGTCCTCCTCCCTCCTCCGCATCCTTCCCCATCGCTCGACTCGTGCCTCGGTACCCGCTCACACCCGCTGATGCTCTCGTTCTGCAGGTCCCAAGTGCGTCTCGGCACCTCCATTGCGCCCTGCATCACGTGCGCGAGTCACTGACCCGACCTGCGCCTCCTCTCCTCCTCGTCCTCCTCTCGCCCTCTCGCAGGACCGTCTTCTTCTGGGCGCCGATGTTCAAGTGGTGCGTCCGCCTCCAGCCCCGCCTCGATCTCTCTGCGCTGTCGCTGACCCATCGTACGCAACAGGGGCCTCGTCGCCGCCGGCCTCAAGGACCTCGGCCGCCCCGCCGAGGTCATCTCGGTGCCGCAGAACCTCGCCCTCACGGCGACGGGCCTCATCTGGGTCCGCTACTCGTTCGTCATCACGCCCGTCAACTACTCGCTCGCGGCCGTCAACTGCTTCGTCGCCGGGACGGGCATCACGTCGCTGTACCGCGCCTGGGAGTGAGTCGGCGCGCTCTCTCTCTCTCTCTCGCGGCCTGTCTGGCTCCACGTGCTCCTTGGAGCGTGCAGGTGCGAGACTGTATGATGATGTAGCACGCGCTGACCAAGCCCTTTTCCCTCCGCCCCGCCTTCGACTCGCTCTCGTCCCTCCTGCCCATCCCCTCCTCACTTCCTTCCGCCGCGCCCGCCCTCTCCCTCCCTCTCCCTCCCTTTCACCGACTCTTGTTCACCTCGCACCATCAACAGTTGGCAGCGCAAGTCGCCCGCCGAGCAGGCCAAGATCAAGCTCGAGTACGAGGCGGACCAGGCCAAGCAGGCGGCGCAGGACGCCGTCACCAAGCTCAAGGCCTGAGCGGGCGCGCTCTCGACGGCTTCCTCTTCCCCTCTTCTTCTTCTGTTTCTCGAGGGCGTGCGGGCGAGGTGCGAGGTGCGAGGTGCGAGGAGGTAGATACCCTGCTCGAGGAGGAGAAGAGGGAGGAGCGCGAGCTCTGGAATGGCGACTCTGCTGGTTCTGTTGTGCTTACGGCTCTTGCAGTCGCTCCTGTGGCACGAAGAGAGAAGAGAGGAGAGACACAGTGCAAGGCGAGCTCGAGAGGCAGCCGTCCTTGCTCAACAGCTCGTGCTCGCTGCTCGCCCTCGCACGGTCCTCCCATCTTCCGCCTCGACAGCTCTCGAGCTTTCTCGCGCTCTCACTCACGGCGGGACGAAGAGAGACAGGATAGGGAACAGGCGCTGTAGCTGCAGGTCGTCTACACGTCGTGCACGCTCGGGCCCTCGCGCGCTCGCCTCGTCCTCCTCAGGTGCGCCCAAAAAACCTCGTTGACGAACTCCTCGTGCGGTTCGTCGCACTCGTCGTACAGGATCGTGCGCCCGGCTCTTGCGCACGCGGCGACGAGGCGGGCGTGCAGGCGCAAGGTGCGAAGGCTGGGCGTCCAGCCGCCGACGGTCCAGGGTCGGTCGGAGCTGTCGTACGAGTCCGAGTCCGAGCCCGAGTCCGAGTCTGAGCCCGCGCCCGAATCCAAGGCGACGTTGCGGTCGAAGATCTGCTCCGAGTCGACGTGGTTGAGGGCGTCGTCGCTGTCGCCGTCGTCGTCGTCCGCTCGGTCGTCGACAAAAGCTTCGAGGTCGAGGATGCACGACGGGAGGACGAGGGTGCCGCCTTGTCCGTCGACGGTGGTAGGCGTTTGGCGCTTGACGAGCTTGGTGAGGAGGGGAAGGGCCTCGAGGAGGTCGCTTTCCCACGCAAGGAGCGACTGCTCGTAGTACGGGTCCTCGGTGCGGAGGAGGACGTGTCGAGGGAGGGTGCGGATCTCGTCGTCGTAGAGCGTGTTGACGTCGAGCTCGAACAGGTATGTCGGGTTATCGCCGTCGCCGTGCCGGGTGATCAACTCGTCGGACGGCCACCAGCACTGGACGAGCTCGAGGTTCGGGAGCGCGGCGAAGAGGCGACCTGCGGCCGACGGCATCATGTCGCCCGGGTTCAACACCTTGAGGGACGGAAAGAACGCCGGCGTGAGCCAGTCGTGTGCGAACTCGTCCGACAGGTACGTGTCGCGGAGGTGGAGGATCTCGAGGAGGGGGAACGGAACGCAGTGTCGTTCGTCGAGGTCGAGGCCGTCGAGGCAAAGCCGTCGCAGGTCTGCAAAAGTTGACAGAGCATCAGCTCGAGGGTCTCGAGAGCGCCAGAGCGCACGAGACAGGAGGGGGAGGGACGAAGACGCACTGGGATGAGGCCTCAGCAGGTCGAGTGCGAGCCCGTCGTTCTCGCCGACGAGCTTGAGCTCTTGCAGGCTCGTGAGCAACTGCAGCGCAAGAGCCACGAGGTTGAGGCCGAAGGGCGACGGCGTGTGGACCTTGACGGCCCTCGCGTTGCGCTGAACTGCTCCTCGCGCCGGCTCTGGCTGGGCGAGCCAGTCGGTGAGCTGCTCGACGCCGCCGGTCACCGTAGCTTGCTGCTGCAGCGCTGGCTGGGCGAGGCGGCACAGGCGGCGGCTGGCGAGGCACAGGGCGCCGAGGTCGCGTTGTCGAGCCAAGTAGCGGCTGGTGTACGGCGAGGGCGAGTCGAGGTGGGCCATGACGGCGAGGAGGAGCTCGTCGGGTAGTCGGTCGAGCATGGCGGGTGCTGTGCGGCTCGGTTTGTCGCGTGCTGTGCAGTAGGCGAGGGCGAGAGGAGGAGGAGGAGGAGGAGCGCGGCGAGGTGATGAGGGAGGAGGGCGGCGGCAAGGTGTGGGGTGGTGCGGGTCGGTCGGCGGCGCGTATGGGTACGAGTGCGAGGTGTGCGCGTGGTGCTTGAGCTTGCGCCGGTCGAGCTGACGGAGAGGAGCGACGACCAAAGCCGGAGCCCGACTTCGCCGCGGCCTCCTTCTGCTCAGCCGGCACCTCTCGCTCTCTCTCGACCTGCACAGTCCAGTCCAGCAGCCATGGCACAGGTCACCGACGCAGAAGGGGCGCCCCTCTCTCCAGCCCCCGTCGGTCCTCCTCAACCGCGCTGACTCCCGCTCCTGGCCCCCCACCTCCCCGCTCCTCTCTCGCCCATCGCAGCTCAGCGCATCATCAGGTGTGCATGCGCGCGTCCAGTCTCAGCGAGCCTGCACAGCTAACTCGCACCCTCCCCCGCAGCCACATGAACAAGGACCACGAAAAGTCACTCGGGTGCGCCCGCTCCTCCTTTCTTGCTCGCGCAACCTCCTCCTCGGCAACCTCGCCAAGCTGCGAACCTCGTCGAGCTGCGAGCCTGCGTTACTGACCCACGCTCCTTCGCCCGCAGGCACTACCTCGAGTACTTTGGCAACGTCTCGCCCTCGCTCGCCTACTCCAAGCCCGAGATCGTCTCGTTCACGACGCCCTCGATGAAGATCGCCTACGGCCCGGTATTCGCCCGCGACGAGTTCACCTACGAGTTCTCGCCGCCGATGCATGCGGGCGAGGCGCGCAAGCGGCTCGAGGAGATGCACGCCCAGGCCAAGGTCCAGCTCGGCATCGTGCGTCCCCTTTCCCTCCCCCTGCTCTTCATCCTTCGCCCTTTCCTCCCACTCGCCTACTTCCTCGAGACGGGACGGCGCGCTGATGCGCCTCCTTCTCGCGTCCCTCTGCAGAGCGACGCCGTCGTTTCGGGCCTCCCGCTCTCGGTCCCCGCCATCGTCGGCACCGCCGGTCTCGTCGTCCTGTGCTACTTCCTCGTCAACGCCCGCCCGGAACGCGTCGCCGCCTGGGTCCCCTGGCAGGTGCGTGCGTTCGCGCCGCTCGTGCGCCTCGCCGGGCTCGACCCGGACTCGCCCGCCCACGCCGGGCGCGGGATCAAGGCGTTCTGGCTCGGTCTCTTGTTCGTCACGCACCTGTTCGAGATCCCGGCGTGCCTCGAGCCGCAACTCAAGCGGTACAACGTCGAGAGCCCGCTCCTGCGGCTTGCGTGGGTGCGTTCGAGCCTCTGCTCGTTCCTCCCTCCCTTTCTCCCTCTCTCTCGCCTCGTCACCGTCCCGTACTGACTCTCTCACGACGTCATCGTTCGCAGCGCTTCCTCACGCTCGTCGGCGGGTTCCCTGTGTGGCAGTCGTTGAGGGACGCGGGCAAGAGGGAGGAGAAGAAGCTCAAGTCGCTCTAGACGGCCCGACTCTGGTAGCCTTATCTCGCGCTTACTGCAGTGCACAGTCGAGATCTCTTCTACGAGCTCTTTGGCCGTCTCGAGAAGTGCGAGCCGGCGACCGCGGAGTTTCGTCTCAGCTGCTCCCCCGCTCGCTTTGAGCTCGCTCGCACCAGACCTCTCGCCTCTGTTCCCCCACTTCACCCTCGCTCGACAGGGTTACGATGGCTCCAGCAGGCACCACCAACGCCGCAGGGCGTCCCAAGCGCAAGCGCCAGCGCCGTCGCCGCGCCAACGCCGACTCGGACGACGACCTCGACCTCTCATCGTCGTCGTCCGAGTCGGGCTCGTCCTCGTCCTCGAGCGACGACGACAGCGACGACGACAAGCCGACTACTACCACCGCAACTGCTGCGACTACCTCCTCCGCGACCAAGACCGCCGCCGCGAGCTCGAGCGGCAGCGACAGCGACGACGACGAGGCGGCCGCCGACTCGGACTCGTCGTCCGGCAGCGACCTGAGCTTCCTCAGCGACGGCGGCGGCGACCTCGGCGGGCGTGGACGGCGCGGCAGGGGCCGGCGGCGCGCCGCCGAGGGCCAGGAGGCGGCCGCCGCCGCAGCAGCAGGAGGAGCAGGACCGTCGCAGGCGGCGGGGTCGGCGGGAGCGGCAGCGCAGGCGCGCCGTCCCTACCCAGAGCGCAGCCCGAGCCCGTCGATGCTCGCGCGCGCAGACCCGAGCGCGTTCGTGCCGCTCGGGACGTCGCTCTTCCCGCTCCTCGACAAGCGCGCGCCCAAGGCGGCGGCGTCGACGGCGGGCGAGGAGGGCAGCGCCGAGGCGGCGTCCGGCAGGGTGCTCGAGGGACTCGTCGAGGGCGATGAGGGAGTCGGCGAGGCGCAGGGCGAGGAGCAGGACGGCAAGAAGCGCGAGGACCGGTTCGGCGAGTGGTGGCGCGCGAGGCTCGTCAGCGAGTTCGAGGGCGACTTGGGCGGGCTCGCAGCTGTGCGTCTCTCCTTCTCTCTCTCTCTCTTGTCGCTCCCTCGGGTCGCGCTGACACGCTTCGTTGCGCTCGCAGGAGCCCGGCCTCACCCCCTCTCGGCTGCAACTCCTCCTCACCTCGCTCACGACCCTCTCCTCGCTCCACACTTCGTCCTCCCTTCCTCCCTCGGCTCGTTCTATCTGGGCACACGACGCCTCGGCCACCCTCGACCCGCTTGCCTCGCTCCCCGCCTCGGCAACAGGCGACGACCTCGCCGAGTGGGCGACGACCCGGGTCGGCGGCGCAGGCGACGTCGAGGTCGGCGAGGAGGGCGTTGTCGACGACGAGCGACGGAGCGCCAAGCACAAGGCCAAGAAGGAGCGCCGCAAGAGCGCGCCGGCGCACGAGGCGGTCAAGATGGTCGTCGAGACCGACGCCGCGGCGCCGGCAAGCTCGCCGGCCAAGAAGGACAAGAAGGAGAAGAAGCGCAAGGGGCGCAAGAGCGGCGTGTCCGAGGCAGGGGACCGCATGGAGGTGGACGAGTGAGTAGCGCGGCGGCCGGGCGGCGTGCATCGACGACGCGGGCCGGTTCAACGGGCGAGGGCTCGAGGACGGCGAGAGGAGGCAGTGGGAGGGCTCGTGCGCGACCGCTGCTCGTTGGAGCATCTTTCGTTCGCTCGTCGGCTGGATGCCCGTTGCTGCACCGAGCAGCAGCTCTGCGACCTCGACTCGGCGCTCTCGCTTCTCTTCCTTCTTGTTCCTCGCCTTCCTTCTCGACTCTCGCGCCTCTCGCTCAACGATGCCGTCGTCCTCGCGCTTTATCGTCGCCGCCTGCTTTGCTTTCCTCACCTCGACCGGCCTGGCTAGCACCGGCTCGACCGTGCGGCAAATCAAGGTCGTCAACCAGTGTGCGCTCCCCTTCCTCGCCGTCTCTCTCGAGCCTGAGCGGTGCTGATGCTCAGTCATCGTCGCAGGTACCTTCCCGGTATGGCCTGCGTTGTTCACGAGCGTCGGCCCGCGCCCGACGCATGCGACGGGCTGGAAAGCTGCGCCCGGCTCGAGCGTCTCTTTCCCCGTCAAGGAGGGCTGTGCGTCCTGCCCTCCCTCCTCGGCACCTTCTTCATGGTGAGCGTCGAGGCTGACGCGCTGCGCCGACTGCAGGGGGCGGCCGCATCTGGGCTCGGTGAGCCGCGCTCGAGCCTCTTCGACCCCGCCCTCCTCACGACGACGTCGACGCTGATCCTTCCCCCCCTCGCAGGACCGGCTGCGACTTCTCCGACTCGACAAAGCCCGACTACGCCCAGTGCGAGACCGGCGGCTGCATCGGCGGGCTGCAGTGCGACCCTCACGCAGGTGCGTCACCTTCCTCATCCTCTCTTTCCGCTCTCTGCCGGTCCTGACGAGCTCCTTCCGCAGGCACCGGCGTTCCTCCTGTCACGTTGAGCGAGTTTAACCTGCAGGCCGCCGTCGACAACTGTGCGTCGTCGTCGTCTCCTTCCAGCGGCCGCAGGATCCGTCTCGAGGCTGACTTTGCTCGCCGCCTCGCAGACGACACCTCGAACGTCGACGGATTCTCGGTCCCTCTGGCCATCACGACGTCGTCGAAGAAGTGCCCGCTCAGCAACTGGTGCGTCGCGCTCGCCGAGTCCTCGTCGTTGTGCTGCTCCTGATCCTGCTCGACCTCGCCGCAGCCCGTACGACCTCCTCTCCTCGTGCCCCGAGGACCTGCAGAAGAAGAACGACAAGGGCAAGGTCGTCGGCTGCATGACGGCGTGCGGCAAGTACAACGCCGAGGAGGTGCGTCTTCTTCCTCTCCTCGCTCGAGGCGGTCCGTGCACTCGGCTGACCCTGTTCACCCTCTCGGGCGCCCGCAGTACTGCTGCTCCGGCGCGCACTCGACGCCCGAGACGTGCCCGTCGAGCGGCGTCAAGTTCTACGACTTCTGGAAGCAAGCGTACGTCCTCTCGTCGTCGCCTTCGAGCCTGCTCGAGATGGCGCTGAACCACCTTTTCGCCCTCCGCAGCTGCCCGATCGCCTACGCCTACGCCTACGACGAGTCCTCGTGCGTCCATCTTGCTTCCTGCGCTTCGTCGAGCGCTAGCTGACGGCGTCTTTGCCTTGCTCGCAGCGGCACTGTGCGCCCAAGTCGCCTTCCTTCCTCCTCGTCTCGCCCGACTGACCCCTCGTCTCGCAGGCTCTCTTCACCTGCAGCGAGCGATCCGACTACACAGTCACGTTCTGCCCCGACAAGTCCCTCTTCAAGCCGACTGCGTGCGTCCCTCTCGACGACGACCTCCTTGCTCGACCTTCTCAACTGACTCGAGCTTCCTCTCGTCGCACAGGCTTCTCCCGGACGGCACCACGATCACGCAGGGCACCGGCTTCAGCCTCATGCCGACCTTCAAGGCGCAGAAGAAGCAGCGCCGCACGAGCGCGCGCGGGCACGGCAAGGTGACGAGCGCGAGCGGGTCGAGCCACTGAGGCGAGGCGGACAACGAGTCGTGCGGGCGCGGCTCTGCTTCGAGGCTGTAGAGCAGCCGATTCTGAGTATAGACACTTCCTCTCTTGCGTCCGTCGTGCCGAAAGGCGAGCTCGTCGAGATCCGTCGTCCGAGAGGCTCGAGCGCTTCGCCTCCGCTGCGGCGCAAGTCGATCCCACCTCGAGCCGACGCCGCTCGCCGGCGTCTCGGCCAGCTCGCCTCGCGGAGAGGGGCGTTTGCTTCCGGGCGGGCGCGTGCGCAGGCCCGTCCGCGGAGCGTCCGCTGCCTCCTGTCCGTCTCGGCGCCGGCGTCCGTCGGCCGTCGTCGTCTTCGCCTCTCGCCCTTCAACTCTCGCGCGTGTGCACCGCTGCGCTTGCAAAGCTACCAGCTCTCTCCCGCCTGAGAGTCGTCGTGCACCGCTGCACCTGCGAGCTGCGCCCTCCACCTCGCCGACCTCGCCGTCCTCGCCAACCTCAAAAGCGCCTTCTCGCTTCGACATGGCCAGCTTTCACCTTCTCGTCGCGCTGTGGTCGATCCTGGTCGTCGTCAACGCGCAGACCAAGAAGAACCGCAAGATTACCGTGACGAATCAGTGTGCGTCTGGCGGTTTCCTTCGACCTCTTCCCGCTC
>Ga0308169_10003439_pt1 | contig 15485 bp, 11 predicted proteins | sample PhyBR1_2_FD_202139 | JGI IMG/M metagenome (GOLD analysis project Ga0308169, IMG submission 202139) | Phyllosphere microbial communities from UC Gill Tract Community Farm, Albany, California, United States - DLSLSB.R1 | ecosystem: Host-associated > Plants > Phyllosphere > Unclassified | place... | reverse complement strand
CGAGATGCAGCAGTTGGCGATCGGCGTGGGCGACTTGAAGCGCGTGCTGACCAACGTGAAGACGCGCGGCACCTGGGGCGAAGTGCAGCTCGAGATGCTGCTGGAACAGGTGCTGACCGTCGACCAGTACGCCAAGAACGTCGAGACCGTCGCCGGCTCGAACGCGCGCGTGGAATTCGCGATCAAGCTGCCGGGCGTGGTCGACGGCGGGCCGCCGCTGTGGCTGCCGATCGACGCAAAATTCCCGAAGGAGCAGTACGAGCGCCTGCTGGAAGCGGCCGAGCACGGCGATGCCGACGGCGTCGCGCGCGCGGGCGCGGAGCTCGAGCGCGCGGTGCGTGGCGAAGCGAAAACCATCTGCGAAAAATACCTGGCGCCGCCCGCGACCACCGACTTCGCGATCCTGTTCCTGCCGACCGAAGGCCTGTACGCCGAAGTGATGCGCCGCCCCGGCCTGGCTGACGATCTGCAGCGCGGCCTGCGCGTGACCATCGCCGGCCCATCCACGCTGGCGGCCCTGTTGAACAGCCTGCAGATGGGCTTCCGCACGCTGGCCCTGGAAAAGCGCTCGTCCGAAGTCTGGCAGGTGCTGGGCGCGGTGAAGACCGAGTTCGGCAAGTTCGGCGACGTGCTGGCCCAGACCAAGCTGACCCTGGAACGCGCCGCCAAGAACATCGAGAACGCCGAGGTCCGCAGCCGCCAGATGGCGCGCAAGCTGAAGTCGGTCGAGGCGCTGCCGAGCGAGGCGGCACAGCTGATGCTGGGCGGCGAGGCGACCGGCCAGGACGACTGAATCGCCGTCTCCAAGCGGTCGTGGTTTTCTCTGGTTAATGCATTTCCATAGAAATTTCTTCTGTAATTTTGTAATGTTGGAAAATGCATATCATTACAAAATACCGAACTCTTCCATTTGACATTGTTTGCGGCTGACGCGCAGTATGAATTGCCCTTGAGGCACATATTCATTGACGTCGAACACGATGACAAAGGAGGTTTCATGAAGAAAGCGCTGGTTATGGTATTGCTCTCGGCCGCATCCGCACTGGCTGCGGCCGCGCCGGATCACGCCACTGTGACGTTCTCGAACGGTACCGAAGGCTGGGTCGGCATCGGCGACGGAGTCGGGGGATCGTGGCTCAGCAGCACGCCCGGCGAACACGGCACGGCCTACTACAGCTATGTCCCCGACACCTTCGGGGTGTACTGGACCAACAGGACCAATCCCGACTTCGTGTTCAACTACGGCAAGGCGCGCAAGGTCACCCTCGGCATCGATATCAAAGTCAATTCGATCACCTACGAAGGCATCGAAGTGCCGCGCGAACTGGTGGTCGAACTGCGCGACCACCACAATCCCTATGGCGACATGCCGTATACCTCGGTGTGGTACAAGCTCGGCACGATCAGCGCCAAGGAGCGCGGTTGGCAGCACCTGTCGGTGACGATACCGGATACCCTCTCGACGACCCTGCCGGCGGGCTGGGGCGGCTACGGCAACGGCGGCCTGGCGCTGCCGCCGGGCCGCACGTTCGCGGACGTGCTGTCCAAATTCGACGAGATCGCGTTCACGACCTTCGTGCCGGGCATGTTCTACGCCTACACCACGTTTGACGTAGCGGTGGATAACATCTCGATCAAGGCGCAGTAAGGTCTCCGCCGCCGCTCATACGAGGCCGTCGAACATCAGCACCTCGACCATGTCGCCGGCGGCCACGTTGCCCTGCGCGTCGTCCAGCACCACCATGCAGTTGGCCTCGCACATCGAGCGCAGGATGCCCGAGCCCTGGGCGCCCGTGATGCGCACTTCGGGCAGGCCGTCTGCGCCGCGCGACAGGATGCCGCGCTGGTATTCGGTGCGGCCGGGCTTCTTGCGGATGGGGGCAGCGGAGCGCGCCTTCAGCAGGGCCAGGGGCGCCTCGGCGCCCATCATGCGCAGCAGGGCGTCGCGGGCGAAGAAATAGAACGAGACCATCACCGCGACCGGGTTGCCCGGCAGGCCGAACAGGAAGGCGCTGCGGCCGTTCGAATGGATGCGCCCGAAGGCCAGCGGCCGGCCCGGACGCATGCCGATCTTCCAGAACGTGACGTCGCCCAGGCGCGCCATGATGGTGCGCGTGTAGTCGGCCGCGCCGACCGAGACGCCGCCCGAGGTGATGATGGCGTCGGCGTTCTCGCAGGCCTCGCGCAGGGCGCTCTCCAGCGCCTGCGGGTCGTCGCGCACCACGCCCATGTCGATCAGGTCGCAGCCCAGGCGCTGCAGCATGCCGTAGATGGTGTAGCGGTTGCTGTCGTAGACGCAGCCTTGGTCCAGCGGCTGGCCGATCGAGCGCAGCTCGTCGCCGGTCGAGAAGAAGGCCACGCGCAGGCGCCGCCGCACGGGCGCTTCGGCCACGCCGAGCGAAGCCAGCAGGCCCAGGTCGGCCGGGCGCAGCACCTTGCCCTTGCGCAGCGCCGCGCTGCCGGCCTTCAGGTCTTCGCCGGCCAGGCGGCGGTTGTCGCCGGGGCGGATGGTGCCGGGCGCCATCAGGATTGCGTCGCCGTCCTCGCCTACGAATTCCTGCGGCACGACGCTGTCGCAACCGGCCGGCATCACGGCCCCGGTCATGATCCTCACGCATTGTCCTGCCTGCGGCACGCCGTCGAAGGCGCGGCCGGCGTAGGCGGTGCCGACGACCTGCAGGCGCGTGTCGGCATCGCTGCGCAGGTCGCTGCCGCGCAGCGCATAGCCATCCATCGCCGAGTTGTCGTGGGCCGGCACATCGATCGGCGAAACGATGTCCTGCGCCAGCACGCGCCCGAGCGCAGCGCGCAGCGCGACCTGTTCGGTGGCGCGGACAGGCTGCACGAATTCCTTGATGATGCGCTGGGCGTCGCGCACGGGCAGCGCGTCCGGGTCGTAGGCGGATAAACAGCTGACCACGTCGGCAAGCCGCGGTGGCCGGGCCGTATCGAGGCTGTGCAGCTCGTCCAGCGTGTTGATGTTGCGGAAGGCGTCCGCATCCTCGAACAGCACCTCGGCCACCTTGATCTGTCCATACCAGCCATCCATGCGCCGTCCGCCGCCGGCCAGATATTCAGACAGCACCGGCAGCAGGCTGGTCTTCAGCAGGCAGAACACCGGATGCGGCTGGCGCCGGCCATTCTCTTCGGTGACGGCCAGCGCCAGGTCGGCATCCTGGGATTGCAGACCGGCGTACAGGCGCTCGGCCAGGTCGGCAGGCAGGAAGGGCGAATCGCAGGGGGCGGTGAGCAGGTAGCTGGTCGCGCAGCGGCGCAGGCCCGCTTCGAGCCCGGCCAGTGGCCCGGCGAAGCCCGGCGTATCGTCGGGCCAGACCGGCACGCCAAAGGCGGCATAGGTGTCGAGGTTCTGGTTGGCGTTGATGGCAAGCGTTGCCACCTGCGGCTGCAGGCGCGCCAGGACGTTCGCCACCATGGTCGAGCCGCCAAAGGGTTGCAGGCCCTTGTCGACGTGGCCCATGCGCGTGCCGCGGCCGCCGGCGAGGATCAGGCCGCTGATCGATTCCTTGTTCATTCCATCCTTCTATTGTTGTGACGGCGTCAGCCGCCGATATAGGACATTTCGATTTTCTTCGCTTCCTGCGACCGGCCGGACAGGCCCGCCGTGTTGATCGTGCGCGTCTCGGAATAGCGGTCGGCGCGCTGGCGCCACAGCCGCGCGATCGCCGACGACAGTTGCACGTCATCGGCCCCGCCGCGCAGCAGGCCGCGCAGGTCGTGGCCGCGGGTGGCGAACAGGCAGGTGTACAGCTTGCCTTCGGTCGACAGGCGGATGCGCGAGCAGTCCTGGCAGAAGGCCTGGGTCACGCTCGAGATCATGCCGACTTCACCGATGCCGTCGACGTAGCGCCAGCGTGATGCGGTTTCGCCCGTGTAGTTCGGATCGAGCGGTTCGAGCGGCATCTCGGCCGAGATGCGCCGCACCACCTCGCTCGACGGCACGACCTCGTCCATGTTCCAGCCGTTCGAGGCGCCCACATCCATGTACTCGATGAAGCGCAGGATCGCGGGCGAGCCCTTGAAATGGCGCGCCATCGGCAGGATCTGGCCGTCGTTCATGCCGCCCTTGACCACCATGTTGACCTTGATCGGACCCAGGCCGACCGCGTGCGCCGCCTCGATGCCGTCCAGGACGTCGGACACCTTGAAGTCGACGTCGTTCATGCGCCGGAACACGGCATCGTCGATGGCGTCGAGCGAGACCGTGACGCGGTCCAGGCCGGCGTCTTTCAGTGCGCGCGCCTTGCGGGCCAGCAGCGAGCCGTTGGTGGTGAGCGTGAGGTCGAGCGGCCGGCCGGAAGGCGTCGGGAGATCGCGCAGCTGCGCCACCAGGCGCTCCAGGTCCTTGCGCAGCAGCGGCTCGCCGCCGGTCAGGCGGATCTTCTCGACGCCATGCGCGACGAACAGCGCGGCCACCCGTGTGATTTCCTCGAAGCTCAGCAGCGACGAATGCGGCAGGTAGGCGTAGTCCTTGTCGAAGACTTCCTTCGGCATGCAGTAGACGCAACGGAAATTGCAGCGGTCGGTGACCGAGATGCGCAAGTCGTGCAGCGGGCGGCCGAGGGCGTCGGCCAGCAGGCCGGACGGCTGCTCGAGCACGCTTGGCACCTTCAGCGCGGGGGCGCGTACATCTTCCAGCAGGATGATTTTTTCAGACATGCCGTAACGATAGCACGAGGCAAGCGAGGGCACAGACCGGGCGCGATTCGCTATACAAAAGAAAAAGGAAGCCGAAGCTTCCCTTTACATATCGTCGTTCCCGCGCAGGCGGGAACCCAGTTTTGCCAGCGCTAACGTAGCGCAAACAGAACTTGGGTCCCTGCCGACGGGTTCTTACTGGCGCGTATCGACCTGCACCAGCGGCTCATCCACCGGCGGCGGGGCCACCTTGCGGGCGCGGCCCATGCGGACCTGCGGCTGGACCTGGGTCGCCGCTTCCTGGGCTGCGCGCAGCTTTTCAGGATCGGTCGCGGCCAGGGTCAGGCCGGCGTTCGCCAGTACCTCGTCGAGGTCGGCCGCGGCCGGGGCGATTGCCGCAGCGGGGGCGCTTGCCTGGACCGGAGCGACCGGGGCGACCGGAGCAGCCGGAGCGGCCGGCGCTGCGGTGGCGACAGGCGCCGGAGCAGCCTGGACCGGAGCAGCCTGGACCGGAGCAGCGGTCTCGACCGGTGCAGCCGGCGCCGTGGCAGCTTCGGCGCGTTCAGCCGCCTGCGCCACCGACTCGGCGGTCGGGAAGGGCCACGGACCCTTGGCTTGCGCGGCGGGCTGGGCATCGGCCGGCTGGGCCGACGCCACCGTTGCGGCCGCTGCTGCGGCTGCTGTCGCTGCTGCTTCTGCCGCGGCCTGTTCGGCGCGCAGTTGCTCGGCGACACGGGCGGCGGCTTCCGCGTCTGCGGCGGCTTTCACCGACGCGGCGGTCGGGAAGGGCCACGGACCCGGGGTGGCGGCCTTGGCCGGCTTGGCTTTGGCGGCCTTGGCTTCGGCCTGGACCTTGGCGGCTTCCTCGTCGGCGACCGGCGTGAAGGCCGGGGCCTCGATCACTTCGTTCTCGGCGCCGTCAAGCTGGTCGCGATCGCGGCGGTTACGGTTGCGGCCACCACGGCGGCGGCGGCGGCGCGGCTCGTCGCCTTCACCGTCCAGTTCCTCGCCGGCCGGGCCGGTGGCCGTGACCGACTTGACGATCTGCTCCTGCACGATTTCCTGCTCGCCGTCCGGACCGGTGGACACGACGGTGACCGTGGTCGCGCTGGTCGCCTGGATCAGGGTCAGCTCGTCCTGTTTTTCCTCGGCAACCGGCGCGCGCTCGGCACGCTCGGTGCGCTCGCCACGCTCACGCGGCTGGCGCGGTGCGCGTTCCGGACGCTCGCCGCGCTCCGGACGCTCGGTGCGTTCGCCACGCTCGGCGCGGGCCGGCGCCTGGGCTTGCGCCTCGACGGTCTGCTCACGCGGCTCGCGCGCTTCACGCGGCTGGCGCGGCTGGCGCGGTTGACGCGCCGGCTTGGCCTCGAGCGCGTCGACCGGCTTGGCGGTGTCCTCGCCCGGCGCGGCCTTCACGACCTGTTCGCGGTCCTCGCGCTCGCGGCCCTTGCCGGTGCGGCCGCCGTTACGCGCATTGCGCTGGCCGCGGCCGGCGCGTTCGCCGCGCTCGGCCGCTGCCGGCGCCGGTTCAGCCGGCTTGGGTGCGGGCGCCGGGGCGGGCGGCGGCGTCATCGGGGCCGGACGGCCGAAGAAGAAGTTGCGCAGCTTGGCAAAGAAGCCTTCCTCGGCGGGCGGCACAACCGGCGCGGGCGCCGGCTGCGGCGCCGGGGCGGCTGCGGCGGGCTTGGCCGGCTCGCGGCGCTCGACCGTCGGCGCCGGCTGGGCCGGGGTGATGGTCTTGACGACGGCTTCCTGGCGCGGCTTGGCCTCTTCCTTCTGGCGCTTGTCGAAGGCCATGTCGGTGTCGGCGGCCTCGGCCAGGGTATAGCTGGCGGCGCCGTCTTCCAGGCGCGGATCGTCGTGCTTGATGCGCTCGAGCTTGTAGTGCGGGGTCTCGAGGTGCTTGTTCGGAATCAGGATGACATTGATCCGGTGGCGCGACTCGATCTTCTGGACTTCGCCGCGCTTCTCGTTCAGCAGGAAGGCCGCGACGTCGACCGGGACTTGCACGTGGATCGTCGCCGAGTTTTCCTTCATCGCCTCTTCCTGGATGATGCGCAGCACCTGCAGGGCGGAGGATTCGGTATCGCGGATGTGGCCGGTGCCCGAGCAGCGCGGGCAGGTCACGTGCGAGCCTTCCGACAGCGACGGACGCAGACGCTGGCGCGACAGTTCCATCAGGCCGAAGCGCGAGATCTTGCCCATCTGGACGCGCGCACGGTCGTGGTGCAGGGCGTCCTTCAGGCGCTGTTCGACTTCACGCTGGTTCTTGGCGACTTCCATGTCGATGAAGTCGATCACGATCAGGCCGCCGAGGTCGCGCAGGCGCAACTGGCGCGCCACTTCGTCGGCGGCTTCGCAGTTGGTGTTGAAGGCGGTGGTTTCGATGTCGGAGCCGCGGGTGGCGCGCGCCGAGTTGACGTCGATCGAGACCAGCGCTTCGGTGTGGTCGATCACGATGGCGCCGCCGGACGGCAGCGGGACGGTGCGCGCGTAGGCGGTTTCGATCTGGTGTTCGATCTGGAAACGCGAGAACAGCGGCACGTCGTCGGTGTAGCGTTTCACGCGGTGCGCCATGTCGGGCATCACGTGGCTCATGAACTGCTGGGCCTGGTCGAAGATCTCGTCGGTGTCGATCAGGACTTCGCCGATGTCAGGCTGGAAATAATCGCGGATGGCGCGGATGACCAGCGAGGATTCTTGATAGATCAGGAACGGGCCCGGGGCCGACTTGCCGGCGCCTTCGATCGCGCGCCACAGTTGCATCAGGTAGTTCAGGTCCCACTGCAGCTCGTCCACATTGCGGCCGATGCCGGCGGTGCGGGCAATCACCGACATGCCTTGCGGCAGGTCCAGCTTGTCCATGGTCTCGCGCAGTTCCTGGCGCTCTTCGCCTTCCACCCGGCGCGACACGCCGCCGCCGCGCGGATTGTTCGGCATCAGGACCAGGTAGCGGCCGGCCAGCGAAATGAAGGAGGTCAGGGCCGCGCCCTTGTTGCCGCGTTCTTCCTTTTCGACCTGCACCATGATTTCCTGGCCTTCGCGCAGGGCTTCCTTGATGGTGCAATTACGAACGTCGACGCCGTCACGGAAATAGGTGCGGGCAACTTCTTTGAAGGGGAGGAAACCGTGGCGGTCTTCGCCGTAGCTGACGAAGCAGGCTTCGAGGGAGGGTTCGATGCGGGTAATGACACCCTTGTAGATATTCGACTTGCGCTGTTCGCGACCGGCGGTCTCGATATCGATGTCGATCAGTTTTTGACCGTCGACGATTGCTACGCGCAGCTCCTCTTGCTGCGTAGCATTAAACAACATGCGTTTCATTTTTATAAACTCCGCGACCCGTGGGCCGTTGTATGCCGGCTTATGCAGACGGCAAAGGTACAAGGATGCACGCGGGGAAGGAGTGTTGGCGTTGGTATGCCCGGGGCGTAATGCGGCATTGCCGCTTACAGGGCGCAGATGGGGCCGAACGTTATTGTCACGCACACGCCGGGGCGTAGCAAACCTGCGCGACCCGTTTGAGGCGGCGCAGGAAGGCCAGCGGGGCGGTGCGACCAGCCAGACCGTAAGCGGTCAACAAACCGGGACGGCGAAACAGGCGATCAGACAGCCTTGATCCGCATCCTGAGCATGTGACCTCACAGGAGTCCTGCCGCTCGCGGCGGTTATCCAGTCTCCTGATTCGGGTCCGACGAACAACGACAAGCGTTATCGGCACCATCACCCGGCAAGCCAAACCTTGGGCTCGGCTTGCCGGTACTTATCCTTAAAATTCCAAACAATCCAGTCCTGCAGTCCTGTGTGCGGCCCGATTGCAACTGCGGTGCAACCCTGGTGTCCACAAAACCGTGCGTACAAGTTATTGAAATCCCCGTGTTCGAGATTTCGTGTTCCATCGAATTTGCATTTAGGCGAGGCTGATGGACACGCCCCTGTGTAAAATATCGTTTTTAATTCTTACACCAGGGACCTCGAAAACCGACTGCGCGTTGCATTTTCGCCCGCTTGAACCCGCTATACCCTCGGTACAGCAGCGTCCTGCAAACAGAAGATCGCCGCGTTACGGTGCTCCAGGTCCCCACCAGCAGAGGTTTGACCGCCGCCTGTCGATTATATATTCAAAATGAAGGACTTAGAGAGAATTTCTGGGAAGACAAAGCGAATGACCCTGCAAAACGATATTGTTCCCCCTTCATCACAGACAGAGAACCGCCCCGCCATCAGCGCCCAGTTCGTTACCATCACCGAAGAAGAGGCCGGGCAGCGTATCGACAACTACCTGCTGCGTGTGTGCAAAGGCGTCCCAAAGAGCCATATCTACCGCATTCTCCGCTCCGGCGAAGTGCGTGTGAACAAAGGGCGCATCGACCAGATGTACCGTTTGGCCGCCGGCGATCTGGTGCGGATTCCGCCAATCCGCCTGGCCGAGCGCCAGGCCGGCAACGTACCGGTGCCGGGCGCCGAGTTCCATATCGTGCACGAGGACAACCATCTGCTCGTCATCGACAAGCCGGCCGGCGTGGCCGTGCATGGCGGTTCGGGCGTGTCCTACGGCGTCATCGAACAATTGCGTGCCGCGCGCCCGGAGGCGAAATTCCTGGAACTGGTGCACCGGCTCGACCGTGAAACCTCGGGCTTGCTCCTGCTGGCGAAAAAGCGCTCGGCGCTGACCAACCTGCACGAGCAGATGCGCGACGGCGTCACGGACAAGCGCTACCAGACCCTGGTGTCCGGCGACTGGCGCAACCCGCGCCAGCATGTCCGCCTGCCTTTGCACAAGTTCACGACCCCCGACGGCGAGCGCCGCGTCGTGGTCCAGGCTGGCGGCCAGGAAGCGCACACCGTGTTCAACCTGCTGCGCAAATGGCAGGACTTCGCGCTGCTGGAAGCCGAGCTCAAGACCGGGCGTACGCACCAGATCCGCGTGCACCTGGCATCCTCCGGCTTCCCGATTCTAGGGGACGAGAAATACGGCGATTTTGCGCTTAACAAGCAGCTTCAGAAGGCAACCGAGACGCGCGGGGCCCTGCGCCGCATGTTCCTACATGCCTGGCAGATCACTTTCCTGCACCCGGAAACCGGCAAACCGATGACCTTGCAGGCGCCCTTGCCGCCGGAATGCGAGCGTTTCTTGGTAAGCTTGGGAAAACCCGCCCTTGAACGGCCGAACGATAACAAAACGCACACGGTGCACGACTGAAAACATGGCAAGAAAGCAATTCGATCTGATCGTCTTCGATTGGGATGGCACGCTGATGGACAGCACTGCCACCATCGTCAAATGTATACAGTCAGCGGCCAAGGACCTGGGCCTGTCGGTGCCGAGCGATGCCGCGGCCGCGCACGTGATCGGGCTCGGCCTGTCGGAAGCGATGCAGGCCGTGATGCCGAACATCGATCCCGCGCTGTATCCGCGCATGATCGAGCGATATCGCTACCACTTCCTGACAAAAGACCACGAACTGGTGCTATTCCAGGGCGCACGTGCGATGCTGGAAGAGCTCTCGCAGCTCGGCTATTTCCTGGCCGTGGCCACCGGCAAGAGCCGTGTCGGCCTCAACCGCGCCCTGAACGCAGCGGGACTGCTGTCGATGTTCGATGCAACGCGTTGCGCAGACGAGACATTTTCCAAACCGCATCCTGCAATGTTGCAAGAATTGACAAGAGAACTGGGGCAGGACATGCGCCGGACCGTTATGATCGGCGACACGACGCATGACTTGCTCATGGCCAATAATGCGGGCGCCGCCGGCATTGCGGTCGAGTACGGCGCGCATCCGGTACAGCAGCTGCAGGCCTGCCGCCCGGTGTTCACGGCGCGCAATGTGCCTGAACTGCACCAGTGGCTGATCGAGAACGCATGAGCGAAGCGCACGGCATCTATATCTGCGCATCCGGGGAACTGGAAGACGGCGGCAAGGGCGTGCGGTTTCCGGTAAACGCCTTCGGCAGTGAAGCCACCGGCTTCGTCGTCCGTCACGGCGGCAAGGTATATGCCTACCTGAACCGCTGCGCCCATGTTCCCGTCGAACTCGATTGGTTCAAGGGCGAGTTCTTCGAGTCGAGCAAGATGTACCTGATGTGCTCCACGCATGGCGCGATCTATGTGCCGGAGAGCGGCCTGTGCGCTGGCGGACCCTGCCGCGGCGGCAAGCTGCGGCCGATCGGCGTGCACGAGGCCGACGACGGCATTTACTGGCAGCCGGACCAGCACATCCGGCCGCCCGAGGTTCAGGCTGGCTGAGCCGGGACGATATTGATGATCAGGTATTTATGAGCGACAACATTAGGAACGATAATCCGAACGACAACCGTCCGGGCACGCCACCGGCTACGGTCAGCAGCTGGGAGCGCGAAACCCTCGAGCGTCTCGTGTTTGCCACCGTGCGCGAGCAGCGCGCCGCCCGGCGCTGGGGCATTTTCTTCAAACTTGCGTTTTTTCTGCTGGCATTGTTCGCGATCTGGGTCTATTCCGACTTCGACTTCGGCAGCTCGGACATCGATGCGCTGAGCCGCCACACGGCGCTGATCGAAATCAACGGCGCCATCGACACGGAAGGCAGCGGCTCGGCCGATACCGTCATTCCCTCGCTGAACAAGGCGTTCTCCGACCCTGGCTCGGCGGCCATCGTCCTGCGCATCGACAGCCCCGGCGGCAGCCCGGTCCAGGCCGGCATCATCGTCGACGAGATCCAGCGCCTGAAAAAACTGTATCCGGCCAAGCCCCTGTACGTGGTCGTCGACGAGATCTGCGCGTCGGGCGGGTATTACATCGCGGCCGCGGCTGACAAGATCTATGTGAACAAGGCGAGTATCGTCGGCTCGGTCGGGGTGCTCATGGATGGGTTCGGCTTTACCGGCCTGATGGACAAGCTCGGGATCGAGCGCCGCCTGCTGACCGCGGGCGAAAACAAGGGTTTCCTCGACCCCTTCAGCCCGCAGTCGGATAAGCAGAAACAGCATGCCCTGGAAATGCTCAATGAAATCCATGAGCAATTCATCGCCGTCGTGCGCGCGGGACGCGGCAAACGCCTGAAGGAAACGCCGGAAATCTTTTCGGGGCTGTACTGGACCGGCGCCAAGGCGGTCGAGATGGGGCTGGCGGATGGCTTCGGTACCGTCGATACGGTCGCGCGCGACGTGGTCAAGGCCGAAGACATCATCGATTACACGGCACACGAAGGACTTCCGGAGCGTGTGCTGAAGAAGTTCGGCGCCTCGGTTGGAGAAGGCGCCGTGCATTCGATTTATCGGGGTCCCACGCCGAGCTTGCGTTGAAGCGTCGGCCTGGCGCTTGCCCGGAAGTCGCTATATGGCCGCAATATAGCTTGAAACCTGCGGACCGTGGACTATAGTGGGTGTGTAGTCTTTCACGGAAGGCGGCAGAACATGCTATTGATGCCGTTGGTAGGGGGCTACAGACCCGCATCCGTGCGGTTTCGAGAGAATTCCATTCCTCAAGTAGCATCATCCCGCAGGGGTAGAAAACGACGGCGCAAGCTGTCGTTTTCTTTTATGCGGCTCATTGTTCGCCCTTCGCTTCATCGCGCTGAGCGCAATCCAGGCAGAAGTGGCTGGCCTCGTGGAAGCCGCCAGACTCGAGCCAGGACAGAAAATGACGTTGCGCCTGTGCATACCATGCGGCGCGCATCGGCATATTGCGCTCAGATGCGTGCACATGGGGAATGTCACCGCCACGTGTCCAGCGCGCCAACGCGAGCTGGGTGGGGAACAGCGATACGTGTTCTTGAGCTGCCGTCATTCCCAGGCTTATGGCCGTGAACGATGGCAGAGTGCTGTAACTGCATTTGTTTTCGATTTGCACGTGCGCCTCATGTTTCTCGAGTTGTTTGACAGGTATGTCTTACCTTCCGTTGGCAAGTAGTCCTACACTCAATTAATGTAGGTCGATTCCTAACGTGGTTTCAGTCTATCAATGGGCACCGCGAGAAGCTTGACGTGTGTCAAACGAATTCTTGCTTACGTTTGAAGCACGAGAACTCAGCCATTTCGCCTTTATCTCTATTTGCGAAATACCTATGTCGCCATCTTGCTTGCTTCCGGTTGATATTGAACAAGCCTGGCGCGCCGGCGCAAGGAAAACCCTGTAACTGCTCAACAAATGATTTTTCCAAGCTGAAACTCCTCCTGCCTTGGGGACATGTTAAAGTGCCGGCCATGAGTAAATTATCCCTTGACCGCGTGCTCCAGTCGCAAGGCTTCGGCACGCGCAAGTATTGCCGCGCCCTGATCGAGGATGGCGACGTCGCCATCAATGGGGAAGTCCAGGACAGCTACAAAACCATGGTGGAAACCGATGGCCTCGTCCTGAGCATCTTCGATGAAGAGTGGGTCTACCGCGAACACGTGTACATCGCGCTGTACAAACCGGCCAACTACGAATGCTCGCGCAAGCCCAGCCACCACCCCGGCGTGCTGACGCTGCTGCCCGAGCAGTTCACCTGGCGCGACGTCCAGCCGGTCGGCCGGCTCGACCACGACACCACCGGTCTGCTGCTGATGTCCGACGACGGTCCTTTCATCCACGCCCAGTCCTCGCCCAAACGCCATATTCCCAAGGTGTACCAGGCCACGACCCAGGATCCGGTGACGCCAGCCCTGGTCGAGCAACTGCTGTCCGGCGTGCAGTTGCACGACGAACCGGCGCCGCTGGCCGCCCAGACCTGCGTGCAGCGCGGCGAGCACCAGCTCGAGATCGTGCTCGAACAAGGCAAGTATCACCAGGTCAAGCGCATGCTGGCCGCCGCCGGCAACCACTGCGCCGCCTTGCACCGCTCGCAGATCGGCGGGCTGACCCTGGATTCGCTCGGCTTGCGCGAGGGCGAATGGTGCTTTCTTGAACAGGCTCAATTGGACCTGCTCGTACCGGCCTGAGCACCCGATAAAACCCGCATGGCGGCGTTGCATCGTCTCGCCGTACTGGCGTACTGTCTTCGCCAATGCGCCTTGCCCTGCGGATTTTCTCAGGCGCTCTGAGCCGTGCGCCGCCGCTGGCGATTTTCCGCAACACTCGTCGTTTTACTTTTGTCAGGATTGAACGGGCTGAGCAGGTCCCACCTGCTCGCCGAACGACGACGATGCCTGTGCCAGCTTACCGATTCCTCCTTCCTCTTATATTAGTGTGCGCGTGTCCGGTAGCGGCATCGGCCCAGCCGGTCGACCCCGCGCTGGCGGCATGCGCGCAGATCGTCGACGCTACGGCGCGCCTGGCCTGCTACGACCGCCTCGCGCACGCGGGCGCGGACACAGGCGCGACGCCACCTGTGGGCCAGCAGGCAAACGCCCCGGCCACGGCGCCCCAGTCCGCTGCCGAAGCGTCATCGCCCACGCTGTCCGGCACCAGCCTGGCCGACGTCTGGGAACTCGACGCAGCCCACAAGCGCGGCGTCTTCGATTTCCGGCCGCACCAGCCGACTTACCTGATAGCCACGCGCACCGCGCATCCGAACAATGCGCCGTATCGCCCCTTCCGCGACATCACCAGGCTCGGCACCAACCTGGCACATTCGGAGCTCGTGTTCCAGCTGGGCTTCAAGCTCAAACTGGTCGAGGACGCGTTCGACAAGCCGGTCGATCTCTGGTTCGGCTATACCCAGAACAGCTTCTGGCAGGCGGTCAACCAACAGGCGTCCAGCCCGTTCCGCGAGACCAACTACCAGCCCGAACTCATGGTCGTCACACCACTGCATTTCAGTGTACTGGGCATGAACGCGCGCTTTCTTAATCTGGGCTTCGTGCACCAATCGAACGGACAATCGTCGACGTTGTCGCGCAGCTGGAACCGGGTCTATCTGCAGACCGGGCTTGAAGGGGGAGGGTGGACGGTGCTCGGCCGCGTATGGAAGCGCGTCAACGAAGCGGCCGCCGATGACGACAACCGCAACATTGTCGACTACATGGGCCACGGCGACGTGAACATCACTTACCGCCACGACGGCAACGATTATTCGGCCCTGCTGCGGCACAATTTCTCGACCGGCCGCGGCGCCGTCCAACTCAGCTGGGCCTTCCCGCTGGCCGGCCACTTCAAGGGCTACACCCAGCTGTTCTCGGGCTATGGGCAGAGCCTGATCGACTACAACTACTATCAGAACGTGCTGGGACTGGGCTTGCTGGGCACGTTCTGAGCATTCACATACAATGGCGCGCATTTACATTCCCTGATTGCCCGCCATGAAACTCGCCACCATCAAGGACGGCTCACGCGACGGCCAGCTCGCCGTCGTCGCGCGCGACCTGAAAACCGCCCACATCGCCGACGGCATCGCCCCGACCCTGCAAGCCGCGCTCGACGACTGGAGTTTCATCGCGCCCCAGTTGGCCGGCCTGTACGACGAACTGAACCTAGGGCGCGCACGCCGCAGCTTCGAGTTCGACCCGGCCCGCTGCATGGCCCCGCTCCCGCGCGCCTACCAGTGGGTCGACGGCTCCGCCTACGTCAACCACGTCGAGCTGGTGCGCAAGGCGCGCGGCGCCGAGATGCCGGCTTCGTTCTGGGAGGAGCCCCTGATGTACCAGGGCGGCAGCGACGATTTCCTCGGTCCGCAAGACGACATCGTGCTCGCCCACGAAGCGTGGGGCATCGATTTCGAGGCCGAGATCGCCGTCATCACCGGCGACGTCCCGATGGGCGCAACGCCCGACGACGCCTTGCCGCAGATCCGCCTGATCACCTTGGCCAACGACGTCTCGCTGCGCAACCTGATCCCGGACGAGCTGGCGAAAGGCTTCGGCTTCCTGCAATCCAAGCCCGCCACCAGCTTCGCACCGCTGGCGGTGACGCCCGACGAACTGGGCGACGCATG